>Ga0307515_10019216_pt1 | contig 12315 bp, 3 predicted proteins | sample 17_EM_MG_FD_194513 | JGI IMG/M metagenome (GOLD analysis project Ga0307515, IMG submission 194513) | Populus trichocarpa ectomycorrhiza microbial communities from riparian zone in the Pacific Northwest, United States - 17_EM | ecosystem: Host-associated > Plants > Roots > Unclassified | place...
ACTTTAATAGGAGCTAGAGAGTATATATAAAAGTCCTAATTTAAATTATTAAAATTTATTATTTAGTGGTTGTTGAGATATTAAAGTGTCAATTTTCCATTTTTTTTGGTGTATTTTGGAGTGGCGGTCTCGGTGATCCGGCGGTCTCGGTGATCAAATACGTTAATATTTATTATAAATTAATATACCTTAGCAATATTCTATAATAGTTAGTAATTAAAACTAGGGCAGTTATTAAGCGTCTTAACTTTCTTAATATACTTCTTTAAATCACCAATCTCCTAATTATTCTTAATATCTTTAGATTTAGATATAATTTAAATATAGCCTATAATTATATTAAGACTATACTAAATAATATATAGCAGGTATAGGCAGTAATAAGTTATATTAAGATTATCCCTTTTTAGATTCTTATGGCATATAATTAATATAATTATAGTGTTTAATATTAATGCCTTAACTATAGACTAGCTAAAGCTAGTTATAAAAGGGCCAAATCCCTAAAAGCTAAGTTAGTATTCTCCAAAACTAACTAATTCTCCCCTGATTTTAGGCTATGTAAAATTAGTAAAAGGCATATAAGTAGGTAATTAAAGCAATAATATACAGCTAATTATTATGCTCTAAAGACGCTAGACTAGTTATATATTCTTTTATTAAATTATAACTCTTTTAGCGTAAATTATATAAAGGTTTGCCACTATAAATATATACTATTAGTAGAAATATAATAAATATTAAAAATAAACTTACTACTTAGTTTATTAATTAGATAAGCCTCTAATACTTCTTATAGTGCTATAAGAGCGGCTTTTTAAAACCACACGTCTTCTATATTATCTGTAGCGATTTTATAAACTAGGCGGTTAAATAGTATAAATGGGATTATAAGAGCTAGCGACTTTTAATAGAAACGAATTTCTACTAAGACTCGAGCTATAAAAGTATTAGTAAAAAGATTACTATAAGTAAGAGTAAGAGTAGTATACCTCTAGGTCTCTGCCTTTTAGTACTAGTTCTCTTACAAAGAAGAGTTCTAGTATATCTAGTCTTAATAGTTAGAATATATATATTTACTTCCCTAGTAGTCGCATTTATAAGAGCGTAAAACTTCCTAGTAGGCTTAGCGGGCTTACTAGTAGGGGTTTTACGGAAGGTGCTAAAAATAGTTTTAGCTAGAGTAGCCTTGCTATAAGTAGATTTCTAGCTAGTTAATAGCTTAAAAGCATTATTAGCCTTACCTTTTCCCTTATCCGTATTAGCCTAATAAGGCTTTTTATAGCTATAGGTTTAACTATAGGTATAGGAGGGTACTATAAAAGTATTAGCGTCTACTATAACGTCTACTATAACTATAAAAACTTATAATAGGTGTAGAATTATTTTTATTATCTTTATCCCTAGTAATAGGGTTATTTTCCTTAGCTACTTAGTTAAGGTCTGGCAATATTCTATCTTTAGGCTTACCTCCTAGGTTAGCATCTCTATTAAGTTTACGTTTCTTAAAAGAAGACGTATTTTTAGTAGGATTTAAGGTAGGAGATATATTCCTAGTAACATCCTAAAAAGGAGGTATATTCTTAGCAGAATCCTAAAGAGGCGTATTTCTAGCAGCATCCTTAACAGCTAAAGCTGCCTTTTTAGCTCTTTCTTTAGTAGCGTTAATAGCCTAGAGTTTTTTAGTAATTAAACTCTGGTTTAAAATAACTCTCTTATTAGTAGCAGAGTTATAATCCTCCTTAGACTTAACTTTAGGACTATTATTAATATTAGCTAAATCCCAATTTCTACGCTTAATTTTAGCTATACATTTCCGCCTAAAAATAACCTTCCTATAATTTAAAGAAATTCTTTAATTTTCCTTTTAGATCTCTTTCTATAGATAATATTAGCATATACTAAAATAGCTACTATATAATATATAAAACTTATATTAATAGACAGGACGTTAGTTAAGAGGGGATTAGGTTTATTGTCTAAAATATTAAATAAGTAAGAAGGCTCGCGGGGGGGTATATATATAGGAGCTTTTAAGAAGGGCAGAAGCCCTATAGCTAGTATAAGCTTTTTAGCCTTATAATACTCGCGGAAGAGTTAATACTATTTATAAATAAGCGTCTACTATAACGTCTACTATAAATATATAATAACTTATAGGTATTTTTTCATAATTTTTAAAATAAGGACTTAGGGTAACAGAATTAAAGCTTACTAGGCGTATTAGTAAAGGTATATTAGGACTTATTTTACTATAGTTATTAGCTAATAAAGACTTCCTAGCAGTAGATATAAATAACTCTATAAGAATAGTCTTAATAAACTATATAATATTTTATCTAAAAGAATCGTTATAAGTATATTAGGGAGGAAGGGTAGGTATAAAAGCAGTATTTTAATTAACTTACAGTTCTATAGGGCAAGAAGGATTAAAAGAACTAGTAGTGGCAGAATTTTAAGTAATAGGCTTAGCCTAATTTAGCGAAGTTATAGGCGGAGTAGTAGGCTTTATAGGCGTTACGGCGTTTTTAGTGGTCTTTTTACGAGAAACGGTCTTCTTTTTAGGCAAGGTACTCTTTTTAGGTAAAGTAGCACTAGCTAAACGCGCGGCACGTCTTAGTAAACGTTAAGCTATACTGGCTATAGTAGTACTAAATATCTATTATAATTATAGTAGACGGAAAGTTAGGTAGTATTAATTAGGTGTAATAAAAAGTAAAAAGTAAACTTATTTATATAGCTAACTTATTATACGCGTACGGACTACTATATTAAATATTAAGCAAAAGTTTACTTTTAGCCCGCTTTCTAACTTCCTTACTTACTAACTATCTACTATATTATAATAAACGCCTTTCTATATAGCCCTAAGCTATAATCTTACTATTCGCTCGCTATTCTTTACTAAAATTTTATTAAAACGCGTTGCTTTGCCTTCTACTAATTTACCTAAGCTAAAAAAGGTAAATCTCTCTACGCTTTGTAATAAAAGATAGGCTATAATACCCTAGAATAAGGCAAAACGCGTAGACTCTGCTAATGTCTTATACTACGTTATAAAATTAAAAAAATTAGTTAAGTATTAGCAGGCTACTAAGGAATAAAAGGCTTTACTACTTACTAAGGAAAAGTAAGCCGCAATTAATAGAAGGTAATATAGAATTATAGTAGATATTACAGTAGACGCTAACTATGTTATAGGCTTAATACTAGTCGTTATATAAGTATTTAAAATCAGCTCTAAGTATTTAACTATAGCTATATAAGATTTAATAATAATAATTTAGATTAGGAGAACTACAAAGACCTAGATAAACTAAATATTATCTTAAAGTCTTAATATCGCCAGGACGATATTGCTAATAGAGAGGTCCTTAATGGTAAGTATTTTAATGTTATAATAGTTAATCTTTCCCCTAAAGAAGAATAAGCCGTAGCTTAGTATACTTTTAAGTCTTTTTATAGACGTAATAGTATTCTTTAATTTAGAGCTTTATATAGACACTAGAATAATACTATATATTCTCTTAAGAGCAAGATTCTTCTTTTTAATAAATTTCTAATAACTACTCTTCGCACTGCTTTCTATCTAAGAATTATTAGTATACTTTCTTAGCGTACTTTATAGGTCTAGTTATATATATTAGCTTAAATTTTTTTTAAATAGCTAATCTTTCTTATAGATAATAATTCTAGAAGGTCGATTCCTATACCCCTATAAAGTATTTACCTTTACTAAGCGTGCTATTTAGAAGAGTTTCTAGAGCGTAACTCCGCAAAATGAGAATATTACTTTACCTAGCCTAGTAGGGTAGTAGGAGAACTACGATATAGCTAGGTATAGATTTATTAGGGAAATAGATACGGAAAAGGTAAAGACCGCGCTTACTTTAATGGTAAAGGAGTATAACTTCGCGAACTTAAATTTCGAGGTTCTAGATAAGCAATTAAAGAATAGTTTAGCTAATTTAGCTCTTTTATAACTAGTTTTACTAATTAGGGGGCTATAGCTATAGGTTTAAAACTATAATTTAGGGATTTAGTTCTTTTATAACTAGCTTTAGCTAGTTTAGAGTTAGGGTATTTATTTAGGCGGGTATAGAAGTAGTAAATACCTACCTTTATTTACCGGCTCCTTAATAAATAAGCGGTAGGTTAAAGAAAAAATCTTACTTTATATTCTAGATTTTTAGTACCTTTACCTAATCTAGCTTATAATTTAACTATAATTTACCTAACTTTTAGAGAAGGCTTTCGCGTAAAGGTATAAATGTCTATTATAATATCCACCACAATATTTGCCATAACGTATACTATTGCGTTTACTATAACGTCTACTATAATATCTACTATAACGTTTACTATAGCGTCTACTATAGCGTCTACTATAGCGTCTACTATAGCGTCTACTATAGCGTCTACTATAGTATCTACTATAATGTTTACTATAACATTTACTATAACGTCTACTATAATATCTACTATATTGTCTACTATAACGTCTGCTATAACGTTTATTATAACGTTTACTATAAAGCTCTATATAGAGCTCTGCGTCTCTAGCTTAGATCTCTATACCGTGCTTTTTAGCTAGGTAGGCGTGAATAGATATTAAGGAGGTAGAGTTCTATTTGCATATTAAGCAGTACTATATTTAATTCTTACTGTCGCGAATAGCTTTATAAGGGAGAGGGTCGCGGGCAAGCTGCTATATAAAAGTAGCTAACTTACGCCTTTTACGAGGCGACTTTGGGGTAGTTACTAGTGTAGATTCACTTAACGCGTCGTTGTTGCCGCTAGAGTAGGTAAACTGATTAGAATTAAGCTTAGAAATGGCAGAAGATAATATATTATCGTCGTTAATTGCGTTAGTAGATAAGGGAGGTAGAGCGTTAATTATGGGTAGAGTATAGGAGGGGGTGGTAAAAATCATCAAAATTGACGATGTTGTGCGCGATGTCTTATAAAGTCTAATTTAATATTTAGTAATTTTTACTTTCTATGGGTTTACCTACTAAATTTAAAATGTGTACGTATTGTAAGGAGGCCCGAAAGTTATTTACCGATACACCTACCTTTATTTTACTACCTCAACTCCAAAAACATTTAATATTTAATATCTTTTAGTATTAAACATATCGTATTAATATTAATATTAATCGTTTAATATTCAATATTAGTAATTAATACTTAATACTAATAACAGCACTGCGTAACAGTGACGTTTAAAAACGTAGCTAATTAAATAATAAACTAACCACATCGCTATCGCATGTTATTTAAAGCCTTTTAGGTAGTTTTTAATCAATTTATAATAAAATAAGTATTCTGCCATTAGGCGATTAAGGCTACTTTCCTAATTAGGATAATATAAGAACTAATAGCAGCGACCTCTATATAAGATATCGTATTGATAATAGATTCTCAATTGTATTAAGATAAGATTAGATTTTCCGCAACTCTAGTTTAATCGCTAGAAAAATTTGACTAAACCCTTCTAGCGCTTTAAATATAACCTTTTTGCTTAGGAATAGATAGTGACCCAGCAAGTAATTATTTATTAAAAGGAAATCGGACTATCCCCTAGAGAGAGCTTCTCCGTATTATTATCCGCTTTAAACGCGATTGCCTTACTATTATTATTCTCTTTAATGTACTTATTGCCCACTCTTTCTCGCTTATTAGAGAGTAGTCGACTATAACTTTAAGGAAGTACTATGGTTATCTATAAGCGTTTAGGTAGATACTTGTGGATTAAATGCTAACTAACTCTATGCGATATAAAGGTTCGTTAACTAGAACGTTCTAAGCAAGACTTAATACTCCATGCTAACTCTAAGGTCGCTTTTTAGAGTAGCTTAAAGACTAGCGGGCCGTCTATATACAGGTGATACCGGTTCTTAAGATTAGATTTCTCACTACTACGGATATATAGAGTAGTTAATAGATATAATTAGTTAATAAGGGTTTTATAAAATCGGCCTCTATACCTTAATGGTAGAGCCTAGAAACCTAGCAGCTACTATTAGTGTTCCGTTAGGATTATGCTAATAAAGTACTAAAGTAAATGCAGAGACGTGCGTATGGCTACGCAGCGCCAGCGCGGCAGTGTAGTGGTAGTGTAAGAAAAAAATTTCGCTAGGAGGGTAAGCCCTAGCGAAGGTTCGAAAATACAGCTATTATATCTCTTAACGTACGCATTCGGATTATTCAAATTACAGTACCTACCTTTAGCGTACCCCTTCCTCCTATACAGCATAACATTTTACTATATGGCACCTATACGTAGTAACCGAACTGTATACTCCTTATAGGCAGAAGGCCTATAATAAGCCTCTTATTTACTATCCTTATTATCTAACAGCCTAGACTTACTGCGCGCGACACTTTATCTTTCTTTATATCCTTCTAGGCGGGAGATAGGGACCTAGGTTAGGGCCCTAGGGTAAGACACTTAAATCTTTTAGTTTGTCCCACTATACCTAGGGCGGAAGGTTATATAGGACTAGATTATGCTATAGGTATGGGGACTACAGGTAGTGCGTATACACGTATATAGGGTGGAGATTTAGAGAAGGAGTTAGGGGTAGGCATATAGTACACGGCATTTTATGGCAATTAATCTATAAGATATGGAAGTATAGCTTAAGTGGTAGATAGGATAAGATATACATTTCGGATACTCTCCTGTGGGAGAGTCTCGGAGCAGCGACCTAACTTCGTTTTTCCTCCCGTCGATGTAGTATGAATGCTATCTAGAGTATTACCTCTCACGTCTCCCCTGGAGATTTTTTGTACACCTATCTAGCAAGGTATTGTCTGCATGGACTCTTAGAGGACCGCATTAGACATTAAATAAGAGACAATAATTAGTTAACAAATCTTTTAATGGTATTCTGCGAACAGGGAAACTCCGTAAAAATGAACTTACTAATCACATAATAACGTCATACTGTACTAGTATTAAAGGTTAAGCAAGGTTCGCGATAAAGGGGGCTGACCGACCCTGAGCGCCGCCCTGTTAGATAGATCTATTCAAGGTTAAGTAACGAAGAGGCGCCTTGCAAATGTGATAACGACAATCACAGAAGGTATACGATCGAATATGTGGCAGTAGCTTAGTAAAGTTCGCTCATTCTTGTCTTCGAGATCATGGCAAATAATGCAATATTCATGAGTAGATAACTTTTTCCCATTCTCTAACTAGTTCCTTTTAAGAACAACGAGTGAAAGCTACTGAGAATAACAGTTTAGCATAGAAGTGTAGGCATTCGTTTCTAACGCTCGCCTGTGCAAGGTATCAACTTGGTAATGGTGCCACTCAAAATGGGCTCGTCGATTTTCACTTTTCATAGCCCCGATTATCCAACAGTCTTCTGCTTCGGTCGTCTAGCCAGGTTATCGTTCGCCGAAGACGGGTATGGATCGGTAATTGTGAATTTGCTCTGTTTATATGTATCGTTGATGGCACCCAAGAGTTGAATCAAAATCATTGCCGGTTGTCCCTGATCGTCGCTCCACTTAATAACATCATAGGCAGGTGTGTGTGCCTTCCATGTGACATCAAAGGTTACGTTCCGAGCGATGCGGGAGAAGTGGATACGGCTGTTAACGATTAGAGGCCACATTTCCTAAAACGAAAGAGCAAATCTAGGACTTGTCTTACAATCCAGGAGGCATAGAAATACCCAGATATTGCGCAACTAGCTTCCCTTTCTGCTCGGCGGTCAACCCGCCCGCCGTATCCTTGAATTCCAAATTGCATTCATACGACGGGGGGTATCCGCTGTGGGACGCACCGTACAGCGCTTTACGCACAGTGGATATACTTTCAGACGTCATGCCGTTGACGACGCTGTTTCTCTGTGGAGAGAATGGCAGGGCGGCGTAGATTGTTGGTGGGCAAGCGGATATAGTGTTCGACTCAGCTTCTAGGCCATTCGGGAATGGATCAGTGGTGCCGTAATCAGACCAAACAGGTTCTTCCGATGCGGAGCGTGGTTGGTCAGGGTTTGCATAGCCCCATCGTATATATTTAATGGTCTCACTGGCACTGCCGCCGAATGAGAATGCATAAGATGTCGAGACACTCTGTGAAAACATGTAACTAGTCCTAAGCTCTCTGTCGAAGAATACCTATAATTGTATTAGGAAAAAGGTAATAATCGGTGCGTTATCACAAACGGGTAAAATCATACGAGGAAGTTGTTTTTGGGGATGAACGTTTCGATTTGGCCACCCTCAAGCACGGCCGGATCGACAAAGATATATTGGAACCGATCTCCTGTCTTTTGGAGGACTGCTCCGGTCAAAGGCGCCAGCAGTTTTTTTATAGCGAAGCCGTTAGCGGGGGCATCCGCGGAAGTCGTCGCCGTCGATAAGTCACCACTCGAATAAGTGCAACTTTGCCCAAAGCTGATCGGTCGTGCGGTTGTGCTGCCTTGGACCTAGTATACAATTAGTCATGACCACTCTTGTTACAAAGTTAAAAAGGCTAGAGGGGAGCACCATAACGCCGGATGCGAAACTCTCCACAGCTTGGACCTTGTATTCTTCCGTCCATCGAAGAACATTCCTCTGAGTGATGATAGGATCTCCGGGTTGTCCATTCTCGCTACGACTCTGAAACACTACATTCATTGAGGAGTTCACCGTTTTCACCAGGCACAGGTTGCCTAAGGTGGCTGGTGGAGCAGCTTGCAAGAGCTTGCTATCCACATAAATGACGAGTTGATACGACGTCATGTTAGTTTTCGAGCGGCAGTCCAATTAAACTGAACGAGGATTGGTCAAATTTTTTGTATGATGCGCGAGAAAGTTTTACAAAGAGTATGTTCAGGTTTCACGAGAGATTATATGTCCATCACGCACGATAGTTTCGCAAGGCTCGTTGGTTGTCAACTGTGATGACCCGTCTCTAGAACCTTTGGTAGTCCCATACCCAATAGATTTTAAAAGTAATGTTAGTGGATGCGATCTTCGATCACTATTTTCCAGTCAGATGTCAAGGTTGCTGACTACAATTATGATTCATTTTTAAGGCCAGGTAAGCCCTGTTAGAAGCCTACACGTGGTAAATATTAGGCTGGGATTCAGACGCCCTCTTTCGTCTTCCATCCCATCCCGGTATTTGTTTAATATCTGGTGATCTCAGAATTTTATATGCAACTGCAGCTATCTCTAAAGCGGCTAGTCTAACTTGCTGTAGAATCGAGTTACAATATTCACTCATGTTCTAGATGCCCTTGGCTATGCATAATTTTACAACTCCAATTGCTAGACCGACATAAACTGTTACCAATGCTGAATAAACTTTCTATCTTTCTAGCCGTTGTTTTTCTTCGCTACAACGATATTATCGTCGTCGCTTGGTATTAACTACTAGCCTATCGTATCGAGTTAGGTGTGCCAACCGTGTATAAGCCATTTGCTGGAGTTTTAACCTCTATTTTCGTTTAAGGACGGGGAATTTAGGAATTGCGCACTTGAACTCTTGCACTTAGAGGCTTTAGTAATAGTAAGATTTACGGGATGTCTATTATTTTGTATTGCTAAGCAGGACAAAGATAAGGCTATAATGGCCGCCCCGCAGCTTCTGTTTCTCTCCTTTCGGGAGATTATGCATATGGTCGCTGAGTTGGCGGCCTGGGATGTTGAAATGGTGCATGCCCTGGCGGGGTATCCCTTGCACAGTTGAAATCGCGCGTAGAGTTATAGCTTAAGCTTAACCAATTAAACCTACTTGTTTATAGGCGGCTAGCAACCCTACCGCAACATTTTAGTTGCGGACGTAGTCTTAGGCCTTAGACTTGGCCGGAGCGTAGCTAGGGTTTAAAAAACAATTTCTAAATTTTCTTAGTAAGCGCTATACCCTTTCTTATTAAATAGTATAAATTAATTGTAAAAACCTACCCTATAGCCTATATAAGTATTAAATTTTACTATTTTATAAATATTAATATAGTAGCTATATATAACATAAAAGAGAAATATATAATTAAATATAGAATAAACTAGAATCTAAAACTCTATGGAAATTATAGGCGTAGAGCTTTATATAGTTTGTGGGGCCCTGAAATAATAAAACTAAAAAAGAAATAGGTCTATATCTTTATATATAGCTAAGTAGCTATTAAGATATTATAGTTTAATTCTCTTATAAAAGGATAAGAATTGGTCTTTAAAATTATATTAAGCTATTTCTATTTAATTGGTAAAAATATCTCTATTAACTTCTATTAAGTTTTTAGTTATTTAAAAAATACCCAAAAAATTATACCCTTTTTTGCCTTTTTAAGTTATATATAGGGGCTAGTGAAAAAAAAGATAGAAAAATAATAGAAAAATAATTAGTAATAAAATAAAAATAAAGAAAAGTACTGTATTAAAATATTAAAATAAACACTTTTAAAACTCTTAAGAATAACATCTTAAAAGGCTATAATTAGTGTTTTTATTACAAAAAAAAAGATTACTTTAAACCCTTTTTAAAACGATAGAAAAGGATAAAAAAAGATAGATAGTTTAGGGAATATAGTATTATATAAACCTTTAAGTATTTATTACTAGACTATAGTCTATATAAGGAAGAGAGAAAAAAAATATAAAGATAACTAGGCTTTTCTCTCTTTTAAAAAAAAGCTATTCTATATAAATATAAAAAAACTTTATTCTATTTTTAAATAAAATAGAAATAGCTATAAAAAATAGCTAGTAGTAATAAGATCTTAAAAAGGAGATAAATTTTATTAGATTTTTAATAAACAGATAATAGAGAATAAAAAAATAGAAATAAACTATAAATAGAATAGAGATAGGTAATAGATTTCTTATAGTATTTTCTATCGTTGTTTTATTATTAAATAGTTATTAACAACTTAGTATTTTACTAAAATACTATAAACCCTTGGGTTAAACTTTGGTAAACTATTAAAATGTAGTTACTAATATATATTAAGTTATTTAAGAATAATTTTTATATATAGTATTATATATAATAAAATATAATAGATTAAAAAAGGGTTATTATAGGACCTTAAGAAAAAAGATACCTTCTTAATACGCTATTTATATCTATATGTTTTTATTTCCTCCTTTATTAAATTATATTTAAATTATATTTTTATAGTATAAATTAATATAGTTTTTAAATTTAGTTCTTATATAGCTATAACGTCTATATAAGCGGATATATAAGATATTAAATTAGACATTAAGCTATTAATTCGCAAAGCGTCTAATATTTATATATTATTACCGACTTAGTTAATTAAAATACTAATATAGTAGAAGGACTTATATAAGTCTATATAAATACATTATTAATAAATTATATCTAAAACTATTTTTTTTTTATAAAGAATAATAGTACTATTTAAAATAAGACTTTATATAGTCCTCTAGTTATATACCTATAACTATTTACTATTCTCTACTATAATCTACTACAATCTACTATTTTCTACTATATTATAATATATATTACCTTACTCTACTATTACTTATCGCTTTACTAGGCGTTTCTCTTAAGACCTAGCCTATAAACTAAACATTAGTCCTTTATAATACAAGTAAATATACTTCTATAATTATAAACTTATTTTTAGTAAAAGATAAAATTATAAATAAATATTAAGGGGAGATATTTATATAATACTATAAGCTCTATAGTATTATAGGTTATAAATTAGATTATTAAAGAGTCTAAAGTAATAATTCAGTTATTATTTATAACTAGTCCGATTTTTTTTAAAATGTATAGAATAAATACTTAATTAAGTACTTTAAATTTATCTATAACTTTAATAAAAAAGGGTTTATTCTAAACCTTATAGTATTAACCTAAGTAATTACAAATAGTAAGACTAATATAAAGTGGTGAAAGAATTAAATTATTTTATAATTAAAAAAATAAGACCAAGTCTTTATAATAGAAATACTTAATATTAATAACTCTTACTTACCTCCGTTTATAATTTAAAAGGAGTAATAATATTAAAAACCTTAATAGTAAATTACTAAGTAGGATAAACATCTCTGTAAATATACTTATATAGTTTTAATAAAGGGCTAAATAGTTAATTCGCTGAGCCTATATTATATTAAATACTATAATATATTAGTATCAATTTCATTTATTCTCCTTTTTAGGTTTATATAGGCTTTTATATTCTATATATAGGAAAAATCCCTAATAAGGAAAAAGCCTAGGTATATCCTTTTAGATAGTCTAATACGCTCTGCCTTCGCCTGGCCTATATATCTTTTTAATATATTTACCTTATATATTATACTTCTAAATATCTTTAAAGGTTT
>Ga0307515_10019217_pt1 | contig 12314 bp, 5 predicted proteins | sample 17_EM_MG_FD_194513 | JGI IMG/M metagenome (GOLD analysis project Ga0307515, IMG submission 194513) | Populus trichocarpa ectomycorrhiza microbial communities from riparian zone in the Pacific Northwest, United States - 17_EM | ecosystem: Host-associated > Plants > Roots > Unclassified | place...
CGCCGGGTCGCGACGCTGCAGCAGCAGCAGCGCCTGGACCAGATCGTTCTCGAGCCGCGCCAGACCATCGCTGCGCACGATCCGGTCGACCAGCCGGCCGACGAGATGCTCGAGTTGAACGGGATCCAGATCGGCGGTCCGCAGCTGCTCGAGGTCGTCGGGCGAGATCGCGTCGCGGCCCTCGACCAGACCGTCGGACAGGTACATGAGGCACGACTCGGACAGCGACGGCGCGTCGTAGGGCTGCTCGAGTGAATCGATCAAGCTGCGGAGCGCGTGGCGCGTGTAGTCATCGGCCTCCGGACTCAGCTGGAGGTAGCCGACGTAGCCGGACCGGCGACCGTGGACCTGGGTTCGCAGCGCGCGCAGCAGGTGGGTCTTGCCGGCGCCGGATTCGCCGAGCACGAGCAACGTGTGACCGTGGCCGCGCTGGGCTTGCTCGGGTGTGGTGGCGCGCTCGACCTGCTGATGGAAGGCGTTGCGCGCGTCGGCGTGGATCGCTTCGACGTCGAACGGATCGCGCTCGTGGAAGTGCGAGCCGTGCGAGATCGACGCGAACACCTCGGGGCCATCGCTGCGACAGAACGCGGCGGCGCGCGGGTCGGCGCCTAGCTTGCCGGTCGGCTGTTCGAACAGGTCGCGGAGCCGGCGGCGCGCGGCGCGTTCGACGTCCGACGCTCGGCCTGCGAACACCGCTTCCATGACGCGGACCAGCATCCGCTCGTGGTCCTGCAGCGGCGCGGGGTTGCGGGTCGCGCGCTCGACGAGCCGCGCCAGGGTGAGCCCGCGCCACGGCTCCGAGCGCCCGAGGCCGAACGCGCCCGGATCGTCGCGATGCACGGCGAGGAACCGCGTGACCTCGGTCGAGCTGATGGCGCCGTCGCCGAACGACTCGTAGGCCGGCAGCGCGAAGAAGTACTTCGACGCGGCGACCTGGACGAGCGACGTGACGCGTTCGATCTCGTCGGGCTCGACCTGGCCGTCGGCATGGATCGCCAGGTGCGCGACGTGCAGGCAGTCGCACAGGAAGGCGAGCTGGATCAGGACCGGAACGCTGAGCTTGTCGGATGCGTCGAGCCCGTCGCGCAGCAGCGCCGCGGCGGTGGCTCGCGCAGGCTCGCGCAGGTTGCGATCCACGGTCTGCGTGAGGTGGGTGAGCCACAGCGTGAGCTCGCCGGCATCGAGAGGCGTGAGTTGCTGGGTCATTGCGGCGGCTCCCTGACGATGAAGTGGAACATCGCGCCATCGGTCCGGGTCTCGGACGCCACGACCAGCGCCGGATCCATCGCGGCCACGAGGTCGGCGCGCGCGAGCTCGAGCTCCTGCCTGCGATGCGCGGAGACCAGCTTTGCCTTGAAGTCGTCGAGGTCGAGCGCCGACCACGGAGGGGTTGCCCGCAGCGCGTGCCACACGCTGGAGATGAAGACCTTGCGATCTCCGAACACGCCGTCGTGCGCGTGGCGCGCCGCGCTGCGCACCGCGTCGATCAGCGAAGGCTCGTTCGACGTGGGGCGAGCACCCAGCTCGCGGCCGCTCAGCCAGATCCGGATCAGCGCGGGATGAAACGCCCGCAGATCGGATCGCTGCGCGGCGATCGCCTGCGCGGCGAGTTGCCGGAGCATTCGCTCGGGCGGCCCGGAACCGACGTCGATGTACGTCCGGAGGAAGTGGGCGCGGACCTCCGCCGGGCACTGCTTGGGCGTGGTGGCGAGACCGAGCGCTCGCCAGGTCAGGGCATCGCACAACCTGGGGACCGTCGGCGGCGGACCGTCGGTCCAGATGAGCTGCGCGCGTGACACGATCGCCGCCGACCAGGCGTCGCGGCCGGACAGGCGTGCCTGCGATCTGGCGTCGTCGGCGCGGATGCCCAGCGCGAGCGCCGGGAAGATGCGCTCCGACCATTGCTGCCAGCGTGTGATCGCGTGCGCCCCGGTCCGGCGCTTCAGCTCGTCGGCTCGCACGACGCGACGCTCTGCATCGATCAGCTGGCGATCCTGAAGCCCCTGCAAGCATGCTGCCACGCGTTCGCGCCAGTGCGCGAGCTCCACCGTGGTGGGCGCGTAGCGGTGCGACTCGTTCGCGAGCGCGGCGGCGGTCGGCGGCGTCGCGGAGGTGCTCAGCCGAGCGAGGAGCAACGTCTCCAGACGCTCGGTCACGACGTCATGAACGGTCGGCATCGCTGATGTCACCTCCGGCACACCTGCACGGGCCTTCCGCGCAGGAAGCTTCGTGCTCCCCCAAAGACACCACGATACGCCGGGCGCTTCCGAGAATGCTAGTGCCGCGGAATCCAATGCCGCTCCGCTGCACTCCGGACCACGGAGTGTGCGGTAAAAATCCTCCACGCCCGATGTGGTCTGTGGATGCCCGAGGCGGCTGTGGATTGCCGGTCAGCGGCGGCGGCGGCGGAGCGCCACCGCGAGGAGCCCGAGCACGAGACCGGCGCCGGCGCCGGCGCCGCCGGCCTGGCAGCCGGCGCTCTGATCGGTGTTGTCGATCGAGCCGCCGCCGTGGCCGCCGCCGCCGGTGCCCGGATCGGTGGGGCCGGTCGGGGCGATGGCGTTGCAGTGGCCGGGGTCGGGGACCAGCGCCGGGAACGGCTTGCCGACGATGCCGGTGAACGCGAGGTTGTCGATCTCCCAGCCGGCGGCGCCGGTGTTGAGGTCGCTGCCCTGGCGGAACCGCAGCCGGAAGGTCTGGCCGGCGAGCTGGGTGCCGAGGTTGAGCGTGACGGTGTCGGTCGCCGGGGTCGACGCGTTGGTCCGGCCGTAGGCGCGCCGGCCGGCGATCGGATTGCCGGAGACGTCCGGAGTTCCGGTCAGCGTGACGTTGTAGCCGGGGTCGGCGAGGCCGGAGATGTCGAGCCAGGTGGTGCCGCCGTCGGTCGAGTACTCGATCACGCCGCCGTCGAACGCGTTGGCGGCGTTGGCCTCGAACGCGAAGCGGTGGGAGAACGAGATCGTGACCGGGCCGCCGCCCGCGGTGATCGGCGGCGAGACGGCATTGGCGTCGCCGGGCGAGGTCGCGTCGGCGCCGGACAGAACGCCGTCGAGCGGCGTCGGGCGGGGGTGGGTCCACACGCCGGGGGTGCCGGTCGTGGTCCACGCGAAGCTGCGGGCGTTGAACGTCTCGGTCGCCGAGCCCTGGGCGACGTCGTCGGTGTTGAGCCCGATCGCGAGCGGGACGCTGGTGGTGGTGTTGCAGCCGTTCGAGCTCGTGATCGTCGCGGTGAACGCGCCGGCGACCGCGGTGGTCACGGTGTCGTCGAGCGACACGGTGAACGCCGCGCTGGCGGTGCCGTGCGAGGCGAGCGCGCCGATCGCGACGGTGGGCCGCGAGATGTGGACGCCGGGCGTGGTCGTGGTCAGCGTGACGTTGACGTCGGCGAGGGCCGCGGGGCCGGGGTTGGCGACCGGCACGGTGATCCGCGCCGACTCGCCGGCGTCGAGCACGTCGTCGGTGTCGCACCGCGCGGTCGACGCGAGCGTGGCGGCGCCGGGGGCGAGCAGGCCCTTGACCTCGAAGCTCTCGACGATGCCGACGAAGTTGGTCGAGTTGCGCGGCGGCGACACCGCGCAGCTGCCGAGGCCGCGCACCGCGTAGGCCGCGGCGAGCACGTCGTGGTCGGCGGGGCTGACGTTGTGGACGGCGGTCAAGATCGCGTCGCGCATCTCGGTGGGCGTCGAGTCGGTCGGCGAGATCAAGAGGGCGGTGACCAGGTACTTGCGCATCTTGTCGCGCACGGTGGCGAACTGCGCGCCGGGTTGCTGGAGCAGCGCGCTGTAGCCCTGCCACATGATCGACGCCCAGACCTCGCCGCCGTTGTGGACCTCGGAGTTGGGGTTGGCGTTGGGGTTGAACGGGTGGGCCGGCGTGCCGGTGGGCAGCGGCGTGCCGTCGGCCATGTGGCGGAACGACAGACCGTTGACCTCGGTCGACGTGCTGTACGGTCCGCGCCGGATGCCGAAGTACACCGGATCGTTGGCGCGGGGCTGGACCGAGAACGTGCCGACCGGGTAGACCCCGGCGAAGTTGTCGCCGGCGCGGGCCATCAGCATCAGCGACTGGAAGTCGCCCCAGCCCTCGCTCATCGCGCCGCACAGCCGCGTGTTGCACACGCTGAGCCGGTGGTGCCAGTAGTGGCCGAACTCGTGCGACACCACGGTGGCGTCGAGCGTGCCCTCGAGCTCGGGCAGCTGGTTGCGGAAGATCTGGGCGGTGACCGGCCCGGCGGCGAGGTCGGCCTTGATCGCCGCGCCCTCGGTCTGCAGCACCGACATCACGCCGATCGCGACCGGGCCGGGCAGCGCCGCGTCGTCGGTGAGCGTCGGCGGCGCGGCGGCGGTGACGTTGTTGGCGAGCAGCATCGCGACGCCGCCGGCGCTCTGGATGTTGCGCGCCTGGGTCTTGAACGAGCACACGCTGCGATCGGCGAGCACGATCTTGCCGGTCACCGGGGCGACCAGCGGCTGGCACGCGTCGCTGGTCGTGCCGCCGTCGCTGGTGGTGCCGTCGTCGGCGAGCACCACGGGGGCGCTGAGCTGGAACTTGCGGGCGCCGAACTGCGCCGGACCGGAGGTCGGCTTGCGGCCCCCGATCGAGACCGAGCGGTCGTCCTTGTTGTCCCAGATGAACACCTGCATCCGCGGCGGCATGCCGTCGGCGGGGGTCGACATGTTGGCGTTGTTGCGCGAGCCGCCGATCGCGTTGTCCTCGGCCTCGGCGTTCATCGCGTCGCGATCCTCGCCGCCGCGGCCGAAGTTGACGTTCTGGGCGTTGCCGGCGGCCTCGGTGAAGCCGGCGTCGTACCAGAAGTCGTGCAGCCAGTTGATCGTGTAGAACAGCGACGTGATGCCGGCCATCTGCTGGCTCTGGCTCTCGATCGCGCCCAGCGCCGGGGTCCACGTCCGATCGAACGTCCGGGTCGACGTCAGCGTGGCGCGGAAGTCGCCGAACGTCAGCCCGTCGGGCGCGTTGACGTCGGTGTAGGCCTCGACGTTGTTGCCGATGGTCTCGGTCCGGTTGGCGGCGAGCCACGGATCGGCCACGCCGGCCGGGTTGTGGTTGAGGCCCTCGACGCTGACCAGGCTGGGTGTCGCGTAGGGCGGCAGCGGCACGGTGTTGGGGAACCCGAACGCGTGCGGCGTGGAGTCGACGAACGGGTTGTCGGCGGGGTGGAGCTCGCCGGTGGTCTCGGCGTAGACCCGGTAGTTGAACGCGACGTCCTCCTTGAGGTTGGTGCGCGACAGCACGCGGCCGTCGGCGGCGACCAGCGTGCGGTAGGCATCGCCGTCGGTGGTGGCCGCGCCGCTCGAGTAGGCCTCGACGACGTAGCCGATGGTCAGCTTGTCACCGTCGGAGATCCACGCCTTGCGCGCGCGCGACAGCGAGACGCCGACCGGGCCGGCCTCGGTCGCCAGCATCCGCGAGCCGTCCGCCGCCATCGATCGCATGGTCAGCGCGGCCGGCGCGACGCTGGTCTGGTACAGGTCGCTCACCGCGGCCGCGACCGCGCTGGCGTCGTCGTCGATCACGGCGCTGGCGGTCCGGGTGCGCGGCGCGTCGCTGGCGATCAGTTTGCCGCTGGCCGCGACCAGCTCGCCGGTCTTGCCGACCAGGACGCGGAGCTCGCCGCCGCTCGACGGATCGACCGCCAGGCCGTCGATCACCTGGCGGAGCCGGACGACGGTGCCGCCGAGCACGGGGACCTCGGCGATCGACTCGAGATCGGGGACCGCCGCCGCGGCCACGCCCCAGGCCGGCGCGAGCCGCTCGACGTGCTGGACCGCCGAGCCGGTCGCGCTGGCCGCCGGCATCGCGCGGGTCGCGGCGCCGCCGCGCAACAGTCGCGGGACGCCGGCCTCGTCGATCGCCAGCGGCGTCACGCCGAGATCGATCGCCGCGGCGACCGGGGTCATCGCTGCGATCGGCGCTGCGGTCCCCGGGGTGGAGGACGACGGAGGTGGCGGCTGACCGCAGTTGACGACAAGCGCGATCGAGCCAAGGAGCAGAGGTCGAACAGGAATCGCCCGCATGGCCGCGGACGCTATCACGCGGCGTTTGTGCGAGATCACTTATTCCCGATCTCGCCGGCGACTCCCGTGTAGCGATCCTGGTCAGTTGGCAAGAACCGGCGGGAGTCGATCGCCGGCGATCGACCGGGCGGTCAGTGCGACGTACGGCGCACGCCGACGATGTGGGGACCACGCCCGAATCGTGAGTGCATGATCACCAGTGTCGGAAACTTGTAGGCGCAATCATGATTCGAGCGCGGCGGGCCAGTCACCGCGTCGGCGATCTGTACGGCAGCTGGCCAGATTCGGCCGCAGAGGAGGCAGCCGCCGAGCCTCAGCGCAGCTCGGCGAGGATCGCCTTGCGCATCAGGTCGGGCGGCAACAGGCCCTGCGCCAGGATCAGGTCGTGGAACTTGAGCGGGTCGAACCGGTCGCCGAGCTGCTTCTGCGCGGCCTCGCGCAGCTCGAGCAGCTTGGTGTAGCCGTAGAAGTAGGCGGTGGCCTGCGCGGGCGAGCGGAACGTGAAGCGGTCGACCTCCTCGGTGGCAAACGCGGGGGACAGGCCCACCTCCTTCTGGAGGAACGCGCGGGCGGTCTCCGGCGTCCACTTGCCGGGGATCTGGAGCTCCGGGTCGAGGAACGCGCGGGCGGCGCGCTGCAGCCGGAGCTGCAGGCTGATCAGCTGGCCGTCGAGCGGCATGTACGGCAGCGTGATCGCCTCGGAGTACAGGCCCCAGCCCTCGACGTTGACGCTGTTGAACGAGAAGATCGCGCGCGCCAGCGACACCCCGGTCTCGACCATCCGCGAGAACTGCATCTCGTGGCCCGGCCGGGCCTCGTGCGCGGTCAGGGTCCACGCCGCGGCGTCGTAGTTGAAGTCGTCGTACTTCTGCGTGGTCTTGCCCGGCACCGCGAGCGGCAGCACGAACTCGCCCTGCTCGCCGGTGTTGCCGATCAGCCGCGGCGGGCTCATGTGCGGCGCGGGCTGCTGGGCGTTCTCCGCCGGCGTGCCGAGCCGGATCCGCGCCGGCCGCTCCGGCAGGGTCACCAGCTTCTGCGCGCGGATGATGCTCTCGATCTTGCCGAGCCGGTGGATGTAGAAGTCGAGGACCTGGTCGTCGGGGATCTGCGACTTCTTCAGCTGCTTGATCACCTCGCGGTAGTCGGACGCCGGCCAGCCGCGGTCCTTGGCGATCTTGCGCGCGGTGTTCTGCATCTCCTCCTGGATCTCGCCGAACGCCTTGTGCGCGCGCCGCGCCAGCTCGTCGGCCGGGATGTCGACGCCGACCTGCTGCAGGTTGAATGCGTAGAGCTCGGGCGGCAGGCGGAAGTCGTCGCGCGCCTTGGGCAGGACCTCGCCGCGCACGAACTTGAGGTAATCGTCGAGCTGCTTGTGCATCTCGGCCAGCGGCTCGTCGGCGCCCGCGATCTCGAACTCCTTGAACAGCTTGTCGACGCCCTTGAGCAGCGGCTCGGCGGTGTCGAGGTCGTTCTCGATCTCGAGGCGCGCCGGGGCGAGCAGGCCCTTCTGCAGCGCCGCGCGGGTCTCGGCCTGGGCGAGCTGGACCAGCGGCGCCTGGCCGCCGTCCATGCCGAGGTACTTGCGCAGCCGGATCAGCGCCGCCGGGCGCCGCTCCGCCGCGATCTGCGGATCGAGCAGCGAGCGCATGCTGCCGAACACCAGCTGCGGCAGGTTGTAGTACGGCACCGAGAGCTTCTCGCGCAGCTCGCTGCCCTTGATCTGGCGCTTCGTCGCGTCGATCAGGATCTGCAGATCCTGCGCGACCAGCGGATCCTTCTCGGCGGCGAGCCGCTTGTCGAGCTCGCCCTGGACCTGGCGGAGCGCGTCGCGCACCCGCTGCAGGTGGCCCGGCGTGAAGTCCGAGATCCGGTCATCGAGACCGGCGATGCCCTGCCGGGCGGCGAACTCGGGCTGGAACTGGGCCTGGACCTGGATCAGGAGCTGGGCGTTCTGGTTGCTGCGCTCGATCCAGCTGCGATCGCCCGCGGCTCTGGGCGCGGCGGTGGCCGCCGGCCCCGACGCCGGTTGTGGCTGCGGATGCGAGCACGACAAGGCGAAGACAAGGAGTGTTGCTAGTGAAGTGCGCATGCGCCGCGCAGTGTATCCGCGCGGCCCGCGCCTGCAACGCCGTTCGATCGACGGTGGGTGTCGCGCCCCGTCGCACGGCCGCACGATCCAGCGCGCGCGGCGCGCGCATGCGGGTCGGCTGTGAGTAAGATGCCCGCGCCGGCCGCGCCCGGTCCCAGGTCTCAACCAGGTTCCCAGATGAGTGTTGCCAGCAGCAGCCGGACCGGCGGCCAGGTGGTCGTGGATCAGCTCGTGATCCACGGCGTCGATCTGGTGTTCTGCGTGCCCGGCGAGAGCTACCTCGCCGTGCTCGATGCGCTGTACGACGTCCGCGACCGGGTCCGGCTGATCAACGCGCGGCACGAGGCGGGCGCGGCCAACATGGCCGAGGCCTACGGCAAGCTCACCGGGCGGCCGGGGATCGCGATGGTGACGCGCGGGCCGGGCGCGTGCCACGCGGCGATCGGCGTGCACACCGCGCAGCAGGACTCGACCCCGATGGTGATGCTGGTCGGCCAGGTCGAGCGGAGCAGCGCCGACCGCGAGGCGTTCCAGGAGGTCGACTACCGCCAGATGTTCGGGCCGCTCGCCAAGTGGGTCGCGCAGGTCGACCGGGCGGAGCGCGTGCCGGAGTACCTGGCGCGGGCGTTCCACGTCGCGACCTCGGGGCGGCCGGGCCCGGTGGTGCTGGCGCTGCCCGAAGATCTGCTGTTCGAGGCGGTGACGGTGGCGGACGCCGCGCCGTACGCGGCCGTCCAGCCGGCGCCCGCCGCGGCCGACCTCGCGCGGCTGCGCGCGTTGCTCGACGCGGCCGAGCGACCGGTGCTGCTGGTCGGCGGCTCGCGCTGGACCGACGCGGCGTGCGCACAGCTCCAGGCGTTCGCCGAGGTCTGGAACCTGCCGGTGGCGGCGTCGTTCCGCCGCATGGACCTCGTCGACAACGCGAGCCCGGTCTACGCCGGTGACTTCGGCCTGGCCCCGGTGCCGTCGCTGCCCCGGCGCGTGCGCGAGGCCGACCTGGTGATCGCGGTCGGCACGCGGCTGGGCGATATCACCACGCAGAGCTACTCGACGCTGGGCGCGCCCGGGTCGCGGGCGGCGCTGGTCCACGTCTATCCGGACCCCGACGAGATCGGCCGCGTGTTCCGGCCCGAGCTCGGCATCGCCGCGGGTCCGACGGCGTTCGCCGCCGCGCTCGGCGCGCTCCGCCCCGCCACGGCGCCGCGCTGGGCGGCATGGACGCAGGCGGCGCGCGCCGACTACGTCGCCAACCTCGAGCCCAGCCCGTACGACGGCCCGCTCGACATGGGCCGCGCGCTGGTCGAGCTGCGCGCCAGCCTGCCGCGCGATGCGATCGTCGCGCTCGACGCCGGCAACCACACCGGCTGGCCGATGCGCTACCTGTCGTTCGGCCGGCCGGGCCGGCTGCTCGGGCCGGTCAGCGGCGCGATGGGCTACGGCGTGCCGACCGCGGTCGCGGCGTCGCTGATCCATCCGGACCGGCTGGTCGTCGGCTTCGTCGGCGACGGCGGCTTCCTGATGAGCGGCCAGGAGATCGCCACCGCGGTCCAGCACGGCGCGCGGCCGATCATCTTCCTGTTCAACAACGCGAGCTACGGCACGATCCGCATGCACCAGGAGCGCGACTACCCGGGGCGCACCATCGCCACCGAGCTGCGCAACCCCGACTTCACGGCGCTGGCGCGCGCGTACGGCGCCCACGGCGAGCGGGTGACGCGGACCGAGGAGGTCATGCCGGCGTTCCAGCGCGCGGTCGCCTCGGGTACGGCGGCGCTGATCGAGCTGGTGACCGATCCGGACCGGCTCACCACGCGCGGCTCGGTCGCCTCGGTGCGGGCCGCGGCGAAGCCCCGGCCGCGCTGAGCCGGCCGCCTACGGGCCGAACCGGCCGAACAGGTCGAGCGGGTGCGAAGCTCCACCGCCGACCGCGCCGATGTCGGCGTTGTGAGCCGACTTAGGTTCGTCGTCGTTCTGGTCGCCGGCGTCGTTCAGCGGGCTGTCGGCCGCGGGCGTGTAGAGCGCGCGGTACAGCGCCAGGATCTGCGAGACGGTGATCTTCCGGCGCCAGACGTCGCCGTCGGCGATCGGGAATGGAATCACCCGCGCCTGCACGAAGCGCGGATCGGCGTTGATGTCGTGCGAGCCGAGCCCGCCGCCACCGCCGTAGGGGTTCAGCTTGGTCGTGTCGGGGTTGTAGAAGCAGTTGTAGTCCGCGGTGCTCACCGCGCCGGCTGCGACCAGGTCGGTCGGGCTCTGATAGGCAAATCCGCTGAACACGTTGTTCCGCACGCTCGCGAGGTGGTGGGCCCCGTCGCTGGCGATGAACGGGTTGGAGACCCAGCCGAGTTTGGCGCCGCCGACGTCGATCGTGTTGTTGTAGAACTCACCGGAGGCGGCGAGCACGCCGCCGCTGGGCAGGAACACGCGCTGGAACCCGGCGTTGACCAGCACGTTGTGGTGGACCTTGACGGTGGGCCCGAAGTCGCGGAAGAACGCCTCGTTGATGTTGTCGACCAGGAGGTTGTAGCGGAACTCGCCGGGCAGGCTCTGGATCATCCACGAGCTGCCGCGGAACACGTTGTGCTCGACCAGCACGCTCGCGTTGTTGCCGACGAAGTCGAGGTTGTGGCCCTGCGACCAGCCGAATGGATAGCGGTGGTACGAGAAGTTGCCGCGGATCGTGATGTCGGTCGTCGAGGCGAACTCCATGCCGGCGCGAACTCCGATCAACACGTTGCCGTCGGCGTCGTGGCTGCCGCCGACCAGCCAGTGGCCGGTGCGGTCGAAGCGCACGAACGACACGCCGACGTTGTTGCCCTGGAACAGCTTGGGCGCGCTGGAGTTGCCGGCGAGCACGAGGCTGGGGTGCGAGCCGGCGTAGTCCGGTTGTTCGTTGACCGGGGTCAGGATGTTGGGCTGGAACGTGTTGCCGCGGATCGTGACCGGGGCCTGGTCGTTCGCGGTGAGCAGCGGCGGGCCGCAGCGGTCGAACACCGAGTCGGTGATCTCGAGCGCGCTGGTGCCCCGGACGGTGAGGTCGATGCCCGGCATGTCCATCGCGCCCAGGCCGATGATCGCCGCGTTGCGGATCGTGACGTGGCCGGTCCAGCCGGCGGCGCTGCGCAGCCGCGAGCCGTTGCTGCTGGTCAGCACCGCGGGCGCGGCCGCCGTGCCGATCAGCTCGAAGTTCGTGTTGCCGCTCAGCACCAGGTCGCTGGTCAGCGTCATCGTCGGGCCGCCGGTCGGCACCTCGATCACCGTGATCGGCACGTGGATGCTCTCGACCACGCCGGAGGCCATGACGCTGCGCACGAACAGCTCGTACGATCCGGCCGGCACGCCGGTGGTCTGGACCTCGTAGTAGTCGGACGGATCGCTGTCGCCGCGCGTGACACTGCCGATCATCATGGTGCCGAGGTAGAAGTCGACCTTGGGCGAGTAGTTCTTGACCGCGTCGCTGCCGTTGTCGGGAGCGTGCGCCCACATCCGGATCGTGGCCGGCGCGTAGTACGTCGCGTACGGCATCGGCGTCATCAGCTGGACGTAGGGATGCTGCGAGTCGTAGAACGGCTCGAGCACCGAGCCGTCGCCGCTGACGTTCACGATCGCGGTCCCGCTGGCGTGCGAGTTGGCGTCGCTGATCGCGCGGATCGCATAGCCGCCGCCGGTCGGTGGTGCGGTGTACAGCCCGCTCGACGAGATGTTGCCGCCGGTGGCGCCCCAGCTGACCTTGGTATTGCTGCTGCCGACCACGGTGGCGGTGAACTGCACGGTCTGGCCGGCGGCCACGCTGGCGACCGGCGGCGCCACGGTGATCATCACGTCGTCGGCGCCGCCGCCGCCGCACGACGCGAGCGCGGCCAGGGCGGCGGGTGCGACGCCATGGACAAGGATACCGATGAGGGCCCAGACCGCCCCCCGGTGTCGGCGGTTCGGTTCAGCGAGTCGATGGGGGAGGGGCATTGTGAGATCTTCAGGGTGTCGTTGTGACCTGCGCGCGTCAAGTCGCGGATGGGTGCAGTCGCGCGGTGGCAAGATCTGCCGCAGTCGGCAAAACGTGAGATGAGCCGGTGTTCTGGCCGCCGCGCCCGATCCGTGACATCGGCGTCACACCGCGCAAGCGGTCCGGACCGGCGATCACGCGCGGCCGCGGACCAGATCGATCAGCCGGCCGAGCACGCGCTCGCCGT
>Ga0307515_10019218_pt1 | contig 12313 bp, 9 predicted proteins | sample 17_EM_MG_FD_194513 | JGI IMG/M metagenome (GOLD analysis project Ga0307515, IMG submission 194513) | Populus trichocarpa ectomycorrhiza microbial communities from riparian zone in the Pacific Northwest, United States - 17_EM | ecosystem: Host-associated > Plants > Roots > Unclassified | place...
AGGAGTATCCTATGATCTTACTAGCTCGTTTTATTTTCATTAATTTCTTAAGTTATTATGAAAAATCATATTGGGCGGCTGCATTTGTCTTCTTCTTATTGAATGTTGAATTTCATGTGATAAGTTGGTTTCATGTTGTGAATATAATTGCTCAATGCAAAGAATTTTCACCAGGACCATAAAAAGAAAGAAAGAAAAAGTTTAATTTTAGCTAACTCTTTTGATATGTCCATTTTATACCTAACTTAAATCATGAGAATTGCATCCACATGAGTAAATATTCTTTTTTTTTTTAGGTTTATATATATTAAGAATAAGAGTTGTAGTGTATTGTCTCTTTAACAATCTAAAATGAAAGAAATTCTATATGTATATCTTTATAAGAATTGCATCCACATGTATTGTTTTAGTATATTATTTCTTTTACACTTTAAATATTACCCTCCTTCTAATTGTTTCAATATAAAGGGAAAATATGCATTGTAGTGTCAACATTTAGTTATAAAGTTGCTAACTCATAATATGATGACTGACTTAGTACATAAAAGTCATGTGCTTTCTGACATATGATGCAAAAAGTTCTCCTTTTCCCCGCTTCCTTCTCCTATTTCAATTTTTGTTTTTCCTTTACGGTATATATGGTCGCTTGACTTATAGCTTTAACATTTGTAAAAGCACAACATACATCTGGTGTTTTCCTTTCTGAACTGTTTTCAGCAACATAGATATAATTCATGTAATCTATAACAAGAAAATGAAGTATTGTTCGCGTTTTGCATCTTGGCAAGATTCACACAAATTGGAAGACGTATTTCTTTAAAATTGTCTTGAAATCTTAATCACACTTTTGCAATACAAGCAAATCAATACGATTATATTCATCTAATTCTTGATCTTTTATTTTTCCTCTTCGTTTTTTGTTCGAAATGTCATCATTAAAAAGCTCAAGATGATGTTTCCACCAAACTTCTTGACTATAAGCCAACAATCATGTTGAAGATGACTTGTTACTTACTTCTACTTAATGTTATCTATAATATTTGGCATACCCTTTCAAAAAAAAAAAAGAACAACAACTAGGTTACTCAATCAAAATCTTTACATGTCTAGTGTTTTTGCATCCTCACAACTTCACGGGTCAAAACCATATGGATAACCCCCTTGTGAAGTACACATGATTGGAATCTATACCTTTTTCATTAGAATTTGAGTGTCCTTTCTCATTTTTTTTTTGTTTTGTTTCTTTTAGTATTGATTTCGGCCTCAATATAAATATGCCCTGGCTTTTTATACATGGTGTTTGTCCTTTCCAAGAGCTTTATTATTTTGTATTTTTATCCTGAATCCACCATCCTCCCCTTCACCCCCATTAACTACAAAAAGATATACAATCCATACCTTCATTGATAACAATTTGACAACAGCTACAGGTCCATGTGTTATTTGTCCTGTTTTGCTATCAATTTGGATTCAAAAAAAGAGAGCAAATAATGCTTTGTACCTCCCTTCCTTGAGAAATTAATGTCTTCATCCCTAACAACTTTGTTTTTATATCCCTTTCTTCTTACAAGCTAATTGGAAGATTAGCATTTAGACTCACAAGTGCTTTTCTTTGTTTTGTTTCCCTTAACCATCGAATTCACTTAACGTTATCGATTTCAATTGAAAGTTTCTTATTATATATATGTTCATTTCTGATCATATCATCACCAAATGACGGCCAAAACTCTCAATAGTCTGTTGTATATACCTTGCATGACTTTATTAGAAAAATACTATTATAGTAATCTAGAAACTAGTTGAACCTTTCTTTAAAGCGTTAATTCTCTTATCCAAACTTGCACAACATAAGCAATTATACTGGGCACCAATATGTTTAGTGCATAAATGCTAGATACCACTTTCTTATTTGTCTGATAATCTAATAAGGGTGATTGACACATGTGTCTATACATTTGTCTTGGTCAATAAAAAAAGGACAGAAACTCTAAATAGAGGCTTGAGCTATAGTGATTAACCGGGCAATGTTATCATGACCATATTTACCTTCCGATTTCACATGCCAACCAATAAAACTTGAAAATGGTGGGCTTTAATCGTGGAATGATTTTTTTTTAGTCATCATGCATGATTGGAAGATAAAATTCATTTGGCAAACCATTAGTACTAAGGATAGTTCTTTAAATTTTTATTTTAATGTTTTTTAAATCATTGTAATCACATTTCACTCGCTTTACCCAATCAAATGGAAGGTTTTCTTTTTTTAGGAGAGATAAGAATCATTTAGTAAATTATGGAATATTAGTTGCAGTTATTCGAAAAAATCCATAATTATCTAATTAATTAATCATGTATATATATATATATGGTGACACACACACACACGAGAAATTGTTTACCAAATTAATTCCACTTTTTACTAATTAATGGCATTAATTAAGAATAACGAAATGAGATAAGATTCATTTTTCTTTTTATGAATGAGACCATTATTGTTGTACTAAGAAATATACAATGTTTTTATTCAGTTTCTCCTATTATATTTCATTCATTATAGCAATAAAAAAAAAGGTGTTTAACATTGCCTAGCATTTTGGTGCTAGAACAACTTGCTAATCTATAAAATATAATAATGTTAGTGAGATAAAATTATATACTGTCTAACTGTTTTTAATTATCTGATTTACAATTTCACAATTTCCAATTCTTAGATAGTTACATTGTAATTCATTAGTGAAAGTCATGTTCATACCGAGATGTTATTCTCTCGAATATTTTCAACTAGCAGCACCAACATCCCTGTTAACTAGTCTAAAGAGTTTAAACATGAAGAAAATACCTTAAAAGCTTGATGTTTCTACGTTGGTCACTTTCCAAAGTAATTTTAGTTAAGGTCTTCAAACTTTTCATTACAAAGGTTATTGGGTGTGCATGTCATAAACATTATATAAATTGCAATATGGTTAGGTTTCACAATAGATAAAATTTAAAGTAAGATCATGTTCATTGTGATTAAATCCTTCCACAAAATGATGATGAAAGAGTTTTAGACATAGTTCAATACATGTTATGTACTTGTTTCCTTCTACTAGATACTTGTGATCACATGTAATTAGTTCATGGATACACTTAATTCTTTTTGTTTTTCTTGTTCATTTCAACTGCACGTATAACAACAACCACAAAATAAAGAAAAGGAACCCTTGAATTTAGATTTCCTTTCAAGCATCTACTTAATTTCCATTATTGTATAACAAATATATCAGGGAAGCTTGTCATCAAAATATGGTAGAAACCAATCATAATTTCTTTTGCTATGGATTACAAAAATTTTCTTGAAATTTATAAAAATCCAAATATTACAAATAAGATTCATTTGTTAATTAGTTTTAATGTTCCAACATAGGTTCAGGTAGAAAAATTCATTTTTTACCGTTTTTATTGGAAGAAAATTAGTGTGGTAGGAGTTTATGGACAATAATGCAACAAGCAAAATAAAAGAACAAGAAAAAGAAAAAGACTTGAGAGGAAAGAATGTTTCATTAAGTGTTTTCTTTTCAATACACATTTTCTCTTTATTACACTTATGTTTTATGCTTCTAATTATAAGTCTATCTATAGGTCTAAAGTCCTAAACAATCAATGAACTAAACTCATAAAAGGAAAACATATTCTGAACAAGAAAAGTAATTTTGTCGACTTAACTGGTTGACCATTAATTTCATTCAACTAGTAGACCAATCCATTTCATTCAACCGGTCGACCTGTTTTCAACTGATAGACTAGTTTCTCTGTTTTTCAGAAAAACCAAAAATCTAATTTATTTTCAACATCCCCTATAAACTTGATTTCTTATAACCCCTAACATATCTCTTATCTTGCCAAAACATCTTGTTTAAGTGGTTTTGTGAAAATATCTGTGACTTGGTCATAGGTCTTCACATACTTAACTTCAACTTTTTTGTTTGTAATGCAATCTCATAGGTAATGAAATCTTGTGTCAATGTGCTTACTTCTGTCATAAAACACATGATTCTTTGTTAAGGCAATGAATGATGAGTTGTTTATATATATAAATTTATGTAGGCTTCTCATGTAATATTCTCAACTCTTTCAATATTCTTCTTAGTCATATAGAATGACAAACACATGATGTGGCAGCTACATATTCAGCTTCATAAATTGATAATGTGACTATAAATTGCTTATTCGAACTCCATGTGAATGTTATGTCTCCAATGTAGAAGACAAAACTTGTAATGCTCTTTCTATCATCCAAGTCTCCAGCCCAATCATAGAATAAACCAAAATTTATGGTACCTTTGATATATCAAAGAATTCGCTTCAAAGCTTTGAGATGTGTCATAGTTAGTGTCTTCATGAACCTACTCACAAGTCCTGCTCCAAAGAAAATATATGGACATAACTCTTCTCTAACAATTGTCATAAACTCAATATATTGTTTTTTAAAGTTAGAATATAATAGACATCACCAATAAATTAATGACTACCATTTTTCAATCTAATAAGAATCGAACATTTCTCTTTGATGAAAACCTTTAAATGATCTGTGAATGTGACATTACCTCTAATTGATTCATCAAGCTCCATAAACTTGTCTTTTTTCTCTTTTTCTACAACTAGATTGACATCCTCTTCAACCCTTTTAGTTGGATCCACCAATCCCTAGCATAATGACCCATCTTTTTAAAACTATAACTTTTAACTTTTGTTTTGTCAAACTTGGTTATCGAATTGCCACTATCAATTGAATCGGTCAACCAGTTTGTTTCATTTAGTATTCTTTTTCAAATCTGCCTCTTCCACCTATTGAGATTGTCTCGGTTTTCTCTTTCAAATTTGTCTCTTCCACCTTTTTCTCTGCCTTGTTTATGTCCTCTACTCCCTTGGGTATATCTAAAACCATCTTGCTTCTTTTTTGGATAGTGTTTTAAAAAAAATCCTTACACACCTATGTCATCTTAAATGTCACTAACTCATTTTCCATGGGTTGTAGTTTTCTTATGAGTCATTGAATTGTCAAAAAACCCATATTTTATGATTTTTCTATTGGAACCACCATATAATGGCTCTTCCTTTGCAACAAGCATGGAATATTTTCTACCACACGTGTTTCCTCTATCTTCTCCTCATATCTTTTCATATGATTGTATACGACCAATACTCTAGCAAAGTGGTCTGAAATACTCTCTGATACAAGTATATGCACCTTTTTGACATTGTAGCTCATTGGTTTGCAAAACTTCTTAATGCTTACTTGGCGGTTGTTGCACTGGCCATTATCTCAAAAGTGGCATCATCTAGATATTGGTGGATGATTGTGAATGCATGTTGATCCTTCTTTTGTGCCTTTTGCAAGACATCTTTTTAGGCTGAAGTCAACGTTACTTTTTCCATAGGCGCCTCTAAACCTTTTTCAACCATTTTCCACATCTCTTAGGAACCTAGCCAAGCTTTTACACGAATACACCAAATTTCATAATTGTCCTTTGTCAAACGAGGACACTGAAGTAGGAAGTTTGAATTGACCGTGTCAAACAATAAAAAATAAGTTTTGATACCATTTGTTGGAAGAAACTTAGTGTGGTAGGAGTTTATGGACATCAATGCAACAAGAAAAACTAAAGAACAAGAAGAAAATTTGAAAGGAATGAATGTTTTATTGAGTGTTTTCTCTTCAATACATCTTTTTCTCTCTATTACACGTATGTTTTATGCTTCTGATTACAAGTTTATTTATAGGCCTAAAATTCTAGACAATCAAGAAATTAAACTAATCAAAGGAAAACCTATTTTGAACAAGTTATTCTACCGACTTAACTAGTAGACTAGTTCTCAACTAATAAACCGGTTCATTTAATTTCACCAGTTGATCGGTTTCTCTAATTTTCAAAAGACATCATAAATCTAGTTTATTTTCAACAACTTGAATCCTGTGACTAAGTTACAAAAGAGTCTATATATGAGTGTGCTTAATCTGACTCCAACATAACTTATATGCATGGTGAGGAAAACAAAACAAAACAAAGGGTAGAGAAATCTGTGATGTTTTATTAATGTGAAGTCCTCTTTTCAAGTTTCAACGAATATTTATATATATGCTTTCATACTATGTGAAGCTAAGACACAAGAAACACACAACTCTTGATTTCATTAAAATTAAACTACTTAACAATCATTGAGAAAGCACATCGCTGGAAAATCTCCAGATGCAAAGCTAAAACACATACATGATATATAAATAAATAAATATATATATGCGCGCGCACGGTCCAACCAGATAAACAAACCATACATAGTATTCTTCAAATCTTTGTCCGCTTGACAGCTCAAGGGTGGCGAGAGAGATGAATATCCATGCTAGCACATACTGCCAATGGTGCATGCCTGATCCCATGTCTTGTATTGAAAGTCTGAGAATTGATGCTGCAACCAATCATATATGGGATGGTCAGAAATCTGAATAACAAGTATTTTTTTAACATAGAGTAAGCAATACATATAGCAAATTAAATAAAAATATATATATCATCAATACCGAACATCTTGGAAAACAAAGAAACCTCTCTTTGGAGCTTACCTCCTGATCAGGAGTTCCAGTGTTGTGCAGATTATTGAGAAAAGAGGGACTCCAGTACTTGCCCATAATCACCAAGTTTTCATCAATCATGCCCTCTGGAGTACGTAATTTCTCTCGCTCGTGATAGATTGCCACATCAACTTCAGCTAGCTGAACTTCTAAGGAAGGATTAAAATTGTGAGTGCCAGATTCTTGATCACCAGTTTCTAATGGAGTATCCCAACAACCTGCGAATTGATTCAATTCATTGTTTGATGATTCTTCAGAAAACTTCAATTTGTCGATTCTTCGACTGCACAAGTACTTTTCTTTCGTTCTCTCCCTCGCTCTTGCTCTTGCCTTCTCCCTTGATTCCTTTGCAAAAGGGTTGAATGGAGTTTTACGCGATGATGCTCTCCTAGTCCTCTCTTTCTTGACACATGGTGAGGATCTACCCTTGGAAACGTTCCTCCCTTTCGTGGTAGTTTCAATATTGATTTCGGTCAGCATTTCACGCTCAGAAGTAGAAGATGCACTCTTGGTGCCATCACTGCCGCTATAATTCATATGGGGGGAGCCACTGGATAGTTTCTTGATTTCATTCTTTGCCTGTATGAGTAACCATTCAACAGTCTTGCTAGCTTTATCAAAGCGTAGCTTGTCTTGCAGATCAAAGAACTCTCTGGCAACCTTTAGTGACAATCTCATTCTCCGATCTCTTGGTCCTTGAGCCGTGTTAATCTTGCTATGCCGATCTCTCTTTGAAGATCTCTTTCTTAGGATCTGATCAGTGCTGTTGTTGGATTTCTTGTTGCAGATTCCGGTTAGCTCAATAACGGCACTTTTATTGGAATCCGCCATGTTATTAACAACAGTACTCTGGGATAGATTAGTACTAGTAGCTGTAGCTCTCAAGGGTTGCTCCTGAAAAAAAAGGTCATAGTTTTGTTGGAGAAAAATAAGATGGTCTTCAAATTCTTGCTGATCACAAGGGATAAAAGGAGAGGGCAAGCAGAGAGATAAAGGAGGAGGGACATCTTGTTTGGGATAGGAAATGATATCACTGAACAATGGCATGTTATAAGCTTGTTGATCACTACAGGAGATGGCGTCGTTGGCATTGTAGCTTAATGGAAACATTTGAGCTTTGCGATATCACCAAACAATACCTAGCTAGCCGCCGTAGAGCTCCCTTGGGAGGAATAGTCGCTTGAGAATGACATGTGCACCAATGTGTTACCTAACAATATGCCTCCTTGTGCATAGAGTATTCTCTACTTCTCTAGCTAGTTCAAGTCCATGTATCCTTTTCAAGTTCACTTTCTCTGCAAACAATGGAAATCATAAGTGAGAGACGACAACAAATTGTTACTACTGTTTACTTGTCATTTTTTTTTCCTTCTTTTTTCTCCTTCCCTCCCTTTATCAGAGAGCGAGTTTGCATACGCGTATGTGTTTGGTGGGTTTAAGATGGAGAGAAACAGGGAATATCCATCTACCTCCCCGACTAGAGCACGAGAAAGACAGCACAGCACAAGTACTACATGTCCATGGGGGGTGCAAGAATGGGAGATAAGGGGGAAGCTATGCAGGGATTTGAATAATGATGGTAGGAGTCAAGGCACCCTAGGAGAGGGGATTTTATGGGAGACAAGGAACTATCTTTTTTTTTCTTTTGTTTTTTTTTTCTTTTGTATAAAAAGTTGGATTAAAAAGCATGAAAGGGAAAGAGAGAAAGAAAACAGCATTGTTGTGGGAAGTGAGTGGACAGGAAACACCTAGTATTAGTGCTCCTTCACGTGGTTGCTAGCAGGTGAGACTTTGATAGTGAACTCCTCGATCCCTCCCTCCCTTGAACAACCCAAGAGAGTTTGCATGGACATCATATGTATTCAATCCAATATTGTCTTAAAATTTACAAGATGAGTGAGTTTAAATGTGGGATAGGGTTGGTTTTTCTGTCTCTCGGGACAAGATTGATCTTAAGGTATATATATAGTTGTATTTCATTTTCAATCTTGCAGCGGATGTGTGTAGCCCTAGAAAGGAAGGACAATTATTTCCTTCGCCCAAAGGGCGTGTACTACTGTGAGAGCCTGTCATGAGTCATTAGAGCCAATGCTGCTTTGACTGTGAATGTATAGAAACATGTCACTTTCAATTAAAAGAAAAAACCCCATCACTCTCTCTCTCTCTCTCTCTCTCACTCACTCAATTGTGTCTTTCTATCAAGTCTGAAAATGTTGTTAGGTTCCTTCCAAACCCATGCGTGCTTATCGGTTCAGCAGCTAAACAAGGAAGGAAAGCTCTCTCTCTCTCTCTCTCTCTCTCATACAATAATATCACCATCACAAACTCATTGTCAAGGAGGGTTTTTTGCTGGTGCTTTATACTATGTCATCCACCATGCTATCATCAAAACTACCCTAGCCAATCCCCTCATGCCATCATAACTACAGAGCCCCATGTGTCATCTTATTTCGAAATGGTAATAGTCCTATTTACAAAACTATTTTTTCAGGCTTAATTTCATTTATCTCCCCCTCCCTTGCGTACTTTCTTTCTTTCCATTTATACATGCGCTCTCTCTCTAGCTGAGCACGACCCGTATAGGCTGGCAAGATTAGGAGGACCACATCATATGAAGAGCTACCTAGCTAGTTGTTCTAAGGTTGCTATCAAGGAGTTGATAAGTATGAATGAAAGGTGATAAAATGTACCATTTTCAAGTGTGGGTGATGAAGAGAGCATAAAACCCTCAAAAGTCTTGCTTGGACTAAGTGCTTTCATTTCCATAATGAGCTCTCCGCCAGTACAAAAATTCCATTTGTGGTTGAAATCAAAAGAACCGTGGGGGAAAAATAAAGAAAAGAACACATTTCTGTGAGTAATTAACTCTATTGTTTTTTGGTGTTTTACTCCTTCCCAAGTTCAATCTGGAATCTATATGTTAGGGGATGAACCATATATTTCATAAAAAGCAAATCTCGCTGCCTTCTTTGGCTATATTTTCTTTCTTATGTTGTGGCTTAATTAGTTATTAATTTCTCCTACATCAAATCATCAATTATTCAGAAATCTTTGGAAACTACCTCCTTAAATATTTAAGTTCCCTTTTTTTTCTTATCTTTTTTTTTCCTTTTTATACTGCTAGGTGAATGTTGAATTGCAGAATTTATTAGATAAAGTATATGTTCTTACTAACTAAGATATGGGAGTGCCATGATCATATATAGCTATCTTCAAAGCAAGACTTCTTTATTTCGAGTTTTTTTTTATTCGTTTTTCACATTTGGTGCGACAAATCCATCGTATCTATTCACTGTCGAGCCAGTAATGATGCCCTAACAGTACCCATTATTTATTTACCAACGTTTTACCACCTCCCCCCCTCCCCTCCATGTTCCTATTATTGAAGTACAAAATATTGGTAGAACAGAAAATCCGAATTCGTGACATATATTGGGAGAAATGTCTTTCTTCATGTGAATGATAAGAAACAGGATAGCTTTACCGAATGCATTATTTAATCCTTTTGTTATGATTTGATTAGATATCCCATAAAGTCTTTGACATAACATGGTAACTATTTTAATCTTTTTTTAATGCCAATATTGGAGGGGCCCTTGATTTGATGCTTCGATACACGCGAGATGAATACATACTTGCCACACACAATGTCGTTTCACTGATGTGGATGGTCCAATACGACATACTTCGATCACGAGCTATCCGATATCCTATGATGCAAGAAAAGATAATGAATTTCGACCCCTTACTGCTCGGCCATATGCGTATGCCTCCTTCCGAATCATCGACATGCCTGCTTTCTGTGTGTGATTAGGGTCGAATAAATGTAACGGAGGACACCTTTTGGGAGTGTTTGTTTTTTATTTTTACTAGCACAGAGCATAACATCGAACCACCTTTTCTACAAAAGCTGGACAGGAGTGCAGGTCCAGATAATGCAAATAATTGACTCATCGTGCTAAGTTCTTGTTGAATGAGAGAAAGAATAATTAGAAAAGAACAAAAAAAATACATGTCTGTCTGCCTAATTATTTCGTCAATTTATGGTCGCCATGATGGATATATGGAGCGATTATATAAAAGTATTTCCAGGATATGTTTAAGAATATAATATTTAATAATTGTTTTTTATTTTTTCTTGTGATATCTTTTCTCTTTCTCTAGCACAAGTTGTCGTTAGTTATGTAATAAGCATCCACTCTTAATTTAATTATATAAGAAACTGTCCTCTCCGTACCGAGAAAAACTACAAAGTTAGCGTCCAAGATTTTAATAAATCTTCTTCTATTTAAGCATTATGTCTTTAATTTTCTATCTCAAATCTAATTGGAACAAATTAGATGAAGAGATTTCTCCACCTAGCGGGTATCCACTGATATCCAAGTTCTATATTAAAAAACAAATTCAAAATAATCCATCTCATGCATTACAAAACGATAAAATAAAGTTTAAATTAATTTTTGAAACCCGATCTGGGGTTGGAATTAAACCGGGTTGAAGAAAAAATAAGGGAAGGAAAGCCTGGCGCGACCCGGCAAGATCTGGTCAAAAACTCGGTTGCGACTCGTTGATTATTTTTTTTTACTAAAACGATGTTATTTTGATTTTAAAAAAAAAATTGACCCGAACAAAACCTATTAAAATTACAAAAAGATACCCTGATTGTATTAAAATTCAATTCAGCTAGATCATATGACACTAGATACCCGACATATAATACTGAAATTATCATCCCTAATTATTTTGTGTAACATGGAAAAATATTGGTCCAAATTGAAATTGAAAAGGAGAGCATATTTTTAGCATCTAACCCTTTATTAAATCTGCTTTTTAAGTAAAGGTGCATTTCTATTAATATTGAACAAGTAACGACATGGCTGTTATTTTATTTCATGTGGAAAAATAAATGGGTCTAAAAAAAAAGAATTAATAGTCAAAAACAAATCTAATCATAAGAAATTCAAAATAAAATAAAATATAGATAAATTATGATTAATGTTAGAAATAAGAGATCATTTTCAAACCTCTTTTCTCCCACCTTTTGATCAAAACCCAAATCAATACCCAATTGAGGTCAATATATGACCGTAAAAATGGCATTTAATTCATATTGATGGTGGTGGATCAGTCGTGGTATTGTGGTTCTCTATCTACTGAGATAATGATGGTCACTAGTTAATTTTGTTTCAAAATTTTTTTATTTTTTAATATTCAAAATAGAGAGAAGTACTACAATATAAATATAGAAGTTAAATTGTTATTTTTATATTTTCAGGTCAACTTGTTTATCAACTAAGATTAAATTTGTTTCTTTTTTTATTATTATTATTTTAAGAGCGCATCTCCTACATTATGGTGAATCAAGAGAAATTTAACCACCAAGTTTGTACCTAGAAAATTAAAGAATTAAACACTTATTCCTTCTTAATGATTAGATAGAATATTTACTATTATTGTTAACACATTCAAATTTATTACGGGATGTCTTGTGCGTTCAAATTAATTATAAGATATGGTTTTTAATTATATATAGTTTACATCTGCCTAAGCATAGGTTTGTAGTTGTGACAGAGAACGTTCTATATGCACTACAGAGTCAAACAATTCATTAAAATTAACTGTAGTATTATTGATACAAAAACATGGATATAAAGATCTAGAGAATCATAAGTAAGATTGACATAATTCTAGAAAGCTAAAAAT
>Ga0307515_10019219_pt1 | contig 12313 bp, 3 predicted proteins | sample 17_EM_MG_FD_194513 | JGI IMG/M metagenome (GOLD analysis project Ga0307515, IMG submission 194513) | Populus trichocarpa ectomycorrhiza microbial communities from riparian zone in the Pacific Northwest, United States - 17_EM | ecosystem: Host-associated > Plants > Roots > Unclassified | place...
ATAGATCAGACTTGACAGCAACCCGAAGCCTCCCTCTCCAGCGCCGTCACCAACAGCCACTGGCGAACCATAGTCTTCATATTGGTTTTGATTGTTTAAATTAGTCTTCTTCCTTCTTATCGTGCTAGATCCACTCACAGTTTTCTTTTTCTTTTTTTATTTGTTGCTTTTACTCCTTCCCCAGCCAAATTGTCTCACCTTTGTGTCCACTTTGGATTTCATTATTCAAAAACAGTCTTCCTCCTTGCTTTATATCGTGCTGACCACTAATCGATTTTTTACTCTCTTTTTTAATTGCTGTTTAAAAAAATCTATAAATTATATTTTATGATATTAATTAAATTAATACTTTTAAAACTTTTATCAAGGCAAGAAGCAATTTCAATGTTTTATCATTTATGTAATAATAAAATTTGATTTATTTAAAATAATTTATTTTAACTTGGTAAAGTAAATTACTCCAAATATTGTATGATTAATTAAGGCGGGAAAAGATATAACCATCCAATAAAAATTGATAAATAATGGAAAGCCAACAACACATGATGAACTACACCGTTTTTATCGTCGAAGGTGGCAAGAGACGGGCGAGATGATGAAGAAGGGTAACAAGAACCACCATTTTCGATGCAGAAGCTGTGGTTGTGAAGGAACTAAGGAACTTCTTCATTCATGACGTAGGCATTTTTTTTCCCTTCAAGCAAGTATTCAAAGAATATATTAACGATAATTAATGTTAAAACCAAGTTGCGATCACGCTTGGTCAAAATAGACTTTGAAATTTCAATTACACACCAAGCAACTATACATAGATACCAGTTTGGAATTTTTATTACACCAAGCAACAATACATGAACATGTACGTAGATGAGAATCAATGGCTGGGTCAGGTTATACAGGAGACCCTTTTGGCTCCGCATCTGTCATGCCATGACCTGCATCTGCTTCGATAAATGCAGTGTATAAACTCGCATATGCTTGCAGAACTGCATTGTAAAGACCCCCGAGTACTTGCACAGCTGCATTGTATAGCGATTCTGTAACAATTCCTCACGCAAAGTATATGCTACCCATATAAACAACAAGACCCATGAGAAAAAAAGCAGGCACCCAATCTTCGGGTAAAGGATTGTGATTAGTAGAACAAGGGCGAGAATTCTGGCCAGAAAACTGGAGCGGGCAGCAATTGATTTGAAGTGAGCAGCTTCAAGTTTAGCTTCGCATGCACTCCCTACTGTTAGAGTCCTATTAATGCAAGTAGTATTTAATTTAAATAAACTCCTAGCTTTTAGGAGCTACGACTAAGTCATTCATTCAGTTACCACAGTTTTCGGGATGTGAAGACGTGGTTTGTTTCTGTTTCATTGTGTTCCAGCTGTAATGGCTATTTAAGCCAAAGGATTTCTGTTTAATCGACAATTATTCATGATCTATACAATCTCGTAGAACTATAGGTCTTTGAATATTTCACAATTGGTATCAGAGCTCTTTAACGGGCCTAACTGGGATTACAAGAGTAAACGAGAGTTTGAGAGTTTTTTCTTTTTTTTCTTTCAATGGCAGAAGGAAGCAGCACAAGTTATGTGCCTAAATTTATAGGGCACTATGATCATTGGGCTGAACTGATGGAAAATCTGCTTCGTTCCAAAGAATATTGGAATGTTGTGGATCGTGGCGTCATGGTGCATGTTGCAGGGGAAGCACGATCTTTTTCATCAGTGGTGACAGAAAGTACTCAACTCACTGATGCTCAAAGAAAGGAGCATGAAGAAAACAAGCTAAAGGACTTGAAGGCAAAGAATCTTCTTTATCAAGCAATCGAACGAGATGTACTTGAGACCATTCTTGACAGAAGTTCCTCAAAGACAATCTGGGACTCTATGAAGCAAAAGTTTCAAGGTTCAACACGGGTTAAAAGGGCACAGCTACAGTCATTACGATGCGACTTTGAAGTTCTTCGCATGAAGGAAGGAGAATCAGTGAATACTTATTTTGCTCGTGTTTTATCCATAGCCAACAAAATGAAGGCTCATGGAGAAAATATGAGTGAAACAATAATTACAGAGAAGATTCTTCGATCAATGATTTCCAAATTCAATTATGTAGTATGTTCAATTGAAGAATCTAACAACATGACTACGATGACCATTGACGAACTCCAAAGCAGCCTTCTTGTGCATGAGCAAAGAATGAAGAGTCAAGGTGAAGAAGAACAAGTCTTCAAGATCACTCATGATGACAAAGCAGGAAGAGGAAGGGGAAGAGGAATTTGGCGAGGTGGACGTGGCAGAGGAAGACAAAGCTTCAACAAAGCCACTGTAGAGTGCTACAGATGTCATAAACTAGGACATTTTCAAAATGAATGTCCTAGTTGGGAAAAAGGTGCAAATTATGCTGAGTTAGATGAGGAGGAAGAACTCTTACTGATGGCTTACGTAAAAGAGAAGAATGCAAAGAGAGAAGATGTTTGGTTCCTGGACTCAGGTTGTTCTAACCATATGTCCGGAAACAAGGATTGGTTTATGGACATGGATGAGCAGTTTAGACACTCAGTGAAATTAGGCAATGGTGCAAGGATGATGGTGATGGGAAAAGGGAACATTAAGCTCGAAACTGCAGGCTTAACTCAAGTGATACGAGATGTGTTTTACATTCCTGAGCTCAACAACAATTTATTGAGCATAGGTCAATTTCAAGAGCGAGGGCTAGCTATTGTCATGAAAGATAGAGCTTGTAAAATATATCATCCTACAAGAGGCCTTATTATGCAAACTCTGATGGCTGCGAACAGGATGTTTGTCTTACAAGCCACTATGATTACTCAGTCTTCAAAATGTTTAATAGCAATGGAAGATGACTTAACAGAACTGTGGCATCGTCGTTATGGTCATGTGAACAACAAAAGCCTCAAAGTTTTGGAGAACAAGCAACTTGTCAAAGGACTTCCTCAATTCAAAGTTACAAACAAAGCATGTACAGTGTGTTATCGTGGAAAACAACACAGAACAACCATTCCTAAGAAGAGTCAGTGGAGGGCTTCAAAGAAACTTCAGCTAGTACATGCCGATTTGTGTGGTCCAATCACTCCAACATCAAGTAGTCTCAAAAGGTACTTACTGTGTTTTATTGATGACTTCAGTAGAAAAGCTTGGATTTATTTCTTAGCTGAGAAGAGTGAAACATTTTCAATGTTCAAAGTATTTAAACAACTTGTTGAGAAAGAGTCAGGGTGTAATATAAGTTGTTTAAGAACAGATAGGGGAGGTGAGTTCACTTCTATGGAGTTCAATGTGTTCTGTGTCAATAATGGAATTAAGAGGCAACTTACTGCTGCCTATACTCCTCAACAAAACGGAGTGGCAGAACGTAAGAATCGAACGGTATTAAACATGGTTCGATGCTTGCTTTCAGAAAAGGAAATGCCTAAACTTTTTTGGCCAGAAGCTGTTAGATGGGGATTACATATATTAAATAGAAGTTTAACTGTGGCCGTGAAAGGAATGACTCCTGAAGAGTGTTGGAGTGGAGAAAAGCCAAATGTCAAATACTTCAGGGTCTTCGGTTGTATTGCTAATGTACACATTCCTGACAGGAAGAGAGCCAAGTTAGATGAGAAGAGTCATAGATGTGTGTTTCTTGGTGTTAGTGACGAATCTAAAGCCTATAGGCTTTATGATCCTGCTGCCAAAAGAGTGATCATTAGCAGGGATGTTGTGTTTGAAGAAGATGAAAGCTGGAATTGGATGCAGAGTACTGATGAAGTACAAAATGATGTTTTTACCTGGGAAGATAGTGATGATGGGGACATCAGTGACTATGATGATGAAGAAGACAACAACAACGAACATGTAGACGAAGCTGGTCCCGATACAGAGGAGTTGGGAAGAGACAATGAACATGTAGAAGAAGCTGGTCAAAGTACAGAAGAATTGGGAGGAGAAGATGATTCTGCTGGTCCACATACGGGCGAGATAGAAAGAGAAGATATTGCAGGATCAGGGGAGAGAGTAAGGAGAGCACCTAGATGGATGGAAGACTATGTCAGTGGAGATGGTATTCCTGAAGAGTCAAACTTGGCTTGTTTTATGGTACATGATGATCCAATATGCTTTGCAGAAGCAGTAAAAGAACAAAAATGGAGGGAAGCGATGGATTTGGAAATTGCAGCTATCGAAAAGAACAAGACATGGGAACTTGTAAGTCAGCCGAAAGGGATAAAGACAATCGGTGTCAAATGGATTTTTAAAACGAAGTTGAATGAAAAGGGAGAAGTGGATAAATGCAAAGCACGTTTGGTAGTCAAAGGTTATGCTCAGAGGTATGGGATTGATTACAGTGAAGTCTTTGCACCTGTGGCTCGTTGGGACACCATTAGATTGATCCTGGCTCTAGCAGCGCAGAAAGGATGGGTTGTTTTCCAGCTAGACGTCAAGAGTGCGTTTCTTCATGGGGAACTGGAGGAGGCAGTATACGTAGAGCAGCCAGAAGGATATGTTCATAAAGGCGAAGAGCATAAAGTCTTGAAGCTTAAGAAAGCTCTTTACGGCTTGAAACAGGCTCCAAGAGCCTGGTATAGCAGAATCGAAGGATTCTTCATAAAGGAGGGCTTTAAGAAATGCAGTCATGAGCATACACTGTTTCTCAAACATGAAGCTGACGGTAAATTCTTAATCATTAGTCTTTATGTGGATGATTTAATTTATACAGGGAATGATGTTGAATTATGTGAGAAGTTTAAGAAGTCAATGAAGCTAGAGTTTGACATGAGTGACTTGGGGAAGATGAAATATTTTCTGGGAGTTGAGGTTCAGCAAAGTTGTGAAGGGATTCATTTATGCCAAATGAAGTATGCTGGGGAAGTTTTGGAAAGATTTGGAATGGGAAGCTGCAATCCTGTGAAAAATCCCATTGTGCCAGGCACGAAACTGGTAAAAGACAGTGGAGAAGCCAGCATAAACTCAACACTGTTCAAGCAGATAATTGGCAGCCTAATGTATCTATCAGTAACAAGACCTGAAATAATGTTTGTTGTTTGCCTGTTGAGTAAATTCATGACAGACCCGAAAGTATCTCATATGGCTGCAGCAAAACGGGTCCTCAGGTATGTGAAGGGGACTGTGAATTTAGGAGTATTCTATAAAAGAGGTGCTGAGAACGTGGGAAGCTTGAGAGTGAATTATGAGAACAGTTTTGATAATCTTGAGGCTTATACTGATAGTGATTATGCGGGTGATACAGAAGATAGAAGAAGCACTTCTGGATATGTGTTTCTTCTAAGTGGTGGTGCAGTTGCATGGAGCTCAAGAAAACAACCTGTAGTAACTCTTTCCACCACTGAAGCAGAATATGTAGCCGCTGCAGCATGTGCTTGTCACAGTATTTGGATGAAAAGAGTACTCAACAGTCTCGGTTTTTCTTCATGTAAGTGTGTCAAGATTTTTTGTGATAATAGTTCAACAATCAAGTTATCAAAAAATCCAGTTCTTCATGGAAGAACCAAACACATCGATATAAAGTTTCATTTCTTACGCGACTTGGTTAAGGAAGGTGTTGTGGAGCTAGTACATTGTGGCACTAGTGAGCAGATGGCAGATATCATGACAAAGCCGTTGAAGCTTGAATCGTTTTTGAAGCTACGTAATATGCTGGGAGTTCAAAGCATGAAGTATGTAAACTGACTTGTTTCCAGCAAGTGCAGTTTAAGGGAGGATATGTTAGAGTCCTATTAATGCAAGTAGTATTTAATTTAAATAAACTCCTAGCTTTTAAGAGCTACGACTAAGTCATTCATTTAGTTACCATAGTTTTCGGGATGTGAAGACGTGGTTTGTTTCTGTTTCATTATGTTCCAGCTGTAATGGCTATTTAAGCCAAATGACTTCTGTTTAATCAAGTATTATTCATGATTTATACAATCTCGTAGAACTATAGGTCTTTGAATATATCACAATATATATCTTGTATATTTATTTTTTATTTTGAAAGTATAAAAATTTATTTTAAAAATAAATTTATTTTATATATTTATCTTTTTTTTAATAAGAAACTTTTTAAATTGAATTCAATTAAAAGATTTTAATAAAATCTAATGTTCGGAAAAAAATTAAATGTTAAGAATTGAATTTAAGATATAATTCAATCTCTATAAATATATAAAAGTAAATTTATATGGTCAAAATCTCTAATTTACTACACCAAAAAAATATATTAATTTTAAAATTAAAATTTTTAAAATATCCATTTACTTATTTTTTTTGAAAATTTTTTAAAGTAAATGTGACAGTGATAATATAAAAAACAAAATAAAATAAATTTTATCTTTTTTAAATAAATAAGTTGAATTTCAATTAAATATTATGATTAAATTCAATTATAAAAAAAATTAATTCCAAACAACCTATAAATATGTCTTTATTTTTAATATATATATATGTATGTATATATATATATATATATATGTATGTGATTTTCATGTTGATACACTAACCAAACTCAAATGGGAGAATAAAACATAAGCCCAATAACATTAGAGTGGGTCAAGTCTAAAAGTAAAAAGAGCTTATCTTATTTTTGAAATTACTTGTTGCAGACAGACAGGCAGACACACAAATAGGTAGGAATTGCGCAGCTTACCTTAAGATCTCCGTTATTTTGGCGTGCGGTTTTTTTTTCTTTCAATTTTATTACACATAGATTTTTACTACCATCGTATCTCTTCTTCCTCAAATCCCTTAGTCCAAAACCAAATAGTCACTTGCTATATAATCAGGTAATTCTTTCTTTTCTTCTTCTTTTTTTTTTGCATGTTTAGTTGATTATTGAATGATGGTTTTTTTTTTTATTGGTTCTATAATCTTGTGATTGCATTGTTTAATGGGGTCTTAATTGGATTTTTTGTTTGATTCGTGACGATGGATCGCAGGGATCTTGTTTACTTTATGTTGATGAATTATAAAAGAAAGACTGGAGGTTTTGTTTCTGTTATGATTTCTTTTCTAATAATGGCTTTTCAATTGTTTTTATTTTGTTAATCAGTAGACAATTACAGAAACTGAATGATGGGTTTTGTTTTTTGTTTAACATATTTTAGTGGGTACGATTCCATTCTTAGATTTCTGATAAATTACATCCTGATGCTTTGATGCCAAATTTAACTTGAGGAATGTTTTTTTTTTCGATTTTTTTAATTAAACATTGGTTTTGTAGACTGAATTTTGAACAAATTCGCTGCTTTGGCCTCTCATGGATCTGGGTTTTCTATTCTTAACGTAATGCAGTTACTTTGCATATCTGAGGAAGTAAAAAAGTAAGTAAAGATGGTGAAGCTGACAATGATTGCTCGTGTTACGGATGGTCTTCCGCTAGCAGAGGGACTGGATGATGGTCGTGATGTGAAAGATGCTGAAATGTACAAACAGCAGGTCAAGGCACTTTTCAAGAACCTTGCATCTGGCCACAATGATGCTTCGAGGATGTCAATTGAAACTGGCCCTTATATTTTCCAGTATCCTGCTTTTTTTTTTTTTTTTTCTGGATCTGATCATTTCATAACCTTTGGAAGTTTGTTCTTGATAGCCTGACACTCATGTACACTGCTCCTTAAACTTTTAGTTAGACTTGCTTAGCATGTCTACACGTGTCTTTAACATTTCTATTTTTAGATGATCTCCCTCCAACACTTTAAAGATCCTGCACCTACTGCAGATTCAGAATCAAGCAAACCTTATTAGTTATTCTCAAAAGTTTTATATGTTGCTGGATATTTGTTAACAGTTTAATGGCACTGCAGAGAACTCTTAGAAAAAGGTGTTTTTCTTACTGATTGTACATCCGCGTAAGTGTATTTTTCTGGTTGTGAAAGCAGCTGCACCTGCATAACTGTATCTGTTTTCCTGTTTGTTGGTGGTTTTCATTGAACTTTATGGGGTCATTTGGCCCATCTGTTTTAATTAAAGTGAAAATTAACTTTAATACGTGCGATGAGCTTGCTTGTGCATTTTATTTATGTTTCCCTAATTACCTAATTTATGCTCATGTGATGCTACTTGGTAATATCAATTCACGTTGTCAATTCCTCTTTTTGAATTTCAAACTGTGACATTTATTTATTTATTGTATTTTGTAAAATTCATTCTATAATTTCTGTTGTCTTATTATTCTCTCTTAAAGTCAACCATATTGGATGTTTTCCTTTACTTGAGATTGTAGTTATATTATTGAAGGACGTATTTGTTACCTCACTATGTGCGACCGTTCTTATCCTAAGAAGCTTGCCTTTCAATACCTAGAAGACCTTAAGAATGAATTTGAGCGTGTCAATGGGCCTCAAATTGAAACTGCTGCTAGACCATATGCCTTCATTAAATTTGGTAGGTTTTTTTTTTTAATTTATTTTATCCTGAATGAATTAGAATTGTTCTTATAGATACTTGATGTTCTCTTACATTCTCTTTGGAACTTCTTCTAGGCTTGATTTTGTTTTTCCTGTTTATGTTCTTAAGATACTTTTATACAGAAAACAAAAAAATTGTACCAGGACACCCGCACCCAACGGAATATTGCTAAGTTGAATGATGAGCTGTATGAAGTCCACCAAATAATGACTCGCAATGTGCAGGAAGTTCTGGGTGTTGGTGAAAAGCTGGACCGTAAGATATCCAATTTTAGTTCTAACAAATACTTATGTTCTCTATCATGTTTATTTTCTTTTATTGCAAGAGTTTACAAAGAATGATGATTTTTTTTATGATTATGGTGCAAGTTAAACGTGATCCATGTCTGTACTTGAAATATAGGTTTTAATATATGTTTAGATGTTGTAGTATTGATTAGATTAAGTGATTGTTATTTAAGTATGATCAACTCGGATATGCTAACAAGTCATTGTTGCTTTTAGCAAGCATGAGTTATATATGCTAGGAGAGATGTATGCTTTTTCCTTGGTCAATGAAGTTGGTCTTTTGATTATTATGAAGCTGACAAGCACTAGTAACTTATTGATTTAGGGCAGTCCCCGTCACCTATTCTCCTTGGTCATGTATCTCCACATAGAAATGGTACACTAACCATATTTTCCAGGGCTGCCATTATTCTGCAAGTATATAACACCAAATTTATGAACTCCGATGGGGAATCATATTCATCCCTTTCAAAGAGGGGTTTTTTTTTCCTACTAATAAATTAAGCTGAACTAAATCATGTTTCTTGCATATTACTTGATTTTGGTCAAATTACCCATGTTCCTTGTTTTTTGCATGCAAGTGACATACCACACATCTATTTTTTGCTTCATCATTTGTTTTTAATCACTCCTTTCTTCTTCTTGGATAAAAGATGCTGCATTCTTACCTTTCTTCTCCCTCTACATATGTTCACAAAATTCTCTCTTGCATATCTGGTGACAATGCAGAGGTCAGTCAAATGTCAAGCCGGTTAACATCAGAATCCCGCGTATATGCTGACAAGGCAAGAGATTTGAATCGACAGGTTAGTGCCATTTGATAGTTTAACATACAGTTTTAATCCAACCGACACTTTAGCAACTTGCTCTCTATTTATATGCTTTTTATCCAATGTGCACTTTCCCTGCTGGCTTTGTTCCTGTGGAGGTTTTTAGGGCTAAGTCTTGTTGAAGGCCTCTGGACATGAGATCTGTGTGGTATATTATTGTTAAACAAAGAATCATTCTTATGTCCTTTCAGAGGAATATCTATTGTGCATTCAAGTGTTTTATATTTGTTTCGCTAGACTAGCCCCCTTGATATTTTTCATTTGCCATTACCCATGGTAAACTACAGGATTGTGACTGAAAAGAAAAAAGAAGAATAAGTTGATGTGGCTCACATGCTTAAAATTTAATTGGGTGCTCCACAATTGCTATGAGACTATGAACTGTGCTTACCACTGCTTGTAGTTTCCTTTCTTAAGATATAATTTTTTTGGCAAATTCTTTCAGAGAGAATATGGATTTCAGGATTGTTTCCTGCTGGCTTTAACCATAGTTCTAGCTGGAATTTTAAAATTTTCTCCATGCTTGTTTTAAGATAATTTTCTTTATTTATATATATGTTTTATGATAAATGTTGGCATTGGCTATTGCTAAAGTTCTTGACAAATGCTGAAACCATAAGCCTATGTAGTAAATACACTTGAAATTTACTTATGATCTGCTCTACACTATTTGAGTGCAGGCCTTAATTCGAAAGTGGGCCCCTGTTGCCATTGTGCTAGGAGTTGTCTTCCTCCTCTTTTGGATTAAAACAAAGCTCTGGTGATCCAATGGCCTTTTGTGGTTTCTGAGAAATGTTGCATGTTTTCCTGGGTTTCTCTTGCATTGTAGTTGTTCGCCTGTGTTCGTGATATAAGTTCAAACTTCAGATTGGAGACTGGACACACATGAAGGCTTCATCATGTTTCAAAGTGGACTCTAGTTTTTGTTCATGGCAGGCATTAGTTAACACATGAAGGCTTCATCATGTTTCAAAGTGGACTCTAGTTTTTGTTCATGGCAGGCATTAGTTAAAAGGACTGGTTCTTTATGTACGTCCAAACTACATATGGAAATGTGAAAGAGAAACCCCTGATGTTACAGTTAGGCAAGGATCAAATATATATTGGTACAGTATGAGGATTTTCCGAATTCTCAACACTCTATATAGGCCTTATATAAATATCTATAATTCATCAATGTCCAATAATGCTCTAGATTACATTGATATACAGCCTGCAATTCATAATTCACCTTCGTGATTCATGTGTGCACACCTCTCGTTTATTTACCACAAAATTTTTGGTAAAGCATTATAACCATACAGTTTGCTGGAAGTTTTCAGGTGCCATATGCCATGATACGCCGTAGTCCACTTGGTGAATTTTGCTAATATTTTTGACAGCTTGGACAGCGCTTGATGATTCTATGGCTTGTTGATGATTGAGTATCTGAGTAAACTTTAAATTTCCGTGTGCTGCAGCCCATGATACAAAGAGGTAAATCTGTGAGATTCACTTGCAGCCCATGACTTTCTCCGGGGAAAGAATGTGACATTTCTTGTAGTTGCCCTGTTAATTTATATAAACCCTGGTTTCTGTTCGTCTAATCCTTTTGCACCGATTAGTGGCGCCACGCAATAGCCTCCAGCCATAGGGGTATGATTAAAAGGAATCTTCGGGCAGATGGGATTGGCACCAAGAAACCAACTTTCTCTATTTCTGGATCACAGAACAGAGAATTTATTTGAGGAGTGGAAAAGAAATTGAAGTAAAGGATGAATTGCGTGAATGCTAACGATGGAAAGTAGTCTAACCTTGCCGTTGTTTGGCCAGTGAGTAGGGGTACCGGGAATAATAGTAAACAAAAGATGAAACAAATAAGAGCCATGAAGTAGATGTAGCATGAGAGAAGTCCATTCGACTTGTGCTTCTCAATCTGTCCACCTTGCCAGAACTGAGAAGTCTGAAATTCCAAGGGATTTTCTTTTGCGGCTATGATACGTATTCTCTTCCATCCCTCCCTTTCTTGTCATCTTCCCTTCTCCTTTTTACCCTGGCAAATTCTTCAATGCCTTGGTTGGAACACAAAGTCATTGCGTAGCTGCTGCTTTTTAAAAATAATTTTGAAAAAAAGTTGAATTTTTTATTTCAAATTAAATTTTTTAGTATTTTTAAATTGTTTTAATTTATTAATATTAAAATATTATGGTAGTTTTTATGGTTGTTGTTTTTTCCTTATAAGAAATATTTTTGGTTGAGGTTGGTTTGATGTTTATATATATTTGGTTAAAATTGAGGTTTAACAAAAAGTAATTTAATGTGTTTGATTAAAAATGCATTTTAAATTGAAGTTATAAAATAATTAAAAAAGATATATATTAATATTAATGATTTTTAATTTAAATATTGTAAATTTAACTACTGCTATTACATCATGAAATAAATAATACTTTATATAAAATATTTTTTATTGTTCCATTAAACTATCTACAATTCCATCACTACAGTTTCCATGGTTTTTTGAGCGTGCAACAAAATCAGGTAAAATATCATCAGGAACAAAATTGAGATTATGATCAAATTCTGTAAATGTTACGCTATCATGTGATTTTCTTTTAATTTATGCAGTGTCATTGAATACTGTTAAACACTAATTTTTCCAATAAAACATAATTAAAAATGAAAAAAATTGAATTTTTTTACTGTTAACTTCACACTTTTGTGTGCAGAGTGAATTAATTTACTATGCACTTCACTTTTGTGTAATGTGAACAGTAAAGTCACAGTGAAAAGTGAATTAATTCACTTTGCCTTTACTGTTCAC
>Ga0307515_10019220_pt1 | contig 12312 bp, 1 predicted proteins | sample 17_EM_MG_FD_194513 | JGI IMG/M metagenome (GOLD analysis project Ga0307515, IMG submission 194513) | Populus trichocarpa ectomycorrhiza microbial communities from riparian zone in the Pacific Northwest, United States - 17_EM | ecosystem: Host-associated > Plants > Roots > Unclassified | place...
TTCTGCGAAACACCTAGTTACTAGCTCTCGCAATCGCCTTAAAACTAATATCATTAAAGCAAATAAGTGCTTAAAATCTTAGTACGGGCGCCTAAAGCTAAAAGCCTTTAAGTAAGGTGTTAATTTTAACGTTAACAATTCCTATAAGGAAGAAGCTACTACTAAAGCTACTACTGGAGTTACTATCTAAAAGGATTCTAATATATAGGGTAATGTAGATTAGGAGGCTAGTAAAGAAAGGGGTAGGCAAAAAGGGTAGAGCGATAAGGGCGATAAGGAATATAAGAAAGGTAAAGAAGGTAAGGAAGGTAAGGGTAATAAGGAAGCCCCTTATTTAATAAAGGCGATCTTTAGTTCTTAACTTCACTACCACGCTAACAAAATCTCCGTTTACTCTAACAGATTAAATCATTTTAGTACGCTTTAGTGCTAATCTTAAGAGGACAAATAGGATATACTGCTAGGCGCGCTACTACCCCGGCTAGAATAGCAGATATAGTATTTAACACTCAGCTCCGTTACGAATAAAAATCCTAGGGTTATTATAAGAACTAAGGATAGACCGGAAAGACTAGGAAATTTTAAAGTTATCTTTCCAAAGCCATATCGCCTTTACTGCTGTATTATTAAGATTAGAAAATTGTCACTTTTAGTAATAAACTTTTAAGTGCCAGCTATACTAACGTAGCTTATGGGTTTTTGACGGTTGGGGGGTTTTTAACAGTTTTTCTTACCGCTTGCCTATTTAAGCTTAGCAACTTATACTGCCGCTTTAAGAATTAAAACACCAAAACATTTAATTCCTCAATGCTTAATCTGTATTTAAGAAATTTACCATTAACGCTACTATGTCCCGTTGGACTCGCGAACCTAATATAGACTAGAGAATTAAGTTAGCAATTACTGGCTTCAAAAATGGCCTCTATAAAAGCTGGGAAGATACTATAAAGTCTTACGGCGTTAACCTAAATACATTGCGCAGGCGACTTAACGGCAAATATAAATCTTATAAAGTCGCGCATACTTACCGGTAGCGACTACTACCCCCTACAGAATCTGCGGTTGTGCGATAGTGTATATACCTTATAAATGCTAGCTTTCCTGCTCGAATTTAAATGGTCCGAGTTATTATAACTAAGATTCTTAAAGAATAAGTAAGAAAGCTTCCTCCCTATTAACCACCACCACCGCTAGGCAAAGTATGGATAACTACCTTTTTTACTCGCTAGAGTGAGCTTCGCGTTTACTACGCTTAATCACTTAATTAAGAACGTGCAATTACTAGTAATAACATTACCATAATTAAGGCCTTCTTTAACGACTATAATACCATAATTTAAAACCATAGAATTCTGCTTAAGGATTAATATAATATAGATAAGACTGGCTATACTATAGGGCTTACTCTAAGTGCGAAAGTAGTAGTTCTAAAAGGTAGAAAACAAGCTTTTAAAACGGTAGACGGCTCGCGTAAGTAGGTAAGTTAAGTTAACTGTATAGGAATAGGCGGTAAAATAATTCCACCTTATATTATTTTTAAGGGCAAGTAATATATAGATCGGCTATAGCAAATGGCTAAGGAAGCTGTACCCGGCTGTACTATTAAAATAACTAAGAATAGCTAGAGTTTACAGGAACAAGGCCTTGGTTGGCTAGAATACTTTAAGCAATATACTTAATAAACTAAATAGTAGCAGGCCTTAAATGAAGAGGATAACGACGATCTTAATTTAAACGGCTACCGCCTACTTATAATGGACGGTTATATAAGCCACATTAACCTTAAATTTATTTAGTTCTGCGAGGACTATAGAATTATACCAATCTACCTTCCTCCGTATATAACTCACCTGCTATAACCTCTTAATTTGGTAATATTCTTATTACTTAAGCGGGCCTACTCGCAGAAAGTAGATAAGTATATTGCTTTAGGTATTACAGGCCTTAATAGGGAGTAGTTTCTTAGGATTATTGGCGAAATTCGGTTAGAGATCTATACTACTAATTATATTAACAGCGCCTTTAAAGCTATAGGCCTCTACCCATACAATCCAGAACGTGCCCTTAGCCGCTGTAGAAAAAGCGATCCTATTTAAAGCCTTACACCTATAGATGAATTAGCATTACTACTATTCTCTCCCTTATATTCACGAACTCTAATAAGCGCCAATAACCGCGCCTAATATCTAAGGACGATTACTAACCCTAAAACGTTACCGGAGGTAGTTAAAAGCTATATTTAAAAGCTCGTTAAGTAGCTATAATTATATAAAGATTAAGAGGCGTTGCTTAAGCAGAAAAATAAAGACCTTCGCTATAGCGCTATAGAGAGGAAGAAAAGGAAGAAGGATAAAAAGATAGTACTATTAACGGTAGCGGTGCTTACTACTAACGCTATAAAGGCAATCGTCGCTGCTAGAGAGGCTATAGAGGAAGCTAAAAGGAATGCTAGGGAATAAAGAAAGCGATCTAAAATTAAGTAGGAGGAGGTAGTAATACTCTATAAGGAATAGGTTAAGGCATAGAAAGAGGCTTAGGCTGCCGTATCGGAGGCTAAGAGGAAGGTAGAGCAACACTAGCGGTAGTTTTAAGCTGCGCTGCTGGCGTTAAAGAAGGCATAGAAAGCTTTAGAGACTGCATCTAGGATAGCAATAAAGAAGAAGACAGCTAAGGCATGAGAGGAATTTAGGAAGGCAGAGGATTAAGCTGCGTCAGCTAAAGCGCTTGCAACGGCTGCGCAATTAACAGCGGAGGCATCTACTACTACATTTAAGGCAGCAACGGCTTACTTAAAGGCTTTAATAGCAGCTACAAAAAAGGTAGATAAAGAGGTTAATATATAGGTAGAGGTAGAGAACGACGAGCAGAGCAATTTAAGCGATAGTGAGGTGTTAGATAAGGACGTTGGTATAGATATAGGCAACGTCATGCAATTAATTGAGTAGAGCTTCCAATATAAACACCATAAAATGTCGCGATAGAGCCTTGATTATATAAAACTAAAGCTTTATTTAATATCGTGGATAGTGCTGCGTGATGCCTTTTATTAAGAAAATGCCTGCAATTGAGCATTTTAAGGCACTAGTTTTGATGTTCAAAACCGTCAAAAACCCCCCAACCGTCAAAAACCCATAAGCTACGTTATGGCATTTTTATATTTTATAAATCCGGAAGCATCCTAATCCAAGTTTATTTTATACTCTTAAAAAGAGAAGGCGCAGCTAGTAGCCTAGCCTAGATTATATTACCCACTAAAGCCGTATATAATATCTACCGCGCACTAATAGATATTATATGGGATAGTAAGGCATTTCAGGACCTATATATACTGGGAAAGAACCCTATATAAGGCGTATTCTATACTACGTCCTTATTTCTATAAGTAGTTAGTTTTCTTTTTACTTATTATTCGTCTATTAAAACCCTCCATCTTCTCCTTTTTTTACTAGCCATTCTATCTAGTCCTTAACGTTAATCCTCCTCTCCTCTATAACTATTCTGGAATTTGCTTTAGATCCTTACTTATAAAATTAACTAAAAAAAAAGCTAAACGCACTATTGTGGATTTAAAGTATTAGTGTTAGCCTAAGTACTATTAAACTTCTTAGTCTTTACTATACGTAGGTCCCTTTAGACTATAAAATCGCCTTTCTCTATTATGCTCTTTTTAGGAATAATTAAAAACCGTGCTTATAATGGCATATTTAGGTCTAGTAATATTCTTAAAAGCCTATTAAGCAGCCTAGATAAGGTTTGGCGATAAATAACCTAATAAAGAGGCCAGTATAGGCCCGTAAAGACCTTTATATCTTAAGCTAATAATTAAAAAAGAAGCGCTAAAAGCACCTTTAAAGCGTAAGATTTCTGCTAAAGATTAGGTTTATGCCGTCTTATTTAACTTATAGATAAATATATTTCTTCTTACCGTTCCTATTAGCTTTGTGGTTGGTTACCTTTACGTTAACGGCATTGCCATATTTATTATTAACTTTATTACCATTATTCCGCTTGCTGTAATGCTTAGTTATACTACTAAAGAGATTGCGCTCCGCGCCGGTGTTATATTAGATAGTCTTTTAAACGCAACTTTTAGGTATATTTCTCCACTTCTTATTTATCCTAATATAATCTAACATTTAGCGCAGAAACGCTATTAAATTAATTATCTCCATTTTAGCCCTAACTAAGGGCCAGATTACCATTATTAAAACTTCCCTAATTAGCAGTATACTTTTAAACTTACTCCTTATCCTTAGCATATACTTCTTCTTTAGAGGTATTAACTGGATAGAATAACATTTTAATAGGATAGTAGTAGGTACTGCAGCCAGTTTTCTAGCTCTATGCGTTAGCAGTCTAATTATTCTAACTACCTTCCACTCTATACTATTAAGTAAGTTTAATAATAGCTTTAGACTAATAATAAATACTAACCCACGTAGCTATAAGCCTTAATAGCTCTATACTTAATTGGGAGCTTTCCTGCGGAACAGCTGTTATCCTCCTAATTATATACGGTTGCTACCTTATATTTTAATTAAAGTTATATACTAAAATATGTAACACTCTAAGCCTAAAGGCTCCTAAGCGCAAATCCTCCTAAGTTAAGTAGGGTATATCTCTCTGTGGTGTTATACAGATCGGTATTATAGCGGCGGCTATATTTAGAGGCGGAGTAAACTATAAATAGCTTGTATAAGATTTAAATATAGAAAAGGAAGACGATAAGATTAAGGAGCTTAAACTAATAATCTAGGGTGTAATTATAACCCTTAGACTCTCTACCGCGTTAGTCGCCTTCTATTCTAAGTTTATAGTTAATAGTATTAGTAATATTACAGTAAGCGGCACTGTCTCCACTACTTTTATTAGTCTTATCCTATTTCTAATTATTAGGAACGCTGCTAAGTATATAATAGCGGTTATAGTAGCTTATAAGGATAAAATAAGTCTAGTAATTAATATTACTATTAGATTTAGTATACAAATCGCTCTTCTAGTTCTCCCCTTTATTATTATACTTAGTTAAATTATACGCCAGGTGTTACGGACGCTTTAAGTACAATGTTATAACTACTTAGAGAGGAGTTGGAAGAAGCTAGTTAGTTAATTTAGGCACGGTCCAGAATGGAACTAGTAGAGCTATATAACGAGGAATGGTAACTAAGGTCACGTAAGGTGATCTATATAATCTATATAATCTATATAATCCGTAACAGAGTAAATAGAGCATACGTATATTACGTACAAGAAGGATTTCTTAGGAGTATGGTTGTGTATTTAGGGACCCTTAGTCCCTACCTAGATAGTTCCTTCCTTATAGTAATTCTTAGAAACAATTAGAGTTAATCTATTAGGCAACTACTCCACTAGTTATTGTTGCGTTATTAACTTTAACTTACATCACCTATATACCTAGCCTATTAACGAGCCTATTGTAGTTCTTGCTATAAGGTTCCGTTATATAATTACTACCTAGTTACGGTATTAAGTATAGAAAGTCGAATAACATGCTACTAAAAGCAGCCACCACAACGCCATTAACGGCAGCAACTACTTTAAGGTTAGGAGGGGACACTAGTATGGCGGATACTAACTTTTAACAACCTATAACGGTCGGATAACTATAAGAGATAGTTAATTAGTTAATAATAAATAATGCGGCGCTGGAAGAAAGGGTTAATAGGATAGGAGCAGTAAAGGTTAAGTTACTATTAATTAAGAGGTACTTAGGAGAAAGGTTAAAGCTTAAAGGGTTTCTTACGCAAATATACTTTAAGGTTGCGTAAGAAGGAATAAAGCTGTTAATACCTATAGATCGAATAGCCTATATAGGACTATTCTTGTTAGGAAGAGCACTTAAGCAGTTTAAATCTTACCTTACGGAAATATAAAAAAAATAGAATAATGACCACTAACCAAGAAGTGCGATTTATGTTCTTAAGCTGGGAGGGGTTTATAGAGCAACTTATATAAATATTTAGAGACCTAGAGGCAGTAACTATAGCGGAAAGAAAACTCCAAGATATTACGTAACGAACCTTAGCAATTAAGTACACAATATAGTTCCAGACGTTAGCTATATAAGTAGAGTGGAATAATAGGGCGCTTATGGCATAGTATAAATAAGGACTTAAGGCTAAAGTCTAGGACGCGATTATCCTAATAGAAGATGCGGATACCCTAAGGGAGTTAATAGATTAAGCGATTAAGATTAATAACTAGATTTACTAAAGGGAATAGGCTAAGAAAGGTTAGGATAGAGTTCTATAGTTATATAAGGTGTAGAGTACGCAACGACTAAAGCCAAATTAAAAACTATGGTATGGCGCAGAGCTAATAAACCTAAGTAGTACTAAAGAAGCCTATAAGAGATAGAGTAAGAAACTATAAAAACCTAGAGGTTAAGGATTTAGTGATTATAGGACTAAGAAGTAAAGGCTAAACTAGGGATCTTAGTAGCAGAAGACGTTTAGGCGGACTTTATAGTAAAGTTAATAGTTTAAAGATAGAGCTTATATAAATTGCGGGAAATAAGGTCACTTCGCGAGGGATTATAAGGATGGTTAGAGTTACTATATAATAAAGGGAACTAGACTAGTAGTAGAAGATATATACGTATAGAGGGATAATAGTGTACGAGGAATAAAGGAATGTTTAATTAGAAGTTTTATATTTTGCTATAATAACACATACCGAATTTATAAAGACGCTAAGTATAGCGTAAGCTATTGGCTATAGGAGCTAAAATCTACCGTATATAGAGGAACTAACGAACTAGTTTATAGATCGGACATTAAAGACGATGACTTTGACGTAGGCGAAACATTCCGTAACAATAAGGCGATAAAAGCAGCTTACTAGGAGTATATAGACCTTGGAGATAATATATAAGAGGTAGAGGATAATAATTCTACTATAGAATAGGGAACATTAGTAGGGATTAAGACCCCACTAGATATGATGTTTATCGCTTCGCGAGACGTAAGAGAAGTAGGGTAGCGAACTACTTCGGCACTTAATAAAGGCAAAAGGCCAAAGGCTTAAGATTCTTAAGACGAGATGAGGCAAATCTAAGGACCTACGACGGACAGTAACCGATGGAGTAGGGCAGTAGCTTAGTTTAAGGACATACGAATAAGCTTAGGACAGAGTTTCCCATAGGCATAAGACTCTTAAGATGAGACGAGTAAGATTTAGGACTTTTAAGATAAGATAAGAACGCTAAGTAAGCCTAGTTAGACTAAGGCTGGAGTAAAGCTTAAGTTAGAAGCAAGCTTAGGATTAAGAATCCTATAAAACTAAGACTTTAAGTAATAAACAAGGACTATTAAAGGGATTAGAGAATCCGCGGTATAAACAGCAACTAGATTAGAAAACAGATATATAGACCTAGAAGACTTACTAGGGGAATATAGTATTTAGCCTAAAGATTGGAAGACTAACACTAAGATTAAGAAGTAAGAAGACTTTAAGGACCTACTTATAAGACGCGAAAAGAAAGAAACTATAGAGGAGTTTCGAGTAAGAATTACCTTATGGTAAGAATAGAAACCAAACAAGAGATCTAGTATATTGGGATATACTAGGGACAGAGCACCTATATAAAGAATTACTAATAGACCTAGGGCAGGCATACTAAGAGTTAAGTGGCTTATTAAACTAAAATAAGAAGAGGATCTAGAGATCCTAACTAGGTTTAAGGAACGATATATAAAGGGCTGTTATAACGTAGTAATAAGAAGATACTTCCTTACGGACGAGCCGTATACACTCTAGTAGCTATATTAAAAGTAGTATAGGTAAAGGCATAATAATAAGTGGGAAGATTTCTATATATAGTTAGATGAGAAAGTTATTTAAAACCACCCAATTACGGAAAAAGCAATAAGTTATATTAAGGGAGCCTTAATTATAATATCGCGAGATTTAGAGGAGCGTTTAGAGGACTAGAGAAGCGAAAGGCGTATCTTAGTACCTATAAATAAAGTTATAACGTCCAGATTAACATAATAGAGGTTTAAACTTAAGGATAAAGATAAGCTAAAAGTTGACCTAAAGCACTAAGCATATTATATACTATTGTGGATTATATATATAGATAATATATATAATATATACAGAGCACTAAAGGATAAGCATTAAAAATACCCTATAAGAATGTATTAGATAACTAAGGGACAAAAATACCAGAATACTAAGTATATATATAGCTGGTATCTAGTAGAAGTTTAGGAGTTAGGAGACTTAATACTTTAGCTAGGAAGATTCCTTACGGAAGAATGCCTAAATAAATAATAGTAGTAGGAATGCCTAGAGAATATATATCTATAGTATATTAAAGATAAAAAGTAAACTAAATCTTAGCTAAAAGTGGACTAAGTATAAATAGGATTAAGTAGCTAATAGTTAGGAAAAGTAGAGGCCTATAGGACTAGAGGGAGCTAGTGGTAAAACCTTAGACCCTTAAAGGAATTTAAGGATAATACCTAAATTTACAAGCCAAATGGCAGGATTAACAGTTTAAAGCATTAATAGATAGTGGAGTAATAAGGAACTATATCTTACTAGTAGCAGTTAAAAGAATGGGATTACCGTATAGGAAAAAGGAGCATCCTTACCTATTAGTGACAATTTTAGGAGACCTAATAACCTATAGAGGAGGGATTATTAATCTTAAAACAGGACCTATTTAACTAACTATTAAAGGGAGATAGATCGAGATGTCTTTTAATATATTACTATTAGGAAATAATAAGGCAGTACTAGAAATACCTTAGTTACAAAAATATAATCTAAAGATCGATTAGATTATAAGTTAAGTTAATATTAGGAATACTTAACGCCGTAAAATGCGATAATAAGCTAAGTTAGTATAGTACTAAGTAGGAGCGACCTATAAAGAAACAGAAAGAGGACTAAGTTATATACTAAAAAGATACTATAAGTATGGTAAGAAACTATGGTTACTAAAGAGTAAGAAGCTGTTAAAGTATGTAGTATAGGATTATAAAATAGAATTAGAACTAAGAATAAGTTTAAGGTTCTTTCTAATCTATAAGCTTACTAAAGAAGAAGGTAAAGTATTAAAAGAGTTTATCTAGGAAAACCTATAAAAGGGATATATTAGACTATCGCAGTTATTAGCAAGTTATCTAGTACTATTTATACTAAAGAAGAATAGTAAACTAAGGCTGTGTATTAACTATAGGCAGTTAAACAGCATCACTAGAAAGGATAGGTATTCTTTACCCTTAATTAGCAAGATCTAAGATAAGATAGGTAATATATAAATCTTTACAAAAATAAATCTAGATAGGCGTACCATTAAATTAGGATTAAGGAAGGCGATAAATAAAAGGCAGCCTTTAGGTTAAAGGAAGGACTATATAAACTATTAGTTATGCAATTTAGGCTTATAAACGCACTAGCAACGTTCTAGAAGCGTATTAATAATATATTAGGAGAACACTTAGATAAATTTGTTATGGTATATCTTAACAATATTATTATCTACTTAATAACTAAGGAAGAACACGGGAAATATATTAAATAGGTTTTAGAGAGACTATAAGAAAAACAGATGCTAATAGCAATTAAAAAATACAAGTTCTTTACTAGGAAGACCAATTTTATTAAATTTATTATTAAACTAGGCCAACTTAGTATAGATCTAAAGAAGATTAAGGCTATAGTGAATTAGTAAGAACTAGAGAACGTTACGCAGTTAAGATCGTTCCTAGGGTTTTGCAATTACTATAGAAGGTTTATAGCGTAGTAGTTAAAGGATATTAAGCCATTTACGTAATTAACAAAGAAAGAAGAACTATAGGCATAGGGGGAGGAACAGTAAAAATTATTTAAAAAGGTTAAGGAGTTAGTTACCTAGGAGCTAGTTCTTAAGATTTATTAACTAGAACTAGAAACAGTTATAGAAATAAACGCATTAGACTATATACTAGGGGTATACTTTATACAGAAATATTAAGATGGATAGCACCTAGTGGTATACTATAGTCGGAAGATAACACTACTAAAGTTAAACTATAACATTTATAATAAGGAGTTGTTAGGTATAGTTATAGAACTAAAGAAATAGAGAGCATTCTTATAAGGTATAGAAGAACTATTTATAGTTAAGATAGATTATAAGAACCTAACAGAATTCCTAATAATAAAGGAACTTAACTAAAGATAGGTTAGACGGGTAGAAATACTTATAGAATACTATTTTAAGATTTAGTATACTAAGGGTACAGATAATATATAAGCGGATGCTCTAAGTTAAAAAGCTAAACTATAAAATAATAAGAAGCTATTAGGGGCTTTACTGCAAAAAGATATAGACGGGTTAATTAGATATAATTATCTAAAAATTATAGCAACTTAAGAAGAACTAGAGAAGATTTATAAGTCACTAGGAAGCTTTTAGGTATAAATTTTTTTAAAAGTATAGCTAGAAGATCTATAAACGGATATATACGAAAATTAAGAAGCTAAGTATATCCTAAAAAGCATAGTAGAGTATTTCGTGGAAGATTTCTATAGGGGAATAACCTAAGGACACAATAGAGCTACGGGCTTAGTGTTAAAACCCTAGGAGAAATATATTATTAATGGAATCTAGGGCATAGCTAGGAAAGTAATAAAGAAGTATCTAGATTGCTAGAGAAATAAACTAATAAGGTATAAGCTATATAGAGGGCTATAACCTATTAAAATACCAGAGAGATTATAGGAGGTCATATTATAGGACTTTATTATTAAGTTATTAAAGTTAAGAGATTCTATTACCGGATAAGATTATAACGCAATCTTAGTAATAGTAGATAAGCTTATAAAGTGGGGATACTTTATAGTATGCATAAAAGAAATATTAGTAAAAAATGTCGCTAGAATCTATATTAAAGAAGTATTTATAAGATATAGAGCACTAAGCAAAATTATATTAGATAGAGATCTAAGATTTATAGCAGTATTTTAAAAGGTATTCTTAGTGAAATAAGGAGTTAAAGTAGTAACTTCTACCGTATATTATCCGCAGACAGACGGTTAAATAGAAAGATTATACTAGACACTAAAATAGTATTTAAAATACTATATTAACCACGTACAGAATAATTAGGTATTATTATTACTAGTTATATAGTTTATATATAATGCAACACCTTAAGAAGAAATAGGTATATTACTATTTAAGGCAAATTACGGATATAAGCTAAGAATATTATTATTACTATAATAAGTAAAGAAGACGAGTAGTATAGCTAAAGAAAGAATAAAGATATTAATAAATCTTTATACAGACCTTATAGAATTAGTAAAGAAAGTATAAGAGAGAATAAAAAAGTACTATAATGCTAAGAGATCTAAGGGACTAGATCTTAAGGAGGGAGATAAAGTATAGCTACTATACAAAAACTTTAAAAGTTAATAGCTAAGTAAAAAGTTAGACTATGTTAGACTAGGACCTTTTAAAATTATATAGAGGATTTTACCGGTTATATTTAAGCTAGACCTATTAGCTAAAATAAAGATCTACCCTATACAGCATATTATAATGCTAGAGCTAATATACGGGAATATTAAACCACTAGTTTATAAAGTAGACACATATAAAGGATAAAGGAAGATAAATAGTAAGTTTTAAAGATCGTTAGTTATAAGAACATTAATAATAAAATATAGTATAAGGTAAAGTAAATAGGCTACACTAAGACTACCTAGGAGCTACTAGAGAATTTAAAGAATGCTATAGGAAAGGTATAGGAATATTAAAAGAAATTAGGTTAGGCAGTATTAATAAAGAAGGATCGCTAAAAAAAATAAGTTACTTAAGGAGGACCTAAGAAGAGCAGTTGCCGAATTACTTAGATCTATTTCCTTCTCTATTAAAGGAGAGTCCATTCTTTTATTACTAAGTTTCTATAAACTCTATTCTATAAGTTTCTACTCCTTAAAACGTACCTTTTTATATACCTTTTTAAGACGGATTAACCGAGCGGATGCCGTAAGATAAGACTTAAGGGCCCGTTGCTAAGCATCGGCAGCCTCCTATTTAGCGTCCTAAGAATAGCGTAACTCTGCTAGAGCAATAGACAGTTTATTATCTAGCTACGCAGCAGTAGATTAAATATAAGACCCTAAGACAAATTAATTAGGGAACTAGACGACTATTAAGAGTAATAGGTTACGTATATTTAGTATTAGAGATAAGATCGGACACCTAGAACTCGGTCGCCCCCCGAACTCGGACGCGTTTCCCATATAAAATGCCGTTTTTCTACCTCTATAAAAACAGTATTAGTAATA
>Ga0307515_10019221_pt1 | contig 12312 bp, 5 predicted proteins | sample 17_EM_MG_FD_194513 | JGI IMG/M metagenome (GOLD analysis project Ga0307515, IMG submission 194513) | Populus trichocarpa ectomycorrhiza microbial communities from riparian zone in the Pacific Northwest, United States - 17_EM | ecosystem: Host-associated > Plants > Roots > Unclassified | place...
CTTCCGATCTGTTTCAACTTCCAAGATATTTCGATAAGATTTCACATTTTGCTAAACAGGTAAATCACAAAAAAAAAAAAATCTAAACCCATCCATTGCAAGAAAACCATCGACGTAAAAAAAAAAGGGACCACAAGAATCAAATGAAGGGGGATAAATTTGCTAAAATATTTTTGTGGGGATTTCAAATGTAGATGAAATAAAGACTCCAAGCAAGGAATAAAATAAAATAAAAACTCCCAGCAAGCAAGGAATGAAGGATGCTACTACAATATATGGAGAATAAAAAAAAAAAAACAAAGAGAGATTCTTTGCTTTATACGCAATTTAGTTTTTATTAGATCAGAAGAGACAAGCGTCTTTGAAACTTACAGCTGAGGGATAGAATCAAGAAGATTCTTAATTTGCTTATTTCTCCTCCTTATCCTCCTCCTATTCTCTATCTGCACACTTTCTGTAAGGACATGACATAAACAGCAGCAACGTAAAGGAAAATCAGTTGGTAGTTTTTGCTTCGCTACTAGTCTCCTGTCTTTTTAATGGTCAGGGGGTGGGGCAGCGTATGGAGAATCGCGAGGCGGTGATCGGAAGAGACAAGATTTTGATTGATTTAATTTTTTTCTCGCTCTAATAATAAACAAGATATTCTAGAGGAAAGAAACCCGGCACATTTAAGTTGTGATTTTAGTAAATTATGTTTTAGTCCCTAAAATCTGAAGCTAATTATAACTTAGCTCGTTTATTTAAAACTCCTACAACTCAATCCCTTTTCTTTTCTAGACCATTGTCTTATTAAAACATAGATTGGTTTACATGGAAAAATCTTGAATTATTAAAACATAAATTATTAGATATGATAAGAGGATTTATCATGAAAATTATTCATAAATCCCACTATTATGGGAGTACAATCCTTGATATATTGAATAATTTCTAAGATTAGGGACTAATGTATAATTTACTCTTCTAATTCTAGAAGGATCCGGCCACCGGACCTCCGGGAACGAGCAGGTAAGGGAAGATACTAGTTTGACACGTTTTCTTTTTTCTTGTTCTCGTGGAAACAATACAGCCACAAATAAATACAGCCATAAGAATCCTTTTTGGCATCAAACTCCTTTTTTTTATATAGTTTAATAAATATTTTTCATCATAAATAATTTAATATTCCTTTTTTCTCTCTTTACATCGGGGGCAGCGGAACATTTATTAAGAGCAAAAAGGAAAGGCTACAAATACACACAAGAGACATTCAGCTGAGGAGGAGGACAGCACTTGCCATGCAATAGCACTGCCTTGCCCTTGCGAGCAAGAAAGGTTGATAAGCACACCAGACAGATACTTCTTCCATTTTCATTTTTTATCGAGCTTCTCTGCTATCAGATCAATGGATAATGACCCCGGAGGGGCTGAGGTTTCTAGCTCTTCAAAGGATTCGCTGTCATAATATTCATCATCACTATACATGTCATCTTCAGAAAAATTTTCACTATGAGAATCATCTTCAAATGTTGAGATTGAGTTGCTGCTACCATCTTCACTAGACATAACTAATGCAGGGTAGGAGTGTTCCGTGGCCTGCGAAATACCCTCAAACTCCTCTACTTTTGTCAAAAGAGCATCAGGACCAAGATCAATCTCATCTAGCAAAATTGCCTTGTTTGACTCAAGTGCATGCTTCCACAGGAGCATCATTTTAGGGCTTGAGCTCACTATTTTGGCATCAGAGTTATCACAATCATCATCAGACTTGCCTGAAAATAACAGTGAAATAAACAAAAAGGAGATATTAGAGCTGTAACATTGTGAAATTAGCTCCTAGTCATGTAGGATTACTATTATTAAGTTCAGGGGAACAAATAGACAACGGCAATTAGCCAGATTATCAAGCAACAATGTCGATCGATTGTTGTGGCTTGAAAAAGGATTGAGATGCATTTCAAAGATACAAAAAAGTTGAAAACGACCTCCTAAAATGTGGAGAAGAAACAAAATACCATGTGAATCCAGATTCCAATGTTCACCAGCAGTTTGTGGCTAGTCAACCAATTATATGGTTGCTCGATAATTAAATGCACGTCTGATCATTATTTGCAACTGGGGAGGGGTAAAAACGGGGAACAAAACAGATTGCAAAAAGAGGAGAGAAACTGCATAAGTGGGCTCCTCCTCCCTCAATAATATGATGCTTTCAGGAACGCAGTTTCTAGGAAACTGCTTTCTGACAACAATTGATTTGGACCTTTTTGAATTTTTCAATAACAATTGCCTGCCAGATCAAGTTGGACAGAGCTTTTCCTGTAATTAACCAAGTTCTAGTGGCCATAAGAATTTTCCTAGATATTGCACACCTTGAAATCATCCTAGTATTCAATTACTGTTCATGAGATTCACTATCTTCAGACATGGCTGTGATAAGTCCCAACTTCCACGTACCAATTATCTGAAAAGCTACCATTACAGCATTTTGTTCTCCTATCTAACAATTGCACAGCCAACAGAATCAGTTGAGAGTTGCACTGTGAGATAGGACCATGAACCATGTCAAAATCAAGGCTTCCAATTTCAGTCAATATGCAAATCACATGTTCCAAAACTACTGGTGGAGATGAAAATTGATTAAGGCTTCCAATTTTAGTCTAAACTAGCCAACTTATTCCCGCTACGCTGCTGCAGGTAGGATTAAAAGTTAACTTTTAATGCAAAAAAAGGAATGGACAAGCATTGTTAATGTGTTTTCTAGCATCATGAAAAAATTTAATTGTGAATCAAAAAGTTGTAATAAAATAAATAAAAATTATACGCATTTCTTTTTTTAAAACAAAAATATTTAAGATGGTGATGATGAATTGGAGACCAAAAAAATAAGGTCAAGCGTTTGGCCTGCAAGTCAAGCCCATATGCTTGGCCTTTTTTTCTTTTATAGGGCGGATGATTGTCCACCTTATTTATATATAAAAAAAAAAAAAACAAAGTGGACAAATTGAAGGCCAAAAAACTAAGGTTGAGCACTTGGCCTGCAAGTCAAGCCCATATGCTTGGCCTTCTTTTTTTTTTTATAGGGCGGATGATTGTCCACCTTATTAAAACAAAAACAAAAAAAACAAAAAAAAAAAAACAAAGTAGACAAAATGTCGCCTGCTATGGTAGATGAAGCATTGTCTACCTAAACAGATTCAGACCACCTCAAAGTTAGGTTCCGATTTATTTTATCTAAAACATCAATTTTCAACTCATTTGTGACCTGAAAACACCTTACAGACCTCAACAGACCCATTTTTAGTCCCAAATCTAAAAGTGTTCAGAAAAATTGATCAATCTGTAATACTTGGATTATTTAACTTAACTCAACCTGTTAAGGTCAAATAATGTGGATATTACAGATGATAGCATATTAAAAAACCCAATAAATAGATATCACAGGTCGGGTTTTTAAAACCCAGCCAACTCAACCCAACTCATATATCATTTTTTTTTTTTGTCTTTATATTTGATAGTTTATGAATTCAACATTTATTTTTATTTTATTTATAAATGTTTTGGTTCCAAAGTTTTTGTTAGTGGTTTCCTATTAAACTTCTTTAACATAAAAAAAAATGATATGTCTCTTTGCTAGAGAGGAAGGGAAGGTAACTACGACGGTGCAAAGTATGAAAATTAGGCCTAACATTGAGGTACCATGACACCTACAATCTATGTTGTAGGTCTGCCTCTAAATACAGACCCATTACAATTAGCAATATAAGCCTAACTCGTAGATATTTGTAATGTCCACAAAAACTTTAAGCCAACCTTATATATTCAACTCGCTCAGGTCCCAAAAAAAAAATTGAATGAATTGAGTTTACAATTTGTAAAATATCAGATGTTTGGTTGAAAAGAATTATGTACCCAAACCTGACCCAAGTATATCCATGAACACCCCTACCCAAATCAGCCTAATCGATCAAAAAAACAAAAAACTAAACTGAATAAAAAAAAATTCTCGAGCCCCAATCTATCTTTTGGCAAGATAAGTGATAAAAAAACACTTGAATGAAACTCCTCTTATCAAATAGAATTCATTGACACCAAGAACAGCTTTTTAGATGTTGAAATGTGGCCAATCAACAATTTCTCAATCCTCCACTATTTTTCGATAACTTTTCCTCTCCTCTCTCAAACTCATGGACTGAAATGTAACTAAAATAAATTTTTTGATCAAAACTTAAAATCCTAAAACTAAGGAACCATAAAAAATTCAATGTAGAATGTGGACTAAAACGTATTTTTATGCAAATTTGAGATTGGCCACACAAGTTTTACGGTTTTTAGTTTGGTTCCTTTTCTTTTAATTATGTCTTTATGCTATAAATTCAAATAATATCTAATTAAGTTTGCCTATGATCAAGCTCTGAAATCTATATAAACAAACCCTTAAATTGAATATAATAAGGGAAGAAACTCTCAACTCACAAAACACCAAAAAAAAAAAATCACTTTTGAAATCCACGGTGAATTGTGAGAGATGCCACAATTCTTTAGTTTTTTTTTTTTTTGTTGTTAGTTTGGTGTCTTTTCTTTTATTTGTGTCCTTGTGCTACAAATTTAAACTATATCTAATCAAGTTTTGCCAATAATCAAGCTCTGAAATTTGGAAAAAAAAACCCTAAATTCTCAAGTATATGATAAGAGAATAAATTCTTGACTCATGGAACACTATAAACAGCACATGCAAGGATGCAATTGAGTAAAAAACGTTTGGTGACCAAAAAAAAAATCCCTGTTCAAATCCACATAAATGTGAGAGAAGCCACAGTTCAAAACACCACAATAAAACCACCACAAGATTTTATTTTTTATTTTTTGTAATATGTAAATCACATGTTCCAAAACTCTAGGATAAGAAAAAAAAATTGATTTAAGGCTGAGAAATTACTGTTGCAAAGTCTAGTATCCTTGTTCAAGTTAATAGGCAATATCAGTAGTTGTCTTCTAAAGTCATGCAAATGCAATGTGGCTACTCCCAGTCTCCTCTCTAACACATACCTGAATCATCAGAACCACTTGCAATATCTAATTCAGCAGGAAATGAAATGGAAGGTCGAGCTTCTGGATACATTGATTTCCAGTCTTGTCCCCTCCACATCAGTATCTGCTCATCGTCAAAAGACAACAGCACACAAGGGACCAAATCCTGTCAAGTGATGAAAAGGGTTTAGGAAACTTCAACCACATTATCCAGAGGCCAGAATAACTAGGACATGCTGTAGAGTAAGGAAATCAAACATGAGTAATCGATGTTCAATATTCAACATATTTTTCAACTACATGTTGAATATTGAACATATTTTTCAACATCCATATGACCATGTCCATGTCTTTAAGAGGTTTGCCAACTCCATTAGAACAACAAGATTTGAAAAGCTAAGAAAACAAGATTTATCAACAACAGACAAGCATAGTGGAGAAAAGCTTTCATGCAATGAGCAACTCCAACCAATGAGTAGATTGTCAGCTTTGCAACCCTGATTCAAGGCCATCGGTGGGCTCTGCTCATTTTAAATTTGCTTAGATCTTTATCCCATGAACAATCATTGCTTTTGCCAAATTGAGTGGCATGGGTAGGCTGAAGCTTTCATACAGGTTCTATTCTCTACGACTAACAATGAGGTTAAGACCGTATATTAATCCTACTGAAAAAAAGAAAAGAAAATAAAAGGTCCTCGTTATGAAATTTTGCAAAGTAATTCACAAAACTTGGTTCAATTATTGAGTGCTATCACATGATCTTACAAACTTCACAGCTATCACACAATGGTTCACAACGATTTTAATACTTGAAAACAGCAACTTTTTTCTTTCGAAGCAGAAAGAGATGCTTCCAATGAAAAGCTAAGAAAACAGGCATATCAAAGAAAATATGATCCTGTTTTAATTCATAGCCAAATTAATCAGCCAACGATTCATATTAGATTGCCCTTTACATATGATTTGTTTGCAGGAGGTTTCCATGTAAATGTCCTCTTTCCAGTTTTATCATTTATTATTTTTATTTTTTTTCAGTGCATACATCTTGTCCCTAACTTTATATGCAACAATGTTTTTGCTTTCATTGATTACCTTAAGCTTAGCACCCAACTTCTTGTAATCACTAGGTTCCATCCCTTTGCAGTCAACCTTCACCAATGGACTTCCTTCAAAAGCAGCCCTAACATCTCTTACCAATGTAATGTACACTCCATTTTTTGCTGCAATTTGCATAACAAAGTAAGATATTTGTGACAATTACTTGCGAGTGAAAAAAAAAAATAGGAGGAGGAAGGGAGGTGGTATTGAGTTTCGGTGATGGACACATCAACTTTGTCTATAAAAGGTGCATGCATATTAGTATACTCCTCACAACAGAAAAGGTTAAGTGTTTATGAGGTATCTGCAAATGTAGGATATCTTGAGAAAACCATATGCCTCAGAAGAGAAATCAGAACACAAAAAGAAATGCAAAATCTAAGAGAAAGTAACATAATAATAACTTTTTTTGATAAAAAAAAAAAACATAATAATAACTTTTACTTCTAAAAATCCTACATTAGGAAGGCAGAAATTCATATATGTATGGGAAGTGGAGTGCCATAGCCATCATTGCACCATTGCTTTCAAACAAGAATAAATTTATTTTGCCATTTTACACATTCAGAAAATAATTATTTATAACAAGGGCAACAAAGTAGCTAGGACATTCCAATATGAAAGATGAAAGGGGTTATTTACCTAATTTACATATCGGCAGAAGATTCTTCCCTTTCTTCCGAAATTCATCTGCTTGAGCTTTTGTCAATCCTTCAGGAGCTTCTTGAATAAGTTTTGGGTAGACCGGAGTAGCTGGTTTCCAGAGCATTACCGGGTATTGCGGACGAGTTCGGTAGTTGTAATTTCTGCCACGAAAAAGATAAACCACGCCACCAACTCGGTGAATGATCTTTCCTCCAGTTTTTTCCTAGCATCAGAATAAAACAATATGCATAGTATCAGGCACTAATGACTTGCAAAGTGCATAGCAATATGCTTAAACTGATATTACATAGCATAACAACACTGACACTAAAAAACACAAGTACCTCCAAATGCCGGCAAACATTATCCATATCTACAGTGGGAACACCCTTACAACGAACTTTACAAACCCGCCTTCGCTTCCAATGTGAGTGTACTAACTCCAACATATTATGAGTCAATCCATCCCTCCCTGGGGGCCCGCCCACCAATTCAAATCAATCAATCCAAATGCAATACAGAGAAAGAAAATGCTATGAATATCATGTTTTAAGAAAGAAACTCACCGAGATTAACCTGTCTATTATCAGACAAATGAGGCTTAATAAGCAGTTTAATCTCCCAAGTCTTCAAAGGTTCCCCGAGTATCTCCTCCCTGGATTTCCCTTCCTCTGGAAACTTCCCGAACGGGTAAGGGCCGGGCATTTCCACATACTTGACCCCTTTTTTACCTGCTGGAGGCGGATTAAACGAATCGAAAACCGGAATCTTCTTCTTGCTGGTTTTCAAGGGGGGTTTGCCAGTCCAAGGTCGCGGCATTGTGGGTGGCGCAAAGGGCAAGAAAGCCGGCTCCCGGATGGCCAATGGCTTCACTTTAGGTGTCTCTGAGTAGCTGAATTGGAACTCGAATGGAGCCCCTGGGAGAAGATAGGATACACCGGAGTCGCCAACAAGGACAGAGCGGTCACCGTCTGACGCGATGACCCCACCACCATCTTTAACGGGCTTGTAGTACTTGGTTCGAAGATGGGGGATTTTGAATGCAGGGTTGGCAGAATTTTTGGATTTTTTGAGAGGAGGAGGGTATTTGGGGATGGGAATGGGAGGTGGAGGAGAAGGAGAAGAGGAAGCAGTTGGGTCCTTTCCGAGTGGAAGCGAAGAGAAGAGGTTGAGACCTGGCGTTGGCAATGAAGCCACAATCGCCATGTATTATCTCTTCAAGGGATTAGATTACTGAGAAATGGAGAGGTTTTTCTTGGGTTTTGTTATCTGTTGCTGCGACCTGCAGAGTGGAAGATAGAAAGCGAGCCAAGATAATATTATATCAAGATTTTATATATTTAAAAAATTCGTTTAAAACTTGGGCCTTTCATTTTATTTTTCCAATTAATTATTGTTTTTTTATTTAAAGAAGAATAAAATGAATAAAAGAGAAATAGATAAGACTGTGATTAAAAAATTTTAAGAAAAAAAATAATCCAGACATTACTAAAGGTTTTCAGCAGGAAAAAAGTCAAATAAGGTATTGATTGATTTATTAATATTACCTAATTGATTTAATAGATTTAAAAATAATAAAAAGAATAAGTTGTTCCAGCTTGATATTGTCATGAATTCCTGACTATTGCACGAGAACACATGCATCTTTCAAGTTTTTTTTCCTTTCCAATATATTTCTACCGGAGCTTCTCTCATTCCTTTTTTATATAGTATAATGATGCAAATCAAATAATCATTAAAAATATAATTTGATTAAAGAAAAATTCAAAATGATTTTTGTTTTTAAAATATTAAAACGATAACCTATTAGATCGACTCGGGTTAACTTGTCAAAACTATAATGCCAGCCGCGAGATTATGATAACCCTCGTGCAATCAAAATGGACAAAAAAGATTGGAAATCAAAACAAATTTAAAGCATAATTTATTAAAAAAAATTAAAAAAAAAACTCGAGTCAACTCAGGTTAACATACCAAACTCACAAACCAAGTTATAAAACCGAGATAACTTTATAGAAAGTAAATCAAAACAAATTATGAAATTCAATTTCCAATAAACTCAATATTAAATAATGAATTTGAAAAAAATCAATGAAAAAAAACATCCAAAAACAACATTTATCAATAAAAATTAACATGTAAAATTCATGACCTAGATAATATTTCAAACTTACAATCTGGATTATAAAACTAAGATAATCAATTTATAAAAAGTAAATCAAAACCCAAATACCAATTAACCAAATTTTTACCATGTCATACTGGTAAATTCTCCTTTTATTTTTAACAAAACTCAATCCAATGCTAGATCAGCCAACCGAATTAGATTGGGTTTTAAAACCGTGCATAAGATCACTCAAATTTATATTTAGTTTGGTGGCTATTAGTAGGTAAAATATATTTTCATATTTGTAGTTTCATCGACATTCCATTTGCACCCCTATGATTTAAGATTTTCTAATTTTACTCCTATAAATTTTTTAAATTCTCAATCTTGTCCTTTATTACTGAAAAATTAACAAAAAAATCACTTTTATTCACTTGAAACCCAAAAAGAATTCACAAACCAAATTATACTGGATTGAATTTAATTCAATTCAATTCCAGATAAAATTAATTAAATTTAATTATATTTTTTGGAATAGCCGTAAAATTAAATTGAATTAAAAATCTTTGTTATCTTGCTTTTAATTCAAAAATCATTTCTCTTTGTTCAAAAAACATTTATTTTTGTTAATGTGAAAATAGAATCCATAAATTATTTTATTGAATTTATATAATATTAACTGTATAGTAATTAAGTTCTCCCTGTAATGAACTTATGCTTTCAATTTGATGTACCATTATAAAATTATAAAAATATTGTGTATTTATTTTAATGTTAGTGGATTAAAAATTAAAACTATTATTATGGTGAAAACATAAAAACCATTAATATTTCGAGATGCGATCAAATCTGTTTAACTCGATCGATTAAGGATTGACCCAATTATAACAAAAAAAAAAAAAAAAAATTCTGTGAGGCTTGAACTTGATGTATATAAGTTAAGTTTTAAAATTTTATACTTGCCATTTTTTCTATTCATGCTTTATATGTTGTGACATTGATAGTGTTGGGACTTAGGAAGCGTTTGGGAACGCGGTTGAAACCGCGTTCCCACAAAATTTAAAATTTTTATTTTTTTGCTAAAATTTAATATGGTTTATACGTTTTGAATCGTTTTGATGTGCTGATGTCAAAAATAATTTTTAAAAAATAAAAAAACATCATTGACATGCATTTCGACACGAAAAGTTATTTGAAAAGTAACCGCTACCATATTGCTAAACATACCCTTAGTAAGATTAGCTAAGAGCCTAAGACACAGTTGCCAACCATGATCAATTCGTTATCATTGATTTTACTAAATATGTGTTTGGCAATAAGATAGAAGTATTTTTTATAAAAAATATATTAAAATTTTTTTTTTAAATTTTTTTTATATTAATACATTAAAATTATTAAAAACAATTAAAAAAATAAAAATAAAAAACACTTTAAAAATATATTCAACCGCAAGAATAAAACACATCTTAAAGTGAAATACTCAAAAAATCATCAAAAAAGTAAAAGATCAATTGTAACTCTAATTAACTTTCCGTCAAGAGCACGACCTTCGTAGACAATGATTTTCTTGCAAGTGAAAATGGAAAAGTATAAATGAAGTGGTAAAGGGTACGTACTCACACTTAGATTAAGAATCTGCGTAAAATTTTTAGCTTTAAACTAGACTGGTGGTATGGAATGAGTTGCTTGCCGGCTCAAGTCTTTTCTAATATAAAAATGATGATATCACTTTTTAAAGAGTAAAAATATTTGGTATCCGAAGCATTAGTTCAAATATATTAAATAAGTTTGGAAAATTTAACAATATAATTATATTTTTTTTTAATTTTAATAAAAAAGAAAAAAAAATAACAATAACCAATAAAAAATTAAATATTTTTCAATATTAAAAAATAATACCCTCTATTTTTTAAAGATATTGATGATTTTATTTAATATCAAAACAAAAATTCAATGAAATCAAGATAACTTCTTAAAAAATATATATCTAAAAATCAATTACCAATAAATAAAAGTTGAAGGATAAACTCAGAAAAAATCAGTTTTTAAAAAGGACTAGAAAACCTTATTGTAATTAGCATGCTACTTGTGAGTTTGGAATAATTCCATAAAAAAAAAATAGAACAATGGAGTTCAAGTCCTAATAAAACTAAACAATGAAAGATAAATGTGGAAAAAAAAAACAATTAAAAAAAGCACTAAAACAAATCAGAGTTAACTGGAGTTAACTCAACTATTTTGCAACTCGGGATATAAGATATGAATAACTTCATAGAAAGAAAAGCGACAAAAATATTGAATCCAAAGGCCCAATAATGTCAATAATTAAAAAAATATATAAAAAAATCAAAGTCAAATGAGGTTGATCATCGAAATCCGTGACTTGGGTCATGGATTGGGTTACCCCACAAAAAGCAAACCTGCAAAATTCATAAAGAAAAATCCTCAATCATCCAAAATTAAAAAAACAAAACAAATAGTAATCAAAAGAAAATGAGGACCAAATCTAGCATAAAAATTAAATAAAAAAACAAGGGATAAAATTAAAAGATAACATAAATCAAGAAAAAGATAAAAAAACAAAAAAAATAGCAATCAAAAGAATGAAGATCAAATTTGGTATAAAAATTAAAAAAAAATAGTATAATAAGGGATGGAATTGAAAAACAAAATAAATCAAGAAAGTAATAGAAAAAAGAGCAATCAAAAGAATGATAACCAAATATGATAAATGAAAAAAAAATTAAAGAATGATGAAATTGGAAAACAATTTCAATTTCATAGGTTATTTTAGTAAAACAAATAGATATAAAAAGAATATGGACCAAATCCAAATAAAAATGAAATTAAAGGGCTGCTTCAATAAATTGAAAGGCTTGACACAAGAATTGAGAAGGAGAGAGAAAAACAAATTATAGGCGCCAAACATGTGGTTCATTCCATACACGCGCCTCTCAAGTAACGAGGGGCCATTAAGGTGATTCCAATGCCTCTTCTAAAGCTGAGAATTTTTAATAATATTTATATTTATTAAAATATCAAATTACCCCACAATTAATCTGATATAACAAAAAAATCATGATGAAAATACAAAAAACCCCTTGAAAGCCAGTTTAACAAATTTTGCTTTTAAGAATACTTTAGTCATTTTACTGTTTTGAAAAGGTAAAAAAAAAAAAGACTAAAAAACCCCTATATTTCATTTCATTTTTTTTTATTTCAAGAGTAATTAAGTTATTTTACTATGAAAAAAGGTAAAAAACCAACGTACCCCCATCCTATCTGGTAATATCAATTGAACCACATAAAGACTATTTTGCCCCTTGATCTTCCATTGTAGTTTCTTGTTTAATTTAGAGCCCATTTGGTGCTGTAGAGCGGTTGTTTTTTAAAGTGCTTTTTATTTGGAAATGCATTGAAATGATTTTAAAAAAAATATATTTTTAACATCA
>Ga0307515_10019222_pt1 | contig 12312 bp, 8 predicted proteins | sample 17_EM_MG_FD_194513 | JGI IMG/M metagenome (GOLD analysis project Ga0307515, IMG submission 194513) | Populus trichocarpa ectomycorrhiza microbial communities from riparian zone in the Pacific Northwest, United States - 17_EM | ecosystem: Host-associated > Plants > Roots > Unclassified | place...
ATGAGCAGATCGCCGGCGACGAGCTCGGACCCGAATGGCTGGGCCGCCGTGAAGTCGCCGATGTCCGTGACGGTGATGCTCGCGGCTCCTGCGGCCACGTCGTCCGCGAGCACGGCGTATTGATTGATGATCTGGTCCGCGCTCGTGACGTCGAGCCCGCTCTGCTCGTCCTGTGGTTCCGCGATGGTGCTCACTCCGGCGTCGGGCGACGTCGGCTCCATACCGCACGCGGCCAAGATCGAGCTCACGACGAGCCACACCCCGAGCGCGCGCCACGCATCGCTCCGATGCCACAGCGGGTCCGCGCTCGCCGCTTCCGGCGCCCTGGATCGAGGTGGCCCGCTCCGTGGCTGCGTGAGGTTGATGCTCGTCGTCGACACAGTCCCGTCCTCAGGATTCATCATCAGGTACCCTCTGATGTTCGAGAGAGCAGCGCCCGTGCCAGGCTTGCGGATGCGCGACTGGACGGCCGCGCATCCGCAACCCCCGGGACTTCGGCAGCGCGGACGTCGACTGCGCCACCGGCGGGCTCCGGCGAGCGCTACCGCGCGTCACGACTGGACGCGCCGCCTTCCGAATCTGACGCAAGCCCGGATCGACGCGACCAAGCCGCGACGCGCGCGCCGCGATCAGCGCGCGTATCCGTTCCAGCTCCCGCCGGAGCGCGCAGCGGCGTTGTTGCGCTTCGTCGTGATCCCGGTGGTGCGACCCGCAGTGCGACCTGGGTGGTCAAGCGGCGAACCATGGCGCGAACTGATGCGGTGTCGGACGGTACCTACCCATCGCCGCAATCGCGCACGGAGCGTCGATCAGATCGCCGAGCGCGACGTGGCCGGCCAGATCCGGTGGCACCATCGAGCGGAGAGCGCCTTGGAGCTACTGCTCGCGCACGACGATGACGGGAGTCCGGTTCTCGATCGCGATGCCGACCCGCGCACCGCGGCCGCGTCGGCCACTCCCGCCGCGCGACGAGAGGAGCAATTCCTCGCGGACATCACCGCGAACGCGAACGATCTGACGCGCCAGGGCTGGGCGGTGGTCGCTTCCGCGGATGCCGAGGGCGCGCGGCTCGAGGCGCTGGTAAAGGACCTCGTCCGCGCGCGTGCCGAGGACCAGGGCGCGGACGTGCTCCCGATCCGGGTCCCGCCGGGCATGGACCGCGACGCGGCGATCGCGTGGAAGAAGGCGGTGTACCCGACGCTGTACGGCGAGGACGAGTCGCGGCGGCCGCGCTACCTCTTGATCCTGGGCGATCTGGATCGCGTGTCGCTCGACACCCAGCAGGTCCTGGCGCACGACGGCCTGACCGGGCGCCTGGCGTGCGCCGGCGACGACGGCTATGGCGCGTACGTCCAGAAGGTCGTCGGGTGGCAGCGCACGCCGTCGCCGCACGATCGCGCGCGAGCGCTGTTCTACACGGTCCACGACGGGACCAGCGCGACCATCGCCGGCCACGCCAAGTTGATCCAGCCGTGCCACGATCGCTGCGTCCGCACCGCGCGGGACAAGCCGAGCGCGTTTCCGGCGAGCGCGGTCGAGGCGCGCGGGACGCCGACTCCGGATCCGGGCGACCTGCTCGGGCTGGCGGCGGCGCGCCACCCGTCGGTGTTGCTGTCGATGAGCCACGGCATGGGGCCGCCGCGGCGGCGGCGGTGGTCGCCGGCGGAGGCGCGCGAGCGCCAGGGTGCGATGAGCTTTGGCACCGAGGGCGCGCTCGCCGCAAACGATCTGGCGTCCACGCCGTTTCTCCCGGGCGGCCTGTGGATCTACTTCGCGTGCTTCGGCGCCGGCACACCTCGCACCAGCGCATACCATCACTGGCTGGAGATGCTGGCGCAGCAAGGGATGGACGACCTCGGCCCGCTGACCGAGACGCTGCGCGGGCTCGACGAGAGCGGCGGGTTCATCTCGGGGCTGGCCAAGGCCGCGCTCGCCAACCCCGACGGGCCGCTGGCCGTGCTGGGTCACATCGATCTGGCGTGGAGCTACAGCTACGAGGAGCTGCACGTCGCCACCGAGGGAGATGCTCGGCGCGTCACCGGCTCCAACCGCTCGCTCAACTTCTTCCAGCTGATGACCAAGCTGGTGGCAGGCGAGCGCGCGGGCGCCGCGGCGCTGGCGCTGAGGCTCCAGCTCGGTGCGGTGGGCACGGAGCTGACCGCTCACTACGACCGCTGCAAGCGCGAAGGTGCGGTCGAGGGCACGACGCCGGCCGACATGCTCGCGCTCGGAAACCTGTGGATGCTGCACCAGGATCTGCTCGGTTACGCGCTGCTCGGCGACCCCGCGGTCCGGCTGCCGCTCGCGAGCAGCGACCCGCACGTTCGGCGCGATCCCCCCGGGCCCCACCCCGTCCTCGACCCCGGCGCGCTGGATCGCCTGGAGCGCGCCGCGCTCGCCGTCGCGGGGGGCGCGAGTCCGAGCGTCGTCGCCCTGGAGTTCAACCTGCCGCGCAGCACCGTCGTGGAAGCAGCCGAGGTCTATCGCGAGGTCGGCCGTGCGGCGCTCCTGGCCCTGCTCGGCCGCGCGCCGAACGAGGGAGGCGATCCATGACCGGGCGACGAAGACCACGGGGCCGGGCGCAGAGTCGCGCGACCGCATGATCCAGCGCGAGGCGATCCACGTGCACATCGCGCACCGTCCGGGAGCCTGCCGGACGGCGAGCTGGAGCAGGTGAGCGCGCTCCTCGAGCGTGGTGCCGGACGACGTCGATCCAGTCCTGTCCGCGCTCCTCGAGAACCCCGACGGCCCCGGCGATCGAGCGACACGCGGCGCAGCTTTGCCGCACCGGCGCGGACTTGCCTCAGATTCGGAAGATCGCGCGTCCGGTTGTGACGCACATCTGTGCTCGCCCGGCACCGTTCGGTGGCGCAGTTCGAGCTCCACGCATCCGAAGTCCCGGGGGTTGCTGGACAACCGGCGACGCGATTCGCACCGTCGCCACGCTGGCATGGGCGCTGCTCCTCCACCGCGCGAGCCCTGAAAAATACGGCCCAGCAGAGACAGCCAATGAGAACGATCCTCATTGGCACACCGATGCCCGATCGGAGTGGACCATTCAACGTGTGTATGGAGGTTTCCAGATGTTCGACAAGCTGCATCTGCTGAGTCAAGACGTCCCCGACGGTGGCCAGGGTGTTCTCCGGCGCAAGCATCCCTACCTGCGCATCGTCGCACAGGGGGCGAAGGGACCCGCGATGTTCGACTGGGACGAGCGCCAGCGCAAGGATCTCGACGCGCTGTGGCGCGATCCCACTGCCGATGGCGCGCGCGAGCGGCTGGCCAAGGATCTGGCGGCGTTCTGCGACAAGCTCAGCTGGAGGCCGGACGCGAAGCTGCTCGAGGACGCAGAGCGGTGCGGCGAGGAGTACATGCTCACGCTCAGCGCAGTGCCGCCCGAGCTCTATCTCCTGCCGTGGGAGGTGATCCATGTCGGCGCGTCGGGCAAGTACCTGTCGGACCACGCGAGCGCACAGGTCCGCTACGCGATGCCCGGGCTGGAGCCACGCAAGATCCAGCCCGCGCCACAGACTCCGGGTGTCCTGTTCGGGTGGTCTGCCGCGGGTGGCGCGGTGCCCCACGAGGAGCACGCGGCAGCGATCCGGGCGGCGGCCGCGGCCGGCGGCGTGACGTTCCGCGAGCTCGCCGAGGTCGGTGAGGCCAGCCTGCAGACGGCGCTGGATGCCGGGCCGCCCTCGGTATTGCACCTGCTGTGTCACGGGTCGCCGGGCGCCGCGGGCGAACCGCCCGGCCTCGCATGGGGCGCGACCGACAACCCCTCGAAGATCACGGCCACGCGGCTGGCGCGGCTGCTGCACGGCCACGCCGACGCGATCCGCCTGGTGGTCCTGAGCGCGTGCGGCAGCGGCGACGGCCACGACGATCCCATGCTCATGGGGAGCCTGGCGCAGGAGCTGCACAAGAAAGGCATCCCCAGCGTGGTGGCGTCGCGCTATCCGCTGAGCGTGCGCGGGTCGTGCGTGATGACGCGCGCGCTGTACGACCAGATGCTGCGCGAAGCGTGGTCGCTCGAGCGCGCACTCCGGCACACGCGCGAGGTGCTGTTCCGCGTCGGTGACGACGGCGAGAGCTACCCCGGCGATGCCTACGGGATCCAGCTCTACTCGTACGACACCGAGCGGTTCACCTCGGACAACGGCGTCGAGGCCGAACGCCCGGTCCTGGCGAGCTATCCGTTCGGCACCGCGGCGCGTCCCGTGCCGGCCAGCGCGCCGCCGGCCGCCGAGGCGACGCTGCGCATGGACGATGATCCGGGGCTCTCCGACGACCAGTTGACCGACAAGCTGCGGCGAGCGAGCGAGGATGACAGCCTGACCGTGGCGCCTGTGGCCCAGGGCATGGGCTCGCGGATCGTGCGCACGACCGTGGACGGCGCGCAGCGGCTTCGGGCCGCGTGGCGGTCGAAGGCATTGCAGGTCGCCCTGGGCGTGATCGTCGGTGAGCTGATCCTCGTCAAGGGGGTCACGCCGGCGCTGGCCGGCACGCTCTCTGTTGCCATGGGCAAGGCATCCGCCACGGCCGCGTCTGGAAGCCAGGTCGGGGCAGGCGCAGGGCAGACCGCCGCGGCGACAGGAAAGGCCGCTGCGATCGTGGGCAAGGCGGTCGCGGTCAAGCTCGCCATGGTCGCGATCATCGGCAGCGCGGTGGCGGTGGGCGGAGGCGTGGTGTACCGGGCGGTCCAGCCGTCCGCAGCGCCCGAGCCGCCATCGCGAAGCGCCCCGATCGCGCAGCGGCCACCGGCGAAGACGGACCGGCCTGCCGACCCACCGGCGGCCCCGATCGCGCAGCGGCCACCGGCGAAGACCGACCCACCGGCGGCCCCGATCGCGCTGCGGCCACCGGCGAAGACCGACCCATCGGCGGCCCCGATCGCGCTGCGGCCACCGGCGAAGACCGACCCATCGGCGGCCCCGATCGCGCTGCGGCCACCGGCGAAGACCGACCCACCGGCGGCCCCGATCGCGCTGCGGCCACCGGCGAAGACCGACCCACCGGCGGCCCCGATCGCGCTGCGGCCACCGGCGAAGACCGACCAGCCTGCCGACCCACCGGCGCGCCCCTCGCTGGCGCCACCGGCGAGGGACGCCATGAGCGCGAGAGACACCATCCTTGCCTATCTTCGTCAGCTGTCGGACGCGAGCGAACAGGTCCGGCTCGCCGCGGCGCGGGCGCTGTCCATGTCGCGCGATCCACGTGCGGTGACCGCGCTCATCCTCGCGCTCACCAGGGACGTGGAGCCCACGATCCGGCGCGAAGCGGCGCTCGCGCTGGGCAAGTTGCTCGATGAGCGAACCGCGGCCGACCTGCGCGAGCTCGCGCTCCATGCCCTCGCGGCGGCGGCCACGACCGACCCCGATCTGAGCGTGCGTGTTGCTGCGGACAGCGTGCGCCGCGCGCTCGCCGGGCTCTCGCACAACCAGGCACGGTCCGGCGCCCCGGCTCGATAGCCCAGGCGTGTTCGTCGTCATCGACCGCAGCGCGCCGCGCGCTCTCGCACAACCAGGCACGCTCCCGCGCCCACGCTCGATAACCCGGGCGCGTTCGTCGTCGTCGACCGCAGCGCGCCACCGCGGCAAGCGCCCGGATCCGTGGACGCTTGCTCGACGGTTAGCGTGGTTTCACGTCCCTGCCACGCCCTCTCCCGTTCGCGGATTTGCGGCTGCTCGAAAAACCCAGCTCACGTACCGTTCCAGAACCGGCGCAATACGCACTCCAGGAACGGAAACAGGATCAAGCCGCCGGATCTCGCCGTGGTCAGGTGCTCGAGATGCACCCGCTGGATCACCACAACGAGGCGTCGGGCTCGTCTCACACTGTGGGAACTGCCGTGGTCACGAGAACGCACCTCCTGCACGCATATCGTCGCTGGATGTGATCGCGTAGCCTCTGTGCCCCATGTCTTCTGTCGATCCGCTCGGCCCGTTGCTCCTCCGTCTCCGGGAGGCGATGGACTTCGAGGCGGCGGCGAAGCTGACGCTCGTCGCCATGCTCGCCGTCGCCGAGGACTGCCTCGCGAGGAGCCCGCTGGCGACCAGGAGCCGGCTCCTGCGCGGCGTGCTTCATCTGCGGCCCGACGACAGCTACCAGCGCCTGTTCGGGATCGAGCACCCGAACGGTGAGCGCGTGGAGGGGATCGGATATCTCACGAGCGCGAACGTGTGGCGCTGGGTGTCCGAGCACCGGACGGCGGCCTCGATCAACGTGAGGACAGGCACACTACGCACCTGGCTCGCGGAAGGGGCGAGCGAGCCGGAGCCGCTCCGCGGGTCCACCGGGGCTCCGGGTACCGAGACGCGCGACCGCATGATCCAGCGCGAGGCGACCCACGTGCACGTCGTCCCGTTCGGGCTCCCGCCGGCGGGCCATGTCATCGGCATGATCTCGCTGGAGGCGCATGTCCGCCCCCCGCCGGGCGAGGACGTCCTGTGGGGAGACTGCCGCGTGGCGCTGGACTTGATGGCGAGCGCTGCGGCGCCGTATCTGAGCAGTCTGCCCCTGAGCCGAAAGGAGGAGTCCCTGGCGGACAGCCTGGCTCCCGTCATCGGTGCTTCGACCGCGGGCATGATGCGGATCCTCGCCGTGTTCTCCCGGCAAGACGAGACCATCTTGCTCAGCGGACCGACGGGCGTCGGCAAGTCGCGGCTGGCTCGCTGGTGCCACGCACAATCGCCGCGCAGAGACCAGGCGTTCGAGACCGTCCGGCTGCTCAGCGTGCCCGAAGACCTCCAGATGGCGGAGTTCATGGGGTGGCGCCGGGGCGCGTTCACGGGTGCGGTCCGGGATACTCCCGGGGCGCTCGAGCGCGCCGGGAAGGGCACGCTGTTCATCGACGAGATCGACAAGCTGTCGCTCAAGGCCCAGGCCGGTCTGCTTCAGGTGCTGGAGGAGCGCCGCTACCGTCCGCTCGGCGACAACGCGAGCGAGCGCCGCGCCGACGTGCGCTTCATCGTGAGCACGAACGTCGATCTCCACGCGGCGGTGCGCGCCGGTGGCTTCCGGGAGGATCTGTACTATCGCATCAACGTGCTCCCGGTCCGGCTGGCTTCGCTGGAGGAGCGGCTCGACGAACTGCCGCCGTGGGCCGAGCACATGTTCCTCCGCCGCCACGCGGAGTCCGGCGGCGGGGGCGCGCCGCGCATCACCGACGAGGCGATGGAGCTGCTCCTGCGCACGCCGTGGCCGGGCAATCTGCGGCAGCTCGACAACATCGTGCGCCGCGCCTACGCCATCATGTTCGCCGATCGCGGTGACGCGGCGACCCCGGCCACGCTGTCGCGGCGGCACGTGGAGCAAGCGCTCGGCTATGAGCTGCGGCCCGAGGTGCTCGGGCTGGTCGCGACCCTGTGGCGCGCGGCCCGCGCGTTCGTGGACGAGGCGGAGCGCCGCGAAGCGTCGGGCGTCCGGACGCCGCTCGATCTGGCCGACGCGTTCCGCGGCCTGGTGCTCTGTGCGGCCATCGATCGGCGCTCCGATCTGGACGCGGCCTTCGTGCTGCTCGACCAGGGGTCTCTGCTCCGCAGCCGCAATCACCACCGCGTGCTCCGGCGAGAGCTGGAGCGAGTGCGCGCGCTGATCGCGGCGGTGCCGGGCAGCATCGATCCAGTCCTGTCCTCCCTGCTCGAGAACCCCGACGGCCCCGGCGATTGAACTGTGCGCGACAGTCGCCGCCGCGTGTCGCCACCGCCGCTACGCAACGCCTGCGGGCGTCGCTGCCCGCCACGCAGATCCTGCGCATTCCATCGCACGATCGGGGGTTGTGGCTGGCCGTGTGGTTGCAGCAGCTCCGAGCATGGGGTTCAAGAAGATCCTGTGTCCGGTCGATTTCTCGTCGGGGTCGCAGCAAGCGATGCGTGTCGCGGTCCGGCTCGCCAACGAGCGCAACGCCGAGCTGGTGCTCGTCCACTCCTGGTACATGCCGCCGGTCGCGTTCGCCGGCGAGTACATGTACCCGGCGGACGTGGTCCAGCAGACCAGCGACGAGGCGCGGCGCTGCCTCGAGACCGCGGTCGGCGAGGCGGGCAGGCTCGGCGCCCGGCGCGTCGCGTCGAAGCTGCTGGCCGGGGTGCCCTGGCAGCAGATCGTGGACACCGCGCAGCGCGATCCTGCCTGCGGCCTGATCGTGATCGGCGCGCAAGGCCGGAGCCGGCTCGAGCGCGTCCTGCTCGGATCGGTCACCGAGATGGTCGTGCGCCACGCGCCGTGCCCGGTGCTCACCGTTCGGCCCGATGACCAGGCGGCGCCGTTCGCGCACGTGCTGTGCCCGGTCGACCTCTCCAGGCCCGCCCACGACGCCATGGACATCGCCGCCGAGCTTGCGCGGCCGGGCGGCGCCGGCGTCACGCTCCTGCACGTGCTCGAGCTGCCGGTCCCGTTCGCCGGCGAGCTCCGGACCCCGGACTTCCATCGCGATCTGGACGCGCGCTCGGCGGCGTTGCTCGACCGCTGGACCGCCGAGCTGAAGGCCAAGGTCGAGGTGCCGGTCAGGCAGGCGACGCGCATCGGCCGGCCGGGCGCGCAGATCCTGGCCCTGCTCGATGACGATCGCACGTTCGATCTCGTCGTGATGGGCAGCCATGGCCACACGGGAATCGCGCGGATGTTGCTCGGCTCGGTCGCCGAGAAGGTCGTGCGCCACGCCCGGTGTCCGGTGCTGGTGGCACATGCCAGCGAGGTCGCGCGCCCCGGCCAGGTAATTCCGGGTGCTGGAACGTGATCTGCAACGCACACCAGCTGCGGCCATCGACCATCACGAACATTGCCATCGCGAGGACCATCATGAACACCGACGCAACTCTCAAGACCGACGTCACGCACGAGCTTGCCTGGGACATCCATATCGACGAAGCAAGCATCGGGGTCTCGGCGCATCATGGCATCGTGACGCTGACCGGGACCGTCGGCAGCTGGGCCGAGAAGCACGCCGCCGAGGAAGCAGCACACCGCGTCGCCAGCGTCCTCGACGTCGCCAACGAGATCGAGATCAAGCCGAGCTGGAGCTCGATGCGAAGCGATGCGGACATCGCCGAGGCGGTGCGCAACGCGCTGACGTGGAACCGGTGTGTGCCCGGCCAGCGGATCCGATCGACCGTCGCGGACCACGGCGCCGTGACGCTGACCGGAGCGGTCCCGACGCTCGCGCAGCGCGACGAAGCCGAGCGTGTCGTGCGAGAACTGGAAGGTGTGCGCTGCCTGGTCAACGAGATCACCGTCGACGCTCCCTCCGTCGCGGCGAGCACCCTGCTCGCGACGATCAAGCAGGCGCTCGGACGACACGTCGCGCGCGAAGCCGACCGCATCGCGGTCGAGGTCCAGGGCGACACGGTCGTGCTGTCGGGCGTCGTGGACTCGTGGCGCGAGCGTCGCGCGGTGCTCGGCGCCGCCAAGGGCACGCCAGGCGTGAGGTGCATCGACGATCGGCTGCGGCTCCACAGCTGATGCCCGAGACCTTCTGAACTTCCGATCGCGACAGCGCCGCCGAGCACGATCGCGCAGCGCTTGCGCCGCCCACCCTGCCCGGGCGCAGCGGTTGCGTCACCTCGAGGACGCGTGCTCCATGGCAGCTCGGGCAAGACCGGCATCGAGCTGCTTGTCGGCCCACTGGTACAGCAGCTGTTCCTCGCGGCGCGCGTGCGAGCGCAGCGCGTCGAAGCAGACTCGACGCTGGATTCCGTGCACTTCATGACCGGGATCGGTTGCACGGCTCACGCCATGCACCGCAGGGCGACCGGATCGAGCTCGCCCGGACGTGAGCCGGCCCGGCGGTGACGGTGATGTGTGGCGGGGAAGGGGCTTCCCCGACGCGGCGTCGTGCGCTAGATCGCCGGGGCCCGCCTCGATGGAAGATCGCCCCCGCCGCCGCGCCCTGTCTCCCGTGTTCTGGGTGCTGTTCTGGGGCACGCTGATCAACCGCGCGGCGAGCTTCGTGGCCGTGTTCCTGGCCCTCCACCTCACCCAGGGTCTCGGCATCTCGCGGGCCACCGCCGGCTGGATCGTCGGCTGCTGGGGCATCGGCTCGTGGCTCGCCTCGCCGGTCGCCGGCGTGCTGAGCGATCGCGTCGGCCGTCGCACCACCATGCTGCTCGGCCTCGGCCTGGGCGGGCTCACCGTGCTGGGCATCGCGGTCGCGACCGATGTGCGGCTGCTGTTCGTGCTGTCGTTCGCGGCCGGCGCGACGCAGCAGCTCTACCACCCCGCGGCGAACGCCGCCGTCGCCGACGTGGTGCCGCCCGAGGATCGGCCGCGCGCGTTCGGCCTGATCTACTGGGCGGTGAACCTCGGCCTCACCGTCGGCTACGCGGCGGGTGGCTTCGTCCCCGAACGCTTCCTCCCGCAGCTGTTCATGGTCGACGCGTGCACCAGCTTCGTCGCCATGGCGGTCACCGCCTGGCGCGTCCCCGAGACCCGCCCCGCTGCCGCGCGCCACGATCCGGTGCTGCCCGGCCTGGTCCGGGTCGCGACCGATCGCACGTTCGTGACCTTCGCGGTCCTGCACCTCGTGGCGCTGATGGTGTTCACCCAGTTCCAGCTCGCGCTGCCGCTCGACATGGCGCTGCACGGGCACGGCTCGCGCGCGTTTGCCTGGCTCATGGCGTTCAACTGCGCGGGGGTCGTGGTGCTGCAGCCGTGGCTCGCCCCGCTGCTGCGCCGCATCGACCGATCGCGGCTGCTGGCCACCTCGACGCTGCTGTTCGGCGCCGGCTACGGCCTGAACGCCGTGGTGCCGGGCCTCGCCCACATGGTCGGCGCGCTCGGCGCCGGCAGCGAGCACGCCTGGGGCTTCGCGCTGTACCTCGCCGGTGCCGCGCTGTGGACCGTCGGCGAGGTGGTCGGGTTCCCCGTCGCGTCCTCGCTCGTGGCAGACCTCTCGCCGGTCGCGCTGCGCGGCCGGTACCAGGGCGCGTTCGCGATGATCTGGGGACTGAGCATGGGCCTGTCGCCCATCGTCGGCGGTCAGGCGATGGATCGGCTCGGTGCCCCCGCGCTGTGGGCCCTGTGCCTCGGCGCCGGCCTCGCCGTCGCGGCCGGACACCTCGTGGCGGCCCCGGCGCGGCGCCGGCGGCTCGCCGAGGTCGCCGCCGCGGGCACCGATCCGATCGCCACGTCGTGACGGCCGTCGTGCGGCCGGTCGATACTTCCTCGATGCCTCGCCGCCGGTGGAAGGACGTGCTCGCGCCGGGCCTCGACGTCGTGTTCGTCGGCTACAACCCGTCGCGGCTGGCGTGGCGCACCGGGTTCCACTACGCAAACCCGGGCAATCGCTTCTATCACCTGCTCCACGATGCCGGCCTCACGCCGCGTCGCTTCGCGCCGGCCGAATGCCGCGACCTGCTCCGCCTGGGCATCGGCCTGGCCGATCTGCTCCACGACTGGTCGCCCCGCGCCGACGACTTTCCACCCGCCGCCTACCGCGCGGCGTTGCCGGCGTTCCGCGCGCGGCTGACCCGCGCGGCACCCCGCGCGGTGATGCTCAACGGGATCGGCATCTACCGGGTCCTGTTCGACCGCGCCCCACCGCGCCTCGGCCACGATCCCGAGGCCCGCGTCGGCGGCTCGGCGGTGTTCGTCGCGCCGTCGTCGAGCGGCCTCGCCAACGGCCGCACCCGTGAGCGCCTCGCGGCGTACGCCGAGCTCGCCCGGTGGCTGCGCGCGCCCGGCGGCGGGTGACGTCGCTCGGCTCGCGGGGGCGCCCGGCCGCGCACCGGCCTCCTCTCAGCGACCGGCGGGCCGGCGGCTCGCGCCGAGCGGCAACACCGGACGCGGCTTGCGCGGATGGCTCGCCGGGGGAAGCTGTGGATCCGGAAGTCCTGCGTCGGCGGCGTCGTGCCGCGGAGCCACAGCGAGCCGATCATCTTGTAGTTCTGCCACACGCCCTTGCGCTGCGACATCAGGCTGGTGTTGAGGCACGCGACGTTGCCGCCGCTGTTGGAGCTCTGCTGCGGCGGGCCGTCGGGCACGACGGCGCAGTTCGCGGGGCTCGCGCCGCCCGGTGGGAGATAGTCGGTGCGGCAGATGTTCACCGCCTGGTAGGTGGTGCCGGAGGCCGGATCGGCAGGTAGATGAACTGATTCCACGCGAATGTGTGGAAGTCGCAGAACAGCTGATCTCCCGGCACGTCATTCAGATACGTGAGACTGGCGGGATTGATCCGCGTGCCGTCGCTGAACGCGCCGTCGCAGCGCGGCGTCGCGCCGACCGCGCTGGCCTGCGGACGTGCCTGAGCGCCGCACGCCGCCAGGACCGCTGCCGCGAGCCACATGAACTGCTTCGCCATACCACCTCGTGCCGATGTCA
>Ga0307515_10019223_pt1 | contig 12312 bp, 9 predicted proteins | sample 17_EM_MG_FD_194513 | JGI IMG/M metagenome (GOLD analysis project Ga0307515, IMG submission 194513) | Populus trichocarpa ectomycorrhiza microbial communities from riparian zone in the Pacific Northwest, United States - 17_EM | ecosystem: Host-associated > Plants > Roots > Unclassified | place...
GACGTCGAGCTTGGCGTAGATGTTCTCGATGTGGTGGTTCGCGGTGCGCACCGCGATGCCGAGCGAGCTGGCGATCTCCTTGTTGGTCGAGCCCCGCGCCAGGTGGACCAGGACCTCGACCTCGCGCGGCGTGAGCCCCGCCGGCAAGCTGCGCTCGGGGCGCGGCAGCCCGGCGGCGCCGAGCACGGCGTCGACTGCGCGCGGGCACAGCTTGCCGTCGCGGACATCCGCGGCGAGCGCGGCGGCGGCCGCGGCGGCGGGGAGCGCCGGGCGATGCGCGCGGGCCTGGCGCATGGCGCAGTAGGCGTCCGCCGCGGCGATCAGCCGCGCGTCGCGATCGAGCATCGCCGCGGTCGCGCCGCGGTGGTAGCCGCCGCCGTCGAGCCGCTCGTGGTGCGCACCGGCGATCGCCGCGACGTCGGCGAGCAGCGGGGTCTGGGCCAGGATGCGCTGGGTGTAGTAGCCGTGCAGCCGGACGCGCTCCCACTCCATCGCGTTGAGCGGCCCGGGCTTGTCCCAGATCCCGTTGGGCACGCTGACCGTGCCGAGATCATGGAGCAGCGCCGCGATCCGGACCCGCGGCATCGCGTCGCGATCGTCGCACGCGGCCTCGACCAGCGCCGCGACCCCGGTCGAGTGGCCGAGCATGTGCGGCGACTTGAGATCGGCGAACCGGCCGAACGCCGAGGCCACGCGCTCGAGGTCGATCCCGGCGTAGCCCGCGCCCGTGCGCTCGTCTTCCAGGTAGAGGTCCCACACCGACGCGGCCTCGAGCACCGGCCACAGCGCGTCGTGCTCGGCGAGCAGCGCGTCGGCGATCGCAGGCGCCAGGTGCTTGCCGCGGCGCCGGCGGACCTCGGCGACGGCGGCGTCGCGGCCGGCGGTCCGGTGGTGGACCTCGACGAGCTCGGCGACGTGGAGGACCTGCGCGGCGGGCCGCAGCGCGTCGCCCGCGAGCTTGTGCGGCCCGCCGCGACCATCGTGGCGCTCGTAGATCTGGCCCAGCGCCGCGACGACCCCCTCCGGCAGCTGGAGATCGCCGGCGAGCGCCACCGCCTGGGTGCACTGCGCCGACACCAGCTGGGCACCCGCGCCGGGGCTGGTCATCACGCGGGCCATCGCGGCGAGCCGGCGGCCCAGCGGCGCCTCGCGCGCGAGGTGGGTCACCGTGCGGCCGACCACCGCGCCGCGGCTGGTGCGGTCGATGCCGGCGTAGGTGGTCAGCAGATCGTGATCGTCGCCGCCGAGCCGCGCTGCCTCGTGGGCGAACGCGGTGCAGCCGAGGTGGCGCAGCAGCGTCGTGCTGCGAACCTCGTCGAGCTCGGCCACGCCGACCAGCCGCGCCAGCCGGGTCGCGAGCACGCAGGTCCGGAGCGAGGTCTCGAGCGGGCTCCCCGCCGCGAGATCGGTCGCCAGCGACAGCGCGCCGAGCAGCTCACCGAGTGACACGACGCAGTTCTACCGCGTCTGCGAGGCGGTCACCGGACCATGACGGCGGGCGATACCTGGGCGTCGCCCAGTCCCTGGTTGGCCTGGATCGACCCCGCCGCGCCGCCACCGCCACCGCCGCCCGCATCGGTATCGCCGCCGCTAGCGTCGGGCTCGCTGGCCGGGGCCGGGAACCCCTTGCCGCCGTGGCCGCCGCTGCCGAGAGCGAGGACGCCGCCGGCGCCGCCGCTCGCCACCGCGATCGGCGACGCCGCCACCGGATCGCTGCCGTCCGCGCCCGGTGCGGTGAGGGGATCGCCACCGCCGCCACCACCACCGCCCGCCGCGAGGATCACGCTGGCCGCGGTCGTCGTGATCGGCGAGCCCTGCAGGATGATCATGCCGCCCGAGCCGCCGCCACCGCCGCCGTTGCGCGCGCCGCCGCCCGCGCCACCGCCGCCCGACGCGTTGATCGTCCCCATGATCGCGAGCTTGCCGCCCGAGACCAGGTAGACCGCGCCGCCACCGGGGCCGGCGTCACCGCCGCTGGTCGCGCTGTCGCCCGAGCCACCGGCTTGCCCCGCGCAGCCGCCGCGCAGCCGCATCGGCAGCCCGAGGTCCAGATCGGCGGCCTGGCCGTTCTGGTGGAAGCCCTGGTCGCCGTTGCCGCCGTTGCCGCCGCGCGACGTGAAGCTGCCGCCCGCGCCGCCGCCGCCACCGCCCGCCGCCGGTGGCGCGCCACCGAGCCCCGGCGTGCGCCCGAACGGCTGACACTCGGTGGACTGCGATCCCGGACCGCGGCCGCTGCGCCGGCTCGCCACGTCGAGCAGACCGGCCACGGTGACCCCGCGGGTCCCGATGATCACCAGCGGACGCGAGCCGGTCGCCTTGAGCCCGGCGATCGTCACGGTGTCGGCGATGACAAAGCAGGCATCGGGCTGCAGCGCGGTCCACTGCACTACCGACGACGCCTGGCACAGCGGGCTGGTGTCGGTGTCGATCGCCCCCGACAGCGTCTTGGTCCCCGGCACGCCGGCCGTGCACAGCTCCCAGACGCCGAGCCCAAAGCACGTCGCCGATCCGGATGGCGCGTCGATGATCGGCTTGCCGTCTCCCGGGAATCCACCGCTGCCCCCGTCGAGGACCGGCCGGTCGGTGGAGCTGAAGCCACAGCCCGCCGCGAGCGACACAGACGCGAGCCACGCGGCTCGATTCGAGATTCTCGGAGAAGGGCGCCGCACCCGGGGAGCTTCGCGGCTGGTTGTCTGCCTTGTCAACGATTGTCGCACCCGGCGGTGTATGCCGAGGTGAGCAACTCCTGGCAGCTATCTGCCGCCGCGGACGCCGGCCCAGGTATCCGCGCCGCTCGGACGCGGCTCGCGCTGCACCGGATCGTCGGTCCGGTGAGTCGCCGCGACCGACGCCGGCTGGGCCTCGGGCACCAGCTGCGCGAGCTGCCAGGCCTGGAGCGCGAGCCGGCGCTCGAGATCGCGGTGGGTGCAGCGCAGCTGCCACACGAACACGATGCTACCGGCCACCACGATCAGGTGGGCCACGACCAGCAGCAGCAGCGTCGGCGTCGGCGGCAGATCGGTCATCCCGGGCAGGATGCGCAGCGTGCCGTCGGCAAAGTCGTACGACGGCGGCAGCACGCCGGCGACCTGGAGCGCGAGCGGCACGAAGATCACCGCGACGAGCGGCACGGCGCAGGCGATCGCGCCGCGATCGAAGGTCGCGACGTAGGCCACGCCGGTGATGATGACCAGCGAGGGCAGTAGCACGAGCGGGCCGAACAGGCTCATGCCGGCGCCGAGCGCGAGCGTCGACACCACGACGTGCGGCCATGGCAGCGCCAGCCGCGCCGGCGGGCGCCGGTAGTGGCGGTAGGTCAAGGCGATCACAGAGGCGGTGGCCAGCCCCGTCGCGGCGAGCAGCCACGGGCGGCGCACGCCCATCCACAGGACGAACGGCACGTAGGCCGCGTAGCTCAGCAGCGCGAGCGAGGCCTGGCGCGCCGAGACCCGCAGCGATTGCACGGCGCCGGCCTGGTACGCCGCCTCGGCCGCGGGCGGCATCACCCGGGCGGGCTCGGTGAGCACCTGCAGCAGGGTGCCGCGGGCGCGCGCGTTCTCCGGATCGAGCGCGAGGGCGCGCCCGACCTCGCGCACGGCGGCGGCGCGCAGCGCTGGCTCGCCGTGGTCGGGCGCGGTGCGCGAGTCGACCAGCGCGCGGTGCGCGGCGTCGGCGGCCGCGGCGGATAGCTCGCGGCGCCGCGCGAGATCGCGATCCCCGTCGAGGTAGGCGTCGATCGCCGCCGCCAGATCAGCGGCCGACGCGAGCCGCGCGCCCTGGTCGCGCCGCGTGGCGGCCCGGACCAGCGCGTCGAGCTCCGGGGGCACGCCGCGATCAGGCGCGCGATCGGCCGGGCTCGCGCCGTCGATCTCGAGCGTCGAGATCATCACGCCGTCGGCGGTCCACGAGTTGTGCAGCCGCTCGCCGGCCAGGATCTCGAACAGGATCGCGCCCAGCGCATAGATGTCGCTGCGGTGATCGACGAGCTCGGCGTCCTCGAGCTGCTCGGGGGCGAGGTAGCCCAGCGTGCCGAGCACCTGACCCGCGCCGGTCTCGGGCCGCAGCGACGAGTCGACCAGCGGATCGGCGCCGGCGAGCCGGCCAGCGAGCCCCGCGGTGGGGCGCCCGACCGGCCCGGTGGGCGACGGCTCCGGCGGCCGCGAGTCGAGGTCGTGATCGCGGATCTGCGCGAGGCCCCAGTCGATCACATAGATCTCGTCGAACTCGCCGAGCATGATGTTGGCCGGCTTGAGATCGCGGTTCACCACGCCGCGGCGATGGGCGTACTCGATCGTCCTGGCCACCCGCGCGATCACCGTCAACAGCTTGCGCAGCGAGTAGCGGCTGGCCTCGCCGTCGGAGAGCACGCGCTGCAGGCTGTGGCCGCGGACCCGCTTCATCGTGAAGTACAGCGCGCCGCCCGGATCGATGCCGACGTCGTAGACCGGGACGATCGACGGGTGCTCGAGCTGGGCCTGGACGCGCGCCTCGCGGGCGAACCGGCGCGCCGCCGTGGCCTCGCCCGGACCGCGGATGGTCTTCATCGCGACCTCGCGCCCGGTCGCGCGATCGCGCCAGGCCTGGACGACGCCCATGCCGCCGGCGCCGAGCGGCTCGCCGCGCTGGTAGCGCTCGGCAAACCCGCCGACCGCGAACGCGCTCGCCGTTCCGCCGGTCGCCCCCGCGTCGAACTCCTTGATCGTCTCGAGATCTCCCAGCGAGCCGTGGTCGGCAGACATCGCGCCGATGATAGCGCCGGGGGCCGCCGCGCTGGCGGCCACGCACTCGCGACTCGCCGCCCGGCGGCGATTGCCACGTTGCCAGTGCGCGACCGCGTCGATCGATAGGGGGCTTTCCCATGACCCCCCTCTGGGGGCTGCGCCGGCAAAGCCGGCAGGATCATTCACGACTGGCGACCGCGCGTCGCGTCGCGCGGATTTCTTGGCCACCGACCTGCGCGACTCTGTCTGGTGCGCGACCGCGTCGATCGATAGGGGGCTTCCCATGAACCCCCTCTGGGGGCTGCGCCGGCAAAGCCGGCACACTCACTCCTCCGCGCGTCGCGTCGCGCGGATTTCTTGGCCACCGACCTGCGCGACTCTGTCTAGTGCGCGACCGCGTCGAGCCGGGCGCGGGCCCAGCCGGCGCGCTGCTGCACGTTCACGTAGTCGCCATCGAGCGGTCGATCGCCCCACTTCGCGAGCTCGGCCTCCGCCGTCACCAGGTCCTTCTTCGCCACGTCGGCGTCGATCTCGCGGCTCGCCACCGCCTGCTCGACCAGGATCTCGACCGCGCCGCTCGGATCGACCCGGAGGTAGCCCGACGCCACGGCGTAGCGCGCGCGGGCCTTGGTCCCGATCGTCAAGACGCCCGGGCGCAGCGCCGTCAGCATCGGCACGTGCCCCGGCAGCAGCTCGAACTCGCCGAGCTCGCCGGGCGCCTGCACGCTGTCGGCGTCGGTGTGGGCGACAACGCCGCGCGGCGTCACCAGGTTGACTCCGAGGATCGTGGGCAGTCCGCTGGCCATGGTGGTACCTCAGCGCCCTAGGCGCGCTTCGCGAGCTCGGCGGCCTTGGCGCGCACGTCGTCGATCGTGCCGGTCATCTCGAACGCCTGCTCGGGCAGGTCGTCGCACTTGCCCTGCAGGATCTCCTCGAAGCTGCGCACCGTGTCCTCGCGCGAGCAGTAGATGCCGGCCATGCCGGTGAAGGTCTCGGCGACGTGGAACGGCTGGCCCATGAACTTCTCGATCTTGCGGGCGCGCGACACCGTGAGCTTGTCGTCCTCGGACAGCTCGTCCATGCCGAGGATCGCGATGATGTCCTGCAGATCCTTGTAGCGCTGCAGGATGCGCTGGACCTCGCGCGCGACGCCGTAATGGCGCTCGCCGACCACGGCGGCCGACAGGATCGTCGACGTCGAGTCGAGCGGATCGACCGCGGGGTAGATCCCCTTCTCGGTGATCGCGCGGTTGAGCACCGTGGTCGCGTCGAGGTGGGCGAACGCGGTCGCCGGCGCCGGATCGGTCAGGTCGTCGGCCGGCACGTAGATCGCCTGCACCGAGGTGATCGAGCCGTCCTTGGTCGAGGTGATCCGCTCCTGCAGGCCGCCCATCTCGGTCGACAGCGTCGGCTGGTAGCCGACGGCGCTCGGGATGCGGCCCAGCAGCGCCGAGACCTCTGAGCCGGCCTGGGTGAACCGGAAGATGTTGTCGACGAACAGCAGGAGGTCCTGCTTCATCTCGTCGCGGAAGTACTCCGCGACGGTCAGCGCCGACAGCCCGACCCGCTGGCGGGCGCCGGGCGGCTCGTTCATCTGGCCGAACACCAGCGCGGTCTTCGATAGCACGGTCGAGCCGTCGAACAGCTTGGCGCTGCCGAGCTCGTGGAACAGGTCGTTGCCCTCGCGGGTGCGCTCGCCGACGCCGGCGAACACCGAGTAGCTGCCCGACTTCTTGGCGACGTTGTTGATCAGCTCCTGGATCAGCACGGTCTTGCCGACCCCGGCGCCGCCGAACAGGCCGATCTTGCCGCCGCGGCGGTACGGCGCGAGCAGGTCGATGACCTTGATCCCGGTCTCGAACATCTCGACGTTGACCGCCTGGTCGGTGAACTTGGGCGCCGAGCGGTGGATCGGCGAGCGCTTCTTCGCCATGACCGGGCCGGCCTCGTCGACCGGCTCGCCCACGACGTTCATGATCCGGCCCAGGACCTCGATGCCGACCGGCACCGAGATCGGCGCGCTGGTGTTCTTCACCGACTGGCCGCGGATCAGCCCGTCGGTCGAGTCCATCGCGACGCAGCGGACCATGTGCTCGCCGAGGTGCTGGGCGACCTCGATCGTCAGGTTGTCCTGCCGCTTGTCGATCGACGGGTTGGTCACGAGCAGCGCGGTGTTGATCTCGGGCAGCTCCGCCGAGTCGAACGCGACGTCGACGACCGGACCGATGACCTGGACCACGCGGCCCATCGAGTTGGGGGAATAGTCGGTAGTAGCCATGTTCGTTACCCCTTGAGAGCCTCGGCGCCGCCGATGATCTCGAGCAGCTCCTTGGTGATCGACGCCTGGCGGGCGCGGTTGTAGGACAGCGTGAGCTTGGCGATCATCTCGCCGGCGTTCTTGGTCGCGTTCTCCATCGCCGTCATCTGCGCGGCGAAGAACGCGGCGATCGACTCGAGCGCGGCGCGGTAGATCTGGATCTGGACGTAGAGCGGCACCAGCCGGTCGAGCAGCTCCTGCTTGCCCGGCTCGTAGAGAAAGTCGGTCTGGCCCTCGGCGGCCGGGGCGTGCGCGGCGCCGCCCGACGCGACCAGCGCGGTGGTCTTGTCGGCCTTCTCGGGTACCACCGGCAACAGCTGCTTGACCCGCGTGATCTGGCTGATCGCGCTCTTGAACTCGTTGTAGACGATGAGCACGCGGTCGACCTTGCCCGAGGTGAAGTCGTCGATCACGCGGTTCGCGGTCTCGCGCGCCATCTCGAGCGCGGTCGCCCCGATCGGCGATGGATCGAAGCTCGTCACCGTGGCGCGGCGGCGCGCGAAGTACTGGTTGCCCTTGCGGCCGATGATCCGCAGCGACACCTCGTTGGCGCCCGACAGCTCGTTGGCCGCGTAGCGCTCGACCGCCTTGACCACGTTGGCGTTGAACGCGCCGGCCTGGCCGCGGTCGCTGGTCATCACGACGACCACGGCGCGGGCGAGCGGCCGGTCGTCGAACAGCTTGTGCGAGTCGGCGCCGGCGACCGCCGACAGCTCGCTGACCACCCGGGCGATCGCCGTCGAGTACGGCCGCGCCGCGATCAGCGCCTCCTGGGCGCGCCGCAGCTTCGCGGTCGACACCAGCTTCATCGCACGCGTGATCTTGCGCGTGTTCTTGACGCTGGTGATCCGGTTGCGGATCGCCTTCAGGCTCGGCATGTCGCTGCCTCGTTCACTGCCTCGTTCACTGCCTCGTTCGCTGCCTCGTTGGCTCGCCGCCGCGACGCGCTCATGACTTCTTGGCCTCCACCGAGAACTGCTTGGCGAACTCGGTCAGCGCATCGCGCAGCCGCTTCTCGAGATCGCCCATGAGCTTCTTCATCTTGGGCTTGCCGTCGCTGTCGAGCTCGGGCTTGCCGTCGGCCCCGACCACGGCGGTCTTGACGTCGTCGAGCTTGCCGGTGGACTTGAGCTCCTCGAGCACGTCGGCCTTGCGCGACTTGATGAACGACAGCAGCTCCTTCTCGTAGCGGTTCAGCACGTTGACCGGGTAGTCATCGACGAAGCCGTTGGTGCCGGCGTAGATGATGACGACCTGCTCCTCCATCGACATCGGCTGGAACTGGCCCTGCTTGAGCAGCTCGACCATGCGCTCGCCGCGGTTGAGCTGGGCCAGCGTCGCCTTGTCGAGATCGGAGCCGAACTGGGCGAACGCGGCCTTCTCGCGATAGCTCGCGAGCTCGAGCCGGAGCCGGCCGGCGATCTTCTTCATCGCCGAGGTCTGCGCGTTGCCGCCGACCCGGGACACCGAGATGCCGACGTTCACCGCCGGCCGGACGCCCGAGTAGAACAGGTCGCCCTCGAGGAAGATCTGGCCGTCGGTGATCGAGATGACGTTGGTCGGGATGTACGCCGAGACGTCGCCCGCCTGGGTCTCGATGATCGGCAGCGCGGTCAAGGAGCCCCCGCCCTCCTTGTCCGACATCTTCGCCGCGCGCTCGAGCAGGCGGCTGTGCAGGTAGAACACGTCGCCGGGGTAAGCCTCGCGGCCCGGCGGGCGGCGGAGCAGCAGCGACAGCTGGCGGTACGCGACCGCCTGCTTGGACAGATCGTCATAGATGATCAGCGCGTGGCGGCCCGAGTCGCGGAAGTACTCGGCCATCGTCACGCCGGCGTACGGCGCGATGAACTGCAGCGGCGCCGGCTCCGACGCGCCGGCCAGCACCACCGTGGTGTACTCCATCGCGCCGGCCTTGGTCAGCCGGTCGACGACGGTCGCCACCGTCGACTGCTTCTGGCCGATCGCGACGTAGAAGCAGAACATGTTCTGCCCCTTCTGATTGATGATCGTGTCGATCGCGATCGCGGTCTTGCCGGTGCCGCGGTCGCCGATGATCAGCTCGCGCTGGCCGCGGCCGATCGGGATCATCGAGTCGATCGCCTTCATCCCGGTCTGCATCGGCTCGTGCACCGACTTGCGCGAGATGATGCCCGGCGCCTTGATCTCGACCTGGCGGCGCTGCTTGCCGACGATCGCCTTGCCGCCGTCGACCGGGACGCCGATCGCGTTGACCACGCGGCCGAGCAGCTCCTCGCCGACCGGGACCTCGACGATCTTGCCGGTGCGCTTGACCACGTCGCCCTCGCGCACCGACTCGAACTTGCCGAGCAGCGCGACGCCGACGTTGTCCTCCTCGAGGTTGAGCACCATCCCGTTGACCTTCTCGCCCGACGCGCCCTCGAACTCGAGCAGCTCGCCGGCCATCGCTCCCGACAGGCCGTAGACCCGGGCGATGCCGTCGCCGGCGGTCAGCACGGTGCCGGTCTCGGTGACCGAGACCTTCTTGTCGTAGTTCTCGATCTGCTTGCGGATGATGTCTGAGATCTCTGCGGCTCGGATGTCCATGGCGATCCTCTTACTTGGTGAGCTCGTCGCGGAGCGTGCGGAGCTGGGTGCGAAGTGAGCCGTCGTAGACCGTGTCACCGAGCTTGGCGACCACCCCGCCGAGCAGGCTGGGGTCCTCGCGCTTGGTGACCGCGACCTTCTTGCCCGAGAGCTTCTCGAGCGCGGCGGTGATCTGGGACAGCTGGGCGGCGTCGAGCGGCCGCGCCGATGTGACCTCGGCCAGCATCCGGCCGGCCTTGGCCTCGATCATCGCGTCGACCTCGCGCGAGATCGCCGCGACCGAGGACATCCGCTCGCCGTCGAGCAGCAGGTACACCAGGTTACGGGTGAGCGACTCGGCGCCGATCTGCTGGAGCAGCGCGTCGATCACCCGCCGGCGGTCGGCGCGGCGGATCGCCGGGTTGGTCAGCGCGGTGATCAGCTCCGCCGAGTCGTGCATCGCCAGCGCGAGCGAGCGCAGGTCGGCCCCGAGCTTGTCGAGGTTGCCGTTCGCCGTGCCGATCTCGAGGACCGCGCGCGCGTAGCGGCGAGCCAGGCTCCCGGTCACCATCAGCGCACCTCCCCGGAGCGGCCGGCCGGCGCGGCGCCCTGGACACCGGTGATGAAGCTGGCCACCAGCGTCTGCTGGTCGCCCGTGTTGAGCTTGTCGCGCAGCAGGGTCTCGGTCGCGGCCGCCGCGGCCGCCGTGACCTCGCGGGTCAGCTGCGCGCGGGCCAGCTCGATCTCGGCCGCGATCCGGAGCTCGGCGTCGCGCTTCATCTGCGCCGCCTGGGCCTCGGCCGCGGCGAGGATGTCCTGCTTGTCGCGGTCCGCGCTGGCTCGGATACCCTCGATCATCTGCTTGATCTCGGCGTCGGCGGCCTTGAGCCGCGCGTCGTACTCGGCCAGCTTGTCGGCCGCCTGCTGGCGCAGCCGCGCCGCCTCGTCCAGCGCCGTCTTGATCAGATCGTGGCGCTCCTCGGCCACCTTGCGCGCGATCGGCGCGCCCTTCCACGCCAGCAGGCCGAGCAGAATGGCGAAGTTGAACAGCACGAACACGAACGGCGGCGAGGCCGGCTCCTCCTCGTGGATCTCGTGCCCCGTCGCCGGATCGACCATCTTGCCGTCGCCGAACTTGCCGCCGAACTCGTCCTTGCCGGAGTAGTCGAACAGGTGGCCGGGCGAGATCCCCACGAAGTTGAAGTGCCTGGACGGATCCTCTTCCTCTTCGTCCGCCGCGCTCGGCCCGCCGGTGTGGTGCTCGGTGCCGGGGTCTTCCGCCTTGGCCCCATCGCCCGCGGCGCCCGCCGCGGCGCGCTCGGCCTCTGCGCCCTTGTCGGCGGACTGTGCCAACGCAGGGCTCGCGGCGAGCAGGACCACCAGCGCGAGCCATGCCGGGTTGCGCGACATCACGCCACCTCCCGGCCGAGCAGCCTCGAAGCGATCGCCCGCGCGATCGCCTCGGCCTGCGGCATCAGCTGAGCACGCGCCGCATCGGTCTCGCGTCGCATCGTCGCCTGCGCCTCGTCGATCGCCTTCTGCGCCGACGCGCGCGCCTTGTCGGTGACCTCGCGCTCGTGCGCCGCCGCCTCGCCGCGGACCTTGCGGCCCTCCTCGTTGGCGCGGTCGCGCGCCATCGCGAGCTGCTTCTCGTAGTCCGCGAGCTTGGCGTCGGCCTGCGCCGTCATCCGCTCCGCCTCGGCGCGCGCGCCGTCGATGCCGGCCTTGCGCCGCTCGCGCAGCTGGAGGTACGGCTGGAACAACAAGCGGTTCGCGATCACGAACAGGACCACGAACAGCACGAACTGAACGACGACCGTCAGGTCGATGTCGATCAGTGGATGCCCTCCAGCCAGCGAAACGATGGGCGTCTGATCCATGGTCATTTACCTACGCAACCTATGAAGAATCCTTGGGTTGGCGCCGGCTGCTTATAGTCGGCGCCAGTAGCTGTGTCAACGGGTGGGATGCCCGAGCTTTGTCGACGGAACTGCGACAATGCGCCGCGCGATGCGCCACCCGACCGGCCCCACGTCCGGAGCTGCCCGGGAGCGCTGCCACCGGGGAGGCCACAGGCCAGAACAGCGCTCCGTGTTCCACCAGACGCGAGCGATCTCCCTCCTATAGAGGTGATCAGAACAACCAGGAACCTCGATCGATACACTTGCCGGCGCGGCGATCCGGAACCAAGGCACAAGTTCCGATAGTTGGCGCTCGCCTCGACCGGCCCGCGGCTTGCTGTTCACGGCGTCTCTGCGCTTGCGGCCCATCGTGAAATCCGACGTCCCCAGCACCGCCTCCGCGGCCCGGATCTCGTTCCCGCCGGCGGTCGGACCGACCCGAACCAGCCCGCCGGAGCTCGCCGCGGGCTCGGGGCGAAGCCTGGTCCATCCCGCGTCCGCGCCCGTCCCGACGACCCGGCTCCGCGATCCCGAGCGCTACGAGATCCTGAGCGAGCACGGCCGCGGTGGCCTCGGCCGCGTGTCGCGCGCCCACGATCGCGAGCTCGGTCGCGACGTCGCGATCAAGGAGCTGATCTCCCGCGGCCCCGTCAGCGAGATCCGGTTCCTGCGCGAGGCCCTGATCACCGCCCGGCTCGAGCACCCCGGCGTCGTCCCGGTCCACGAGGCTGGTCGCTGGCCCGACGGCACGCCGTTCTACGCCATGAAGCTGGTCGCCGGCCGCTCGCTCCGCGACCTGCTCGCCGAGCGCCCCACCATCGAGCAGCGC
>Ga0307515_10019225_pt1 | contig 12311 bp, 5 predicted proteins | sample 17_EM_MG_FD_194513 | JGI IMG/M metagenome (GOLD analysis project Ga0307515, IMG submission 194513) | Populus trichocarpa ectomycorrhiza microbial communities from riparian zone in the Pacific Northwest, United States - 17_EM | ecosystem: Host-associated > Plants > Roots > Unclassified | place...
CAAAGCAACAGAAAACAATCCAGGGCCAGGTGAGGCTCGTTTATCCTTTCATTTCCAAAAGTGACCATTCACTATTTAAAAACTCTCAATACACATTAGTGTTATTTCGTGTAATTAATAAAAAAATAAAAATATCTATATAACATTCTGACAAATTAAGACCTTGGTTTTCCACCATAGGCTTGCTTGCATACGGAACTTGGCTTCTGTGTAGGCATGCACAGCTGAAACGAACCTGGGCATGCTTGCAGACAATTATCCCCTAGGCTACCGGAAACAGACGTGTCGGCGGCGAAAAAAGCTGGTGGTGGCTTCCCAATCAAGAAATTCCCATCGAGAAACAGCCTTCTCAAACTCTTCTTTCGACTATACTCCAATGGGATCGTGCCGCGTAACCGGTTGTACCTTAGTGACAAAGAAGACAGCAGTGGATAATCAGCAAAATGCAAGGGGGCATTCCCCTCGATTTTATTGAACCCAAGATCAACAGCAACGAGGTCACTGTTAGCATTACTAGGCTTTGATATCTCGACACGTGTCAAGCTGTTATTGGCTAAATCAACCTGTTGAAGTGCAGGTAAGAGAAAGAACCAGGGTTCTAATGTGCCAGTGAACGAGTTTTCACTGAGTTCAACAACTTCTAACCCAGTTAACCTGTCAAAAGATGATTTTGATAACGAGCCAGACAAGGAATTGGCCTTCAAAGCCAGTTCTAGTAAGTTATAAGGTAGTTTTGGTAAGGGCCCAGTTAGTTTATTGTAGCTAAGATCAAGTCTTCTTAAGCTTGACATTGAATTCATGGTTTTTGGGAGGTACCCAGATAAATAATTATGTGAAAAGTCTAAAGATTCGAGGGATTTAAGGTTGGTGATTGAGTTAGGGACTGCGCCAGAGAACGAGTTGGAACTCAGGGTCAAGGTTTGGAGGTTGATAAGCGAGGAGATGGAGGAGGGGATAGGGCCATAGAAGTTGTTGTCTACGAGGTCGAGGATGGTGAGGCTAGTGAGTAGGGAGATGAGTGGGGTGAGCTGGCCTGAGTAGCCAGCTGGATCAAGAGTGAGCTGGGTGACTCGAGTTGAGTCAGGGGAGCAGGTGATGCCACAAATGAAGTGGGTCCGACGAGGGAAGGCACAGGGGTCGGTGGTGAAGTCCCATGAAGCAAGGCAAGACCATGGCTGGATTGAACTTGGCTTGACCGAGGCTTTGAAGGCTTTGAGAGCTGAGATGTCTTGTGGCGAAGTGAGAGCCACGGCAACGAGATTTTCGGTGTTGAAGAGAATAAAGGAGGAAAGCAGGAACGAAAGGATGCTAGGCAGCATTTTCGCTGGTTAGAGATCTTAAGGGGCTTAAGAGGTAAGAAATGGCAGCGTGGAGAAAGTTGGATGGTTGTCTGTGTGGAATAGGGGCTTCGATGAGTTTATGTATGGCTGGACAGCACTTCAAAGAGTGGAGTTGATGTATGGTCAGACATGTACATGTTTGTATCAAGACATTTAGTACTGTTTGCAAGGATGACCAAGTGCATGATCTGGAATTTTGGTTGGCTGAGCTTTGGACTCAGTAGTTGTTCTGTATAAACAAATTGCATAACTGGGGGCTGGTAGCATATAAATCGTCGAGTTTTTTTATTTTGTTTTTTAACACGTAGAATATATCTCGAGCCAGCTTATGTCTACCACCGAACTAAATCTCTGCATCCTGTACAAGGTGAAACACTTGATAAGTTTTCTAATAAGACAATCACGATTTTCTAATGTAATCATCGCAACACTGCAACCTCGAAAGATATCCAATCCTCCTCTTTCATCCATAATTTCTCATGTCATAATTTCTGTGATTCAAAGAACTTGACGTCAGATTCTTAATAAAAAATAAAAAGAAAGAACATGAGGTCGGCAGTTATCCGTTGAATTACCCATCTCCACCCTGCACATTTCTATCATAAAATCCTTTCGTTGGATTTTTTATTTATTAATTTATGTTTTTCTTAACTAATTAAACATATTTTAAAATTAATGATCATTTAAACTTTAATTTTCTTTGAAATTATTATAATAAAACATTTTTTTTCATATATATATATATATATATATAAATGAAAATTTATTGAAAGGAAGGACCTGACTAATTATTGTTGAAACAGGGAATCGGATACGATTCCGTGTTTCTACCACCAATAATTATTGCAGAAACAGTTTTTTTTTAATCACCAATCATCTGATCAGTTTTATTGAAAAAAAACATTAATCTAAATATATAATTAATTATTATCAAAACACCGAATAACATTATTCTTGAACATATATAGCTACCTGATCAATCCAAAACACGAAAGATTTAACTGGTAAACGAGCAAAGTGCTAGAAGAGAGCGTTCGTTCTCATTAACAAAACAGCTAATTATTGTTTATCCGTCAGCCCTGCATGCATTTTACGGCTTAGTTGTTGTTAATTAATCAAAGCAAAAAAATATATTTTACAGATAAGGAAATCGTTGCTGTTTCGCTGACAGTGTTATATAAAACAGTACACATAGCCCACTGATATATGAAGAAATTAAATAGACATGGATATGTACTGGGCAGATCACGCCATGGAAATACATATTTAACTGAATGTTCGAAGGCAAATTGTCAGGCTGGTTTTTTATTTAATAAAATTTAAGACAACAACCGCACAACAAATATTAAAGGATTAGAAATTAGCTGGCATGTCTCCATTAGTTTTGTTTGCCCTGCTCAACATGGTATTGGGTGCCAGGTTTCAACATGGTGTTCTTTGGGCTTGAAGACATGGATCCTGGTGACATTGCACAGCTAGGTTTTAAAGATACGTGCGGTGTGGCTTCTTTACACGGGCCGCTATAAAAAAAAACAATTTCAGGCCTTGATTGGGAATTCTTGTGCGACCATATCCTGTATAGATGAGGTCAAACGATTTCATCCAATTGCTTACACTTGATTGCTTACCCAAATATACAGGGGTAGGTCTTGCAAATAACTTTACCCATTTAAGCTCATTTTGATGAATTTTATTTCTAATTTGGATTTCAGAACGTCAAGAAATCATGCAAAACGGTTAGATGGAAGTTTGGACTCGATGAAATGTGATGAGTTAAAATATTTGATTAAGGTTTTTATAAAAATCTTAATCAAGTGAAATGGATCTGACAAACATGTTATACTAAAAGAATTTAGCCAACAACTAAGTCTAAATTTTTTAGGTTTGATAAACATACCGGATTCAAAGTATTTAGATTCAATCATTGCTAAGTTTTAATACTATATACCCAATCCTAAATTATCTCTTAAAATAAAAGTATTTAAGGTATTATAAATATTTGTATTAATATAATGATTTTCTCATGCTCATAAATGTATAAAAGGTCTCTTAAGGAACTTACCATACTTGTTGTTTCATTAATAAATGTACAAGATATTTGTCTCTCATTAATGTCGTCGAAAGTAAATGACTTTCTAGTCATTCCCTTCTCTAAAAACAACAAGGTTCAGGAGCTATAAATACTTTCTGAACCATCTAAGTAAGAGTTCATAACTTTTTATCCCGTAAGATTAACTCTTATATATTTCATATTATTAACTCATTTAAAACTTAAAAACAAATATCTTTATTCCTTAAATTTAAGGCTTTTTAAAGATATTTATTGCCTTTCCTATACATACTGACTTTATCATCAGATGATCATTAAGTCTTTCTGAGATTGTCTTTGCAGGCACTAAAGTTTTCACCATAAGTTTAGAATTTCTAAGACTAAAAAGATGAAATTCAAATAAACACATGTATTTGGAACATCATTCGACTGTAGGAGGGTGGGGGGCAACATTTCATGAGTCTCCTCCATCATTCTAATTCTAAATTACAATTCTAATTCTAAATTACAATCCACGGTTAACTAACATCATTTAAAAATCTATATTTTATACCATAATTATTAAACTTGAATCAACCTAGCGGGTCAACTCAATAGCTGAACCAATATGGGTAAGACAAAAGACGAGATGAGTAAAAACCCGACAAAACTTGGTTGACCTGCTAGGTTGACCCGTGACCCAGGCGACCTGACAAAACCCGGTTGAGACCCGATTTTTTTTTCAAATGTGTTGTTTCTCCTAGCCAAAAACCCATCTTTTTTTATATTTTTTTAGTTGGTTATTAACCCTTTTCAAAGTTCACTATATAAATACTAGAAGAATGTTTTATTTTTTCAATGTGGGATTTGAAACCCTTTAATAAATATACTCTACATTCACAAGAAAAAAAATTATATTTTTTTAATGTGGAATAAAAAAAAATTTAGTTTAATACTTCAACTTAAAAGGATAATAATGTTTTTTCAATGTGGGATAAAATATATTTGGAAATAATCTTTTAAACTTCATTATTTATAACATGTCTAACCTATATTCACATGTATTGTTTTTTAATTTTTTATATGAAATATTAAAATTTCAAATATTTTTTTTAAAATTTTTTAGGTTGAACTGAATTAACTCGGGTCAATCCATGTAACCCGGGATCCAATTCCTTGACCGGGTCAACCCCGGGTCGGGTTTGATAACCATGCTTTATACCAAAATAAAATAAAATTATATACTCATTTTCAGCATGGATTATGAATTCCAGGTTCTCTGGTGACCACCTTGAAAAAGAAAATCCATCCAACTATAACATTGTTAGCCAGAAGTATCATGAGCTAATTTTGTTGATCTCATTCAAGTTATAAATTTATAGATTACCAGATTTTATAATGTGATCTTTATAACTTAGATAATTTTTCAATTTCAATTTGAGAATTCACATATAATCCACTTCCCCTAGGCCCTAGGCACTTCCGTCGCTTCCCAAAACAACTTACGTGCGAGAAGACAATCCAATTTCAACAATCATCAAAAAACACTTCGCTTCTTACTTCGCCATGTCCACCACCAAAACCATGATCCCTCTCCTCCTCCTCCTCCTCCTCTCTCCCCTCTCCACCACCGCTTCTACCGCCGCCTACCCCACAATCCCGGGCACCATAGACACCTCAGTCTCCTCCTCCCAACCCGACAACCTGATTCCAATCCGCAACGAAATCTACGGCAATGGTAAAATCTTTGACATAAGTCACAGATACATAAACGATATGCCGGTTTGGGACTCTAAAGACGGGTTGGGAAAGTTCCTGTCTTTACCAGCAAGCATGAAAAATGGGTCTCTCGCTAACAACTCAGAAATGAAGTTACCTACTCATACTGGCACGCATGTTGACTCACCTGGACATGTTTTTGATCATTACTTTGATTCTGGGTTCGATGTTGATACTCTTGATCTTGAAGTCCTTAATGGTGATGATAAAGAACAAAACTTGCTTGCTGGGTTTTGTTATCTCTATAATTTGATTACTTCTCCTTTGTTTTGCATTGGATTTACATAAAGAAAGAAAGAAAATTTATTAACTTGATCGTGGGATTTTGTTGTTATAGGTCCTGCTTTGCTAGTGGATGTTCCAAGGCATTCCAATATAACTGGTATGTATTTTTGATACTTGAAATCAGAAACAAATTAGTATTTTCCTTGAACTTCTATTTTGGATTATGTAATTATGTTAAATTGCTAATAATGAACCTTAGGCAGAATATCTGAAATTCAAGTCATACAATTTGGTGCCATTGCATCTGTGTGTGGATAATGTTTCTGAAAATTTGTGCTAGTTTAATTACTGGGGTGAGAAAGATAATCTGGTTTAGCTTATTTTCGTTGGTAATTAATTATGGATTCATCTGATAAAACAATAAATTATGAGATAGTGGCTTAATAGCTTCCACAGTTTACCTTCCACACAATGGCTATTCATATGTAACCACCTCAATAAATTGCCATATAAAGGCTTTAAATTTAGTGTTGGTAACTTCAGCCAGTAATAGTATCAGTAAAATTTAGACAGTATGTATCGCTAATTATTGCCATACTGCCCCTTCCCAGCAAAAAGCTGTAATCAGTATTTCTTTTAATTACCATTTTTTTATATGTCCTCTATGCTTTCCTCATCCCCTTCCTTTTCCCTGGGGATTTAATAATACTGCATGATCTTGTAGCTGAAGTTATGAAGTCCTTACACATTCCAAAGGGAGTGCGTCGCGTGCTTTTCAGAACACTAAACACTGACAGGTGAACAGTTTCATCAACTTTTGTGTGGTACCATTATTTTCTTGAAGATACTTTCCTATCGTTATCTAACCATAAAAGGATTCCATCATTGGAGGTTAAGGAATTAATCAGATGTTGCTTAAGTAATTGTTATGGTGCCATAATTAGTTATTCTTTGAATTGTTTTTTGGTCTTGTTTAACTATTTTTGTATGGCAAGTGCTGTTTGGCGTATGGTTACTTTTTTTTTCTGAAGTACTTCTCGTTATTTGTGCCTTTTCTTAGATAGCTTTTGAACTTCACACAAGTTCATTTACTAGCTCTATGGGTATGGATTATTTCATGGGATTTCTATGTTGTATTGGTTTATCTAGGGATTGCAAATCCTTAGAACTATCATTAAATTTTATTTTTTATTTAAATGCAACAATTTTAACTTTGACAGTTTAAAAGCACATATCATTCTGTGTGATTTGAAGGGATTTATGAATCTTTTTTCTCCCTCTTAAGAAACCGTTACTACCCATGTCCTTCCATTTTTCTCTTACATTTTATTTTCTCATTTTTCTTGGAGTTATATTCCATTTAAGTCTTTAAATGGATGTAAGTAATGATGATTTAGAGTGTGGAAAGTGGTTAATATCAAACTACCAAAGTGCATCGTAATGTGCTGATGTAAGTGATCCTAGACTTTACAAGGGGCATATGACGATGGAATTGAAAGATTTTGTAGTGGTGATGGAAGTTATAACATGTTAAACAGTTTGATAGACTCTGTTACAGCATTCTGTCCATTTTTAGTTTTCTCTAATTCAAAATGAGTGGAATATTATGAATGATGCTGGCTGGTGTCATCGAGTTGCAGAGTCTTGTAGTCACAATTCATCTTTTTTCTCACCGTTCTTTTTGCTGAACCTCTTCAGGATATTCACCATAATATCCTAACTTTTTTGCAGTGCAATGATAAAGATAGCGAAATGTCTCTTGCGTGAATTTTGATTCAATGAATGAAAGTTTCTAAATGAGTTTGGACTGTGTTTATGTTACTAACTCTAATTTAATTTCAGGCGGCTTATGTTCAAAAGGGAGTTTGATAGAAGTTATGTGGGGTTCACGAAGGATGGTGCAAAATGGTTGGTAGACAACACTGACATCAAGCTTGTTGGTAAGCCATATACTTTCGTCAGCAGTTTATGATTTTCTTTTTTTTTGCTTGCTTGAGCATCTTTTATCTGTGTTGCTCGCAAAAAAAAACTTTAGTCTTCATGTTTCATGAGTGGGGTGGCGCGCAGTTCTTTGAATCAAACGTTGTTGAATGAAATCGATTAACAATGGTGATAAATTATACCATAAAGATATCGTTTAATACATCCTTAGATGATTTTTTTGTAATACAATGTACAATAGGATGGTCGGTCCTCACCTTTTTGTGTGTTTTGGGTGTTGTTCACATTTATCACTTTTAATGGGTTCAAATTCATATGCCCTGTTTTTTCTTTCAAAACTGATATATAACCAACAAGATTTTCTGTTTCCTGATGCAGGAATTGATTACCTATCTGTTGCTGCCTGGAGTGATTTGATTCCATCTCATCTTGTCTTTCTTGAAGGCAGGGTATGGTGATTTTTTGTCCTATGATTATGGAATGTTTTCTTTTGAATATTTTTGTCAGTTTTTCCCTTAAAAACTTAATCTTTTCCACTAGATTTGAATTTCCATTTTCATTCACTTGGCTTGTATAGCAGAGAACTAAGCTGGGATTCTGGTACTTCAGAGGTTAATAGGACATTTTGTTTTCTGGAATTTTGAAAACCAAACCAGAATTTAAGTTTGATTTTTTTTTCCTCCCAAGTCTTTAGATTTAAGACAAAAGGTTTGTTAGCGATCAACATTAAGCACTAACGGTGGTACTATGCTTTCAGGAAATCATCCTTGTTGAGGCTTTAAAACTGGATGACATCCAACCTGGAGTATATTCTGTCCATTGTTTACCCCTGAGGTTGTTTGGCGCCGAGGGATCTCCAATAAGATGCGTTCTCATCAAATGATAACATTCAGTGTTAGATATTGATATCATCGCAAGACCATGCTTGGGCTCATAACACCAAACCGGTGCACGGGTTGTGCTTAGGCTAGAGCAGGAGACAGGCTGGTTGTAAAGAAACTAATAATTCGAAGACTATTAGCTTTGTGGACGTATGTGAACTTATTTTACCTTGAATGTTTATTTCTTGAGATTTCATCTCTTATCATTCACCTGCGTTCATTTTTGCCTTTGCTTCCCTTATGGAGATACGTGAATGATAATGCCCTTTTGGGGAATCTGATTATTTCAAGGCACACTGGCCTTTTTAATGAACCCTAAAGAGATCCGGTTCTACTTATCTCTAACAATTGTTGAATGGCCATAAACGGAAGTTTTGTGTGATCTGACTGATTAGAGGATGAGAATTAGAATAAGGAGTGGTATATAATCATAGCGTGCAATCTTGGCCAGTCGTTTTGGCTGTTCGGTAGTTGCATTTGATCTGAAAACAGGGGCTGGTTAAGATCTGTTTTCGATTGAAAGCAAAGCATTTGGCATTTTTGTTATGATTCAAAAGTAAAACCATTCATCCAAAGATGCATTTTTAAAACTCAATTTCAATATATAAAAAACGATCAGTAACAAAGGATATGTCGCATTTTAGAGTTCATTGTGACGAGGGAGACAAGGATCCTTTATTCACACTTGTTCAATGCTGCTACCAGCTCACATGCCACACCATGGCACAACAGGAAAGATACAATCTACCCCAACAAAAGCCTACTGTTTATCCCACGTGAATTGTCTGGTCAGAAAGGATCACAAACAGAGGCCAGTGTGAGTGACCAACTTCATCTCACATATTTTAGCAGTTCCATTGTCTCTTCTCAACACATTTTCCCAGTGAGCCCAAATCGCAGGCAGGTCATATTTGCCTAGCCTGTGTGCTGGTCTAATGATGAGGGAGATACATTCCTTTCTGATCAGGATTCAAATTTAGGCGGGCGCTTCATTGACTGGCAAGTGGCAACAGAAACCTTCCACGACCCAGGATCAGTGCTTGTATAGATTTTCTTTATGCTCAATTAGAAAAAACTCAATCACGCAGTTTTCTGGGCAGATTTGTTTTGGTTTTGTTCCTGGCGAGAAAGACAATACAACAACAAATTATATCAATGGTTGCATTAATGTGAGGCTGTGTTAGTAATTGATGATGCCACAATCAGTTATTCCTGTTTTGAAATCTTGTTCGACCATCTTCACATGGCAAGTGCTAGTTGGCATTTGATTATTTTGTTGTGGAGCAGGCACTTCTCATTATCCTAATTTCATTTGAATAACTTTGAACTTCATACAAGTTTTTTTATATTTTAATTACATTAGTTTGTTCCTTCACTAATCGAAATGAGAGGAATAGCATGAAGTTCTGAACAATGCTGGCAGGTTAGTGTTGTCATGTAGCAATCCATCCTTTCTTCCACCATTTTTTCCGCTGAACTTCTTCTTCAGGATATTCTCAGTCATATTATGTCATACTTTTCAGACGAACGTGGGTGTGAGTGATCAACTTGATCACAGGCGTGCTGTATTGATGACTTTAGCAGAAATGCTTTTTCCTTGGTTAGTCTCGGGCTAGATAATTTGATTCTATGCAATCAAATAACAAAATTTAATCCTATCAAGCAGAATTGGCATAAAACTGAAAAAAAAAAAAAAAAAACTATGCATACAATACTGTCAAATCAATGAACTTTATTGGGGAAAGAAAATCGGAACCTCCAATTGGAAATCTAAGTCTACAAGCAATCACAATTCACGTATTTTTACTTCAAAGATTAAGGACTTTAATTAAATTAATTTTTTTTAAAATAAACTAAGGGGAAGGAAAGTTATTGTATCCCAAGGAAAAAATAACTTTATTTATTGTAAAAGTATAATAATAAAATTATAAAATAACCATTCAATTTTTGAATTAGATATGGGAGGTAAGATGATTTTTTTACCATTACACAATTATTTTTTACAAATTGTATGGGGTTAGATTGATTCTTCTTCTTTTTTTTTTCATACTAAAATTACTAATTTAACCCTATAATATAATGCCTATTACTATGGAGCATTTTGATCTCTTTAATTTTAAAAAACTTATTGGTGTGTGTGGACGATCCCTGCACTGCTCGGACAACGTGTGTGAGGCTGTTCGACCACCAAATATTATCTTCTAGGATGATGTTTGAAAGATCTTGGTATCCTCTATGCGATGACATAGTACGTGGACCAGACGAATCTCTAGTTTAGCGCCAACAATAATTTTTTTTCCTTTCTTATTCTTTTTCCTCTCCTCGAATTCAACATCAACCCTTTCAAAATTTTAGACAAGCCCCTTAAATTTATTTTTCCTTCACATTTGGTTATGTCTTTTTAATTACTATATTTATTTATTTTAAATAACCTATAAAATTAAAAATATTTTTCAATTTCATCCTCTTTTATCTTTTAATATTTCAAATTTGCTCCCCATTTTTTTTATTAATATATATATTTTTTTATTTTGAATAAGCTATAAAATTACTTTTTTTTTTCAATTTCATCCCCTTTTATGTTTTTTAATTTTTTTATTGCTATTTATTTTATTTGGGATTATTGTTTAGATTGTTTTTTTTTTACAATTTCATCCTCCATGGGTGTTTTTGATTAAATTTGATCCTTATTCTTTGTATTGCTATATTTTTTTCTTTGACAAGTTTTTTGAATTAATTTTTTCACGATTTTATCCTTAAAAATTAAATTGGTTGTGAATTAAGCTTCTTGATTAAACTGGGTCAAGGATTTCTTGATTTATCTCAATTTCATCTTTAAATATTTAATCTATTTAAAATTGATCTTCCTACCTTCTTTTCTTTTCTTTTCTTATCTATTGGGTTATTCTAATCTTGTGTCATAGTCGCAGGGTTTGTGGGTTAACCTGAGTTGACTCATTTTTTGTTTTTGTTTTTATAGGGTTAGTCTTGGGTTCATGACTAGAGTATTTGGTTTCAAAGTTTTACGTGGATTGACTTTTTTTTGGGTTCTTTTTTAAAATTAATTTATTTTAATTTTATCTTTCAACATTTAATTTATTAAAAATTGATCTTCATACTTTTTTTTCCTTTTCTTTCTATTAGGTAATTTTGATCATGTGCTTATGGTCACAAGGTTTGCGAGTTAACCATGATTGACTCATATATTTTTCTGTTGCTTTTTCAATTTTTTTTTTTTGTTTTCATCCTTCACATTAAGTTCTTTATTAATTGAGCTTCATGACTTTATTCAATTTGCTTTCAAACACGATCATCTTAGTATCACGACTAGGTTAGAGATTTTGTAGCTTGACCTAGGGGGGCTCGAATTGATTTTTCTTGAACATTTTTATTTACTTTTTAAAATTTTTGTGATTCAACATTTTATTTGCTAGAGATTGAGCTTTCAATGTTTTTCTTTTCATTTTTCTTTATGTAAAGTTATCATATTCTCATTTGATTTATTAAGAATTGGTTTTCAATTTTTTTTTTCTATATTTCTTTTTATGAAATTATTCTAATCTTATGTCTATAGTCGCAAAGTTTTCGAGTTAACCTGATTTAACTGATTTTTTTTTTTAGTTTCACCTATCAATATTTAGTTGTTTAGTAATTCGAGTAAACTCAAGTCACGTTCTTTTTATTTTTTTTAATTATTATTTTATTGTATTATTTTAATTATATTATTTAACCTCAATTTTTTTTAATATTTCTTTTTACATTCAATTTTTTTTTTTATAGACTGGCGGTCGAGAACGGGACACAAATCTAGTAACATCTAACACGGATTGGCTTGTCAAAATAATTAATGACATAAGGTTGTAGAAATAAAACACTATATGATTCAAAATATAATATAAAATATTATAAATAACTTGTAGCGTTGCTTCTTCTCTACAACCACAGGTATCCCCATCGTAATCTTTTAGATATATACAGTAACTTCAACCCAATTTTCGGTGATTTCAATTGTCATTTGAGTAGCTAAGGCCAAAGCCATGGCATCCCTCCTCTTGTTACTGCTCCTGTCTCCCCTCTCCACCACCGCAGCCTCCAGCGGCGCTTACCCCACCATCC
>Ga0307515_10019226_pt1 | contig 12311 bp, 4 predicted proteins | sample 17_EM_MG_FD_194513 | JGI IMG/M metagenome (GOLD analysis project Ga0307515, IMG submission 194513) | Populus trichocarpa ectomycorrhiza microbial communities from riparian zone in the Pacific Northwest, United States - 17_EM | ecosystem: Host-associated > Plants > Roots > Unclassified | place...
TTAGTAATAAATGCCGCATTTAGCTGCTAAATGCTAGAAAATGCTAGAAATGCTAGAAAATGCTAAAATGGCAGAAAAGTAAAATTAGATGCTGGTAAATTTTTTCCTAACGTATATACTTAGATAATAAACTTAAGTATTAAGTTTATATTAAGAAGGTCTTAGAGAGACTACGGAATATAAGCTTATAAGTTAATATTAAGAAATGCGAGTTTAGGGTAAAACGTATAAAGTACCTTGGGTTTATTATAACTATAAAAGGAATTAAGGTTAACTCTAAGAAGGTAGAGGTAATCTGTAACTAAAAGCCCCCTTATATAGTAAAAGGGATCTAGTCTTTTCTTAGCTTTTATAACTTCTACTACTAGTTTATCCGTAACTACGAAATTATAGCAAAACCTCTTATTTAACTAACTAGGAAGGATACACCTTTTATCTTTAATAATAACTGCATAAAGGCCTTTAAAGAGATAAAATATCGGCTTATCTCCTCCCTAATCCTTTATTACTATAACCCGGACCTTAAATTAATGCTAGAAATAGATGCTTCTAATAGGGTTATAGCGGGAATCCTATTATAGCTATATCCGGACGGTGAATAGTACCCTATTACCTTCTTCTTAAAAATAATAAACCTAGCTAAGTGTAACTACGAAGTATATGATAAAGAAATGCTAGCTATTATTTAATTACTATTCTAATAGCGCGTAGAGCTTAAAGGTATAAATTTTAGGATTAAGATATATATAGATTATAAAGCCCTAGAGTACTTTATAACTATAAAGTAGCTTACTAAATAGTAAGCCTAGTAGGCTAAAATATTCTTATAATTTTTCTTTATAATTATATATTGTTCTAGTAAGTAAAACTCTAAGGCTAATGCCCTAACCTAAAGAGAATAAGATATAGGACCCTAGAATAAGCTAAAGACCCTATACCGGACGCGCGCCCTTCTTTACCCTAAATAGCTTAACCCGCGGATCCTTAGGGAGCTAAACTTCTAGTAAAACTAGCTAGTACTAACAGAGGAGTCCTTAGATAAACTAATAGGGCTAATTAACCGCCTCTTAACTATAAACTGTATATCTAACGCCCTAAAGGCCCTCCGCGACTAAGCTATAAAAGGAAACCCCGATTTTAAAATAGAGAAAGGATTACTTCTATACTAGGAGCGGCTTATAGTCCCTAATATTAATAACCTATGGACTAAATTAATCCGCGAAGCTTATTGCTAAGTTTTTATAGTATACCCTAGCAAGAATAAGACACGTAAAATTATTAACTACCGCTACTACTGGCTAAGAATAGTTATAGATATTAACTAATATATATGGAACTGCGAAGACTGCTAAAGAGCTATAACCTCACGGGATAAAACCTTAGGACTACTTAAGCCACTCCTAATACTAGAGCGCCCTTAATAGTATATCTTTATAGACTTTTATAAGCTACCTATAGACCATAATAGATATGATATAGTTATAGTTATAGTTAACCGCTTTAGCAAACGCCCGTTCTCCCTTCCTTGTTATAAGAACATTAATACTAAGGAAGTAGCCCGGCTATATATCTACTATATCTATTAAATTTACGAACTACTAAATACTATCGTGTTTAATTATAGGCTATAGTTTATATTAGCTTTCTAGAACGAGTTTACCCGGATCCTAAGCATTAAGCTAAAGCTTTTTACGGCTTACTACCCTTAGACAGACGATTAGATGGAGATTATAAATTAATACCTAGACTAGAGGCTTAGGCCCTTTATTAACTACTTCTAAGACAACTAATCTAAACTGCTACCTTTAATAGACTACGCCTAAGCAACTCTACCCTATAACTCTATAGGGTTTGCCCCGATTTAGCTAGAAATAGGATACTTACCCTATATAAGCTTTAACTAAAAAAGGCTAAAAGAACCCCAGACTATATAAGAGAAGCTATCCTATAGTAAGGCCTAATAATACATTAAACGCTTAGAGGAAGCCTAGATAGTAGCCCGTAAGAACCTAGGAAAAGCCTAAAAATTAATAGAATAGTAGGCGAATAAATACCGTTAAGAGCCCGACTTTGCCCCTAGCGATATAGTCTAGGTTATAATAAAGAATTAGAAGACTAAACGACCTAGCTATAAGTTAGACTACTAAATAGTAGGACCATACAAGGTTTTTAAGAAGTTAGGTAACTTATACTAGGTAAATCTCCCAGATTTAGTTAAGGTGTACCCTATTTTCTCGCTAGATAAGTTACGGAAAGCTATAAATAACCTATTACCCAGATAAAAGAACAAGCCTCCCCTACTAATTTAAGTAAATAGTGATGACAAATAGGAAGTAAATAAAATACTGGCCTGTAAGATAGTATGGGGAATATTAAAATACCGTATTTAATAGAAGGGCTACGACCCGGACCTAGCCTGGTACCCTATATAAAACTTTATAAGCTACCCCTAAAAGCTTAAAGAGTTTTATAACTAATACCCTAACGCACCTAGACCCCTAAAGTACTTAGACAAGTAGATAAAATACTAGTATAATAAAGATAATAAGTTACCAGAGGAGTATAGAGACAAGAACGCCCTAAAGCCCTAATATAGCTATCTGCTAAATTCTACTAGATTCTACTGTTTTCTACTAGTACTATAAAACTTTAGATATCTAGGAACTTTAACCGCCGGTTAAAGTTATCTAATTAGTTAGATCCTTGCTAAGACTTTTAGCGGTTACTTTTCCTAGCCTAGCGCTTCCACTTAACCTATAGTTGCCTCTTAGCACTTAGTCCAGACGCGCTTATATTTTCTTTCTTTCCTTATTTTATATTTTGTAATCTTACGTTTTAGAAGCCTAGTACTATCTTATTTCTAACTAAGCCTAATGGCAGGCTTTTTTTTAAAAAGGGGGGTAATATAACGGCGCTATTGCACGTTACCTACTAAATTCTGCTAACCTATAATTGGCTCGCCCAAAGCTAGCGCCTTAGCGGCTTACCCTATATATTATTTATATCGGTCCTAGCGACCCCTTTTCCTTCTCCTTAGCTTAGTATCTTCGTAATATAGCATTCTACAAGCTTTGGTTTAGAGGTATTTGTATAAGCCGTAATAGGTTCTAAGTTACCTAAACGGTCTTTTAACAATACCCTATAGGCGTAAAAAAGACAAGATATATTCCTACTTCTATATTAGTTATTAGGCGTAGGCCTTATACCACTAGGTTCTAATAGTACGCGTTATTTGGGGCAATAAGTGTGTAATTATCTACTACTGCTTAAGATAGTAGGGAACCTAGTATACAATACAGCAGGCTGAGATAATTACCCTCTCCTTAGGCCTACACCCCCTAATACAATACATTATTTAGAATATATCTCTATCTCTATAAGCGAGTAAATAAATAGATATAATTACCTAAAGAATCTATTGCATTAATAAAATATATAATAACTTTTACGGTTAAGATATTGCTCGTAAAAATACACAAATTTTAATTTTCAAAACATCTAGCTTGTATTAAAATGAGTCCTATAAGCTTTTAGACGCTCTATAGAAGATTTTAGTAATAGGGGTACGTAGGGTTCTAATTAGTCTAGGAGTTAGAGCCTATGCGTTGCTCCAAGTCACCTAAATCTTCTGCGAAGCGTCGGATCTTTGTCTTAGCATGCCGGATAAATCCGGCCCGATGGGGCTAAACCAGTTTAGGCCATCTATCCGTTGTGGTCTTAGACACTTTGGCAGACGTTTGTAACGCACGTCGTTATATCCGCATAGCTAATATTACAGATATTCACTTCTTATTATTACAACGGGTTTAGGCAGCTTGAAAACCCCATTGATTATACATTAAGCTCTGGCAAATTGAATGGTCTATATAAGAAGTCTCCCCGCCTTCTCGTTCCTGACAGCCGTGACGCAGTTTGCTAAAGTGTACAATCAGCAATATCCGCACTAACGACGCAACAACCTCAACCACCCACTCTCTATCCACTATATCTATAGTCCAATAGTTGAAACCTATTAAGATCTATTTATTATAACGTGTTTAAGCCCTCCCTACTGGTTAATCTATCGCGGCTATGATGCTGCTGTTGCTAGAGAGGCGGTGCAGAGCTACCACGTAACGCTTGCGGATATTAACAAAGACTGCTTGTACGCCAAATACGCGCGCCCAATGTCTCGAATTTGAATTCTAGTTGTATTAGATGCACTAGCACACGGTGCAGATGTCCCAGATATCTACCGTTCGATCAAAAGCTTGAGAAGACTAGCTCCTGCTAGACGAAACAGAGGGGTTTCTTCGACGCCATGGCTGGCGGTTAGTTCTAGAAAATCCATCGATTAGAGAGCTGATTAAGGCGATTCTAACGCAGGTATTGACGGGATAATAAATGTGGCGGTTGCTTACATTAATTTCGTTAAAGTTGATGGTTTGCCTCATACAAAGTGGTTCAGACCAAGAAACAGATGGATCGATCGAATAGGTTAGCTTGCGGATATTCATCAGTTTCTTAGTCTGAGCATACTAAGTCAAGTCGGATCTATGAGATAAGGTGTTAGAGGCCCTTCAGTTAGAACCGCACGTGACCTAATTAAGGGGCAGGTGTGGTACCAAGCGTTAGTGCCACACAAAATAGACAGAGTCCTCATCCTTTACTGCGCGTTCAACACGACGTTTTTGCGTAAGCGGTGTTTGAAGTATTTGTTTGGATCCGGGGTTCTCCCCTGGATTTCCCTTAGATTTCCCTAAGTAGGCATTTTGCCAGTAGGCACGCTCCCTCTAGATGTCGAAAATTTAATTTAATAATAAAAAGAATAAGTTTGACGCGAGTTAAAATGCATACGTAGCGGGGCAATATAGTTCTCAATATGTAACTTCTCCAATTTTATTATGCGTTGAGTCAGTGTATCTTGCTAGAGAGTTAACTAAGGGGAAGGGAAATTACGTGCAGTCTGTTTCACTACTCTCTGCTGTCGTAATCAAAAAACGAAACGGCGCATGTTTTGAGTAATTCTATTTTTAAATCTTCGCCAAACACAGTGATTGGCCCTTAAGCATGTACACCACCCTGGCGCATCCGGTTGAAAGTTACCTCAGCGAGCTCAGACGCGATTTTTTAGCTAGCATCGGAATAACCTACGCCGTCTTCCGAATTGCAAAATCACGTCTGAGAGGCTTTGGCGAGTTTTGTTAAAAGCATAAGTAAAATCCGTAAAACGGAGATTGCGGATATCTAATTCATTTATTTATATAACGCGTTATTATTACCAAAAGTTTATACATTATTTTTAAGACTTAGGGCTTCTAAATGGTATGAATTTTATAGTACGGCTATTGCTTGGTCCTGATATTAATTTCGTTAAAGTTAAAAAACGCGTTGTTAAAAGCCTAAGCACGTATTGTATCTTATTGAATAGTCTGCTAATATTAATAAAACTATATAGATATGTAGACATCTGCTACTTAAAGCTATTGCAACACTTAGTAGGTGCTATAGTTGGGTCCTTCCTTGAAAATATCCTCCCTTGGCCTGAAGCGCCTCTACTACTGCTAGGCGTTATATCCGCATAAAAAACCCACTATGGCTCTAAAGAAAACCACTAGACGTTGGGGTCGGAAGCCTATAGTTAAACGGGAACGCCAGCAGGTCTCGCGGAGCTTGTGGGAGCTAGATAATCGTATATGGGAGGATCTTACGTCCCTGGCAGAGAGGCAGTTATGGGACGTGTAAGACGAGCTTTTGGCCTTACGGGAGGTAAGTAAGGACGAATAGTTAAGCGCGATAGATAGAGCTATTAAGCTTCTATATCCGTACAGCGGACGACCTAGTTAAATTAAGGTGTTAAGACGGGTAATATACGGGTGGAGGGACTTATTTCTAGCGGTGAAGACATTATAGGGTAAGAGTATAATAATGCAGGCAATTCCATTACTAATTTGAGCTTCTGTTGCTATTATTGTGTTACCTTTGAACGCAATTGGAGAGGAGCAGCTGTTAAAGATACGGGCCATCCCAGGAGTAAATCCCGTATTTGTATGTGCGGAGGTAATAAAAGCGTATATAGATATCCTAAAACATATTAAGGCGGGTTGGTTTACGCATATTCTAGTATTGCCAGAGTTGCTATTAAGTAAACGGTTCCACTATATCCTTACCTAGCCTGCTTTTCGCTCGCATGTTTTTTTAGTTATAATTAATAAGTGTTATCTAGTTACTAACTGGGGTAAGAGCTTTCGGCCCCATTACGCACAGCTCTTTAAGGTCTGGTTACTGCTTGGTCCAACAGTGCCGTGGTTTGCATATACTGCAATACTTAATAAGGAGACGTATGCGAAGGTAATGAAGCTGGCGGGGTTTTACTAGAGTACGACGGATCTTAAACGAATGAATATTAATTGGCCTGACCTATCTATTATTAGGGGCTATATTAAGAGGAGGGATAAGAATAATTATAAGGCACTATTCTTTGTTATTAAAGAGGCATTTAAGGAGGTGGTAGTAGAGGAGGATTATACATCCGCGACCCTTGACCAGATATCCGCATTATCCGGCCAAACGCCCGTAGCGCCTAGTAGGATATCCGCATCTTCTAGTTAAATATCCGCTACCTCTATTTATTAATTAGTCGGGCGGATCTAAAATCCGGTAGGAGGCACTGCATAGCTAAAGGGACGAAAGGTTCTAAGCCCTGAATTAATTCCTAAGACGATTATCTTTCTTTATGCTAAAAATTATATCCGTGGGTATATAAACACGATCCGTTCGTGGCTTATAACTAAGGGCTATACTATAAAGCAGGCTAAAATAGCAGTGCGGAGTTATTATGCGATATTATCCGAATGTGATAAGAGCAGGGAGTATCGAAATTTCTACACAGAAGACTTACCTACCCGCATTCTTATTATGTTGGACGCCCTGGCCCATAGTGCGGATATTCCAAATATTGTCCGTTCTATTATATACGGTTATTATCCTGATAAAAGCCTGAACATAATACTACAGCGATTTGGATGGGCTGCCTAACGCGACAGTGTTACTGGATATATAATTATCCTTATTGAAGACTGGTATAAGGGCGCTCTTATGGATATTGCACTGCTAAAGCGAAAGTCTTAAAAACCTACAGCTCCTCTGTCTACCCGACTCGGCCGTGACTTTATTGCTGCTAGGATGGCGATACAAGAGGATGGGGCAGCGGATTTCGCCAGCGATCTGGCTTTATTCGTTATAATTAACAGTGATATTATCTCGCAGGTATCTGCTTGGGAGGAGGAGGATTGAATACTTAATGAGAATATAACATTATTAGCCCTGCTAATTAAGTATATGGAAAAATAGAAGAGGGCGAAGACTGATATAGAGAAACGGGCGGTACTTTTAGATATATTGTACGAGCTCGCGAATGAAGCTACTGGATGTCTACGCAATATTCTGCTTAAGCTATATAAGGAGACGAGTCCGTTATCTAGAGGTCTACGCTGTTGCTCTAATTGCGATAATTTGTTGTAGGCTTATAAGGAGTATAATATTATCGCACTATATACTAGGAATATTGCGAAGAGCAAGTACTTAAAGGATCTATTTGTAAGTGTTAAGAAGTGGATTAAAGGATGGCTTAATACGATATACTAGGATGTAGTTTGGAGTCTAATTTCTAGTTATATTATATCCGACGATTAAATCCGCATGCTCTATATCTAACCTCCGCTAACTCGTGAGGGCCTTAAGCGGATATTGCCCGAATGGGATTACAGCTTCCTAGGAGATAAAGTAGACGCGCTTATCCGCTTTATTTATAAGAAAGGAATGTAATACTCTAGTACTAGTGTCTTATAGGCTGCGTTGTAATCTAGTAGACGTATTGCTGTATCTAGAAGCTCGTTACAGACGCCTCTACTATTAGTGGGTTAATGGGGACCTGTTGGTGCATTAACTATAAAGAGTGCTGGCCTTAATTAACCGTTGTAAACCGAAGTATTACCGCCCTTATAGCTATTATTAGCATCTAGCTTGTAAACGGATATAACCGAGTCTTAAAAAACTTAGCTTGCATTAACCTAAGACTTACAGGCGAACTGGTCCTAGACTATGTATACCACTCTATCGCAGTCATCTTAATAGCTAGATGTTTAATATCCGCATACTCTGGATACACGGCTACCCGCTTGAAAATTGTCTAGTGCATATCCGCAGAACTCTTAACTTAACCTTTAGCATCCTAATAACTCCCTATAGCGCCTTTATTGTTTTTAACAGCTTCTTAATATAGCTTTGCACGATCCTTACGATTCTCTGCTGCCTTAGTTTGTATCTTAGAATAACCTAGGTGTTGGTCTGCGGTGTAGCCCTTGAGCTCCGCAGCAGAGGTCTGATAGTATTATTGGCTTGAATATAGGTAGCGCTAGTTTATAGCGTGGTGTTTAATCTCCGCAGCGATCTCTGCGTGCGGTTATTGTGAATTAACGTGGCCTTGTTAATGATCCTGCTGGCAATAGTCTATTATTGGCAGCAATCTGCGGTAATCTAGTGTTGACGGCGACGGTAAACTGCCGCATTACGGCACCCTTTATAGTAACTCAGCAGTAGGATACTAGAAGGGAATTAGCTTATGTGGCGGGTGTGGACAGATATCTGTAGGGTTGGTGTAGTGGTTCGGCAGCTCATCTATTAACCCGGGCTCGTCGCTTACAGCGGCTTTTGAATAGTTTGTTTAACTAACCGCATACTAGTGCTTAATAACCGCATACTTCGCCTGGTGGCTTACTGGTGCGGTTAGGAAGCTTATCCTAACGCGCAGACTTATGGGCTAATGTATTAACGACTATAGAGTTAGCTCCCTTCTAGCGGGCAGAATTAATTGGAGGTAAATCTAGCACTTACCGCCGCTCTGCTTAAGTAAGAAGTACTACCTCTACTTATATAGCTAGTGCCAATATGACTCTAAGCCAGTCTCTTCAGCTAATTCTCCCCTCTAGTACTACACTAGCTAGCAGTATGACCTTAAAAAAGACGTAGAGACGTCTATTTGCTAATATTAGTGGCAATGTAAGTGTAAATAGGCCGCGGCCAAAACGCCGGATATCAGAGCTTACAGCGCAGCATTAGGTCTTAGCCCTTAGAGCAATCCGGATATTAAAGCTCACAGCGCAGCATCGAATTTGAATCCTTAGGGCAGCCTGAGTGTTAGAGCTTATAGTGTACTACTAAGTCTTAACTTTCGGACAAGCCTAAGGTTTAATATTCGCAACATAGTATTAGATCCCCAATTATAAAAAATTCCAAAGTTTAATATCCGCGGCGTAGCACCAGTTCCTAGGTAGTAGGAAATCCGGAAATTTAGAATTCGCAATGTAGTATTAGACCTCCGCTCCTAGAAAATCCTAAGGCTTAGGATTTGAGTTATAATACTAGATCTCCGCTCCTAGGAAATTCTAAGGCTTAGGGTTTACAGGCTAATGCTTAATCTCTGCCCTCTAAACTGGGCGCAGTTTAGAATTTGCGTACTAATGCTTAATCCCCGCCTTCTAAATTGGGTGCAGCTTAGAATTTGCAGTCTAATATTTGATCTTTACTCTCTGAACTAAGCGCAGCTTAGAACCTGCAGCCTAGTGCTTAATCTTCGCCCTCGGTTTTAGATATGACGTAGCTTTAGCAGGTTAGTATTTAATATTCCTTGGCGTTCCACTCATTTGTTAACTTAACTAAGACTTAAGCAAAGCTCTAATTAATATCCGGGTGTTAAGTGTTGATCTCCGCATGCGCATTTAAATAGTCTATTAGATTCTTATCTAGAGAGACACTAAGGTTTATACCTAAAGCTCCCAAAACCCGTAGAACCTATATTATATTAGCCATTTAGTTTAAGTGTTATATAAGAGGTAGTTAATATTTACTAAGGTAAGTCACTATAACAGTAATTATTTATTAGTAAGCTAATTCGATAAAATCTGCAGCGCGGATATTTACCTTTAATTAACCTCCGCACCTTCCACCTCACAGCATCGCACCGCAAACTTTATTATTGTTGTTTTATCTACTGTCCATTAGCATACTACTATCTACGATGCCTTCTTTTATACCTCTAAATACGTCCGACAGCTATTTAGTTAAGGAACTTAATACGCGCGACGTTAATAATAAAATAATTAAGGACGCTTTTAAGGACGCTCTTTCTTTCACTAATCCTTTAGAATCTCTGCCTAGAGAGTAAGCTTTCTGATACTAAATTATGCCTGTAGCTAATATAATTTCAGGAAATACGTACTAAAGCACTCATTGTCGGATCTAGCAGAGCACTATAATGAGGTTATTGCGAAATCCGCTGGAAATCCGCTTACCTCTTCACTGCCTACCTCTTTGCCGCCTACTTTTTTACCGCTTATCTCTTCGCCGCCTACCTTTAAGCCGCTTGTTTCTTTATCACCTGCTGCTTCTAAGAAGTTTAATCCTTATTATGCTTCTGCTTCTCTTAAGAGGCAGGCTAATAGAATTGCTATGCAAAATGTTTAGTATAAGATAGCCTTTAAATCGTATGTGTTAACTATACTCTTTTGGTGTCTTATCTACTAATTTACCTCTTATAGTAACCTAATAGAAATATTAGAGATTTTAGATAACGATAAAGAGAATAACCTTAATGACGCCGACTCTCCCAAAAGCCCTCCTCTATTCTCTCATAATCTCCGCAGCTCTTATAAGCTCCGCAGTATGCAGACGGCCTAAGCTATAACGTCGGATATTAACACGAACGAGCGCCTTCCTATTTAAGTGCCGTTAGCAAATAAATGGTACACCTTAAAAGCTAGTGCTTGGGAGAATATGAAGGAAGCTCGCTAGCGGATATATACCTACGTCCAGAATATCAAGGGTAGCTCTGGTATGCTGCGCGATCCGCTATACGCTCTATACGTTAAGCAAGACTATAAATGTCGCGTTTACAAGTAGAACTCTAAATCATATTTTAGAGGTGCGTGCTTAAGATGTCGCTTAAGTAGTAGGTTATGTGAAAAGGTATGTGCCAATAGTATACTATTATTCTATCAGCTAACACGCATATAGGATAGTTCGTTAAGACTAGAGCCGGTTATACCTTAGTGCAAAAGATATACGCAATTAGCTTCTACTAGTAGTCCAGCTGGAACGCCTACTAAGAAGATATAATATCCGCATCTTAATAATATGGATATTACTGATATCCGTATAGCTTTATACCCGCACCATCCCCCCTCTAGAGACCTCCCCTTCCCCTAAGACTTTTACTCGCAGTGATATGCGCAGCTGTAGGGGCACCCATTCTGCTGCCGCTCCTCCCACTTTTTTACTAATTCCCGGCACGCCTAGTGCTACTTCTGGTACTACTACCGCTCCTGCTGGCACGGAAAATGTTGGGGTGTATTCAGTAATTACTATTTCCGCACGTGTTGATATAGTTTATAAGCAGGTGACTAAGATGGCGAAAGATGTTTAGGCTATAGATCGCCGGTTAAGTAAGCTTAAAGATTCTCTAAGTGAGATAAAGGATAAGCTTGCGTTTATAAGGCGTGGTATTATAGCACTTATACGCAACGCCGGGTTACTTAATATAGAATTTAAGTAGATGCTGGTTGGCTGTTGCTGCGGGTTGACTGTTATTATAGGTTTAGAGTAATAAAATAGTAGCTCTTACCTCTCTGCTACTATATACGTACTTAGGAATTAAGTCTCTACCTTATATTTAATAGATATGATTAATATTATAATATCCGCATAAGCTAAGATAAAGATATCCGCATAAGCCAAGATGAAAATATCCGTATAAGGTAAGATAAAGATATTTATATATCCGCACCGTTGATAATTACTAAGGTAAGTTATTATAGTAGCAGTTATTTGTTAGTGAGCTAATTTAATAAAATCGGTAGCGTAGATATTCACCTTTAATTAACCTCCGCACCTCTTCCTCTACTAACCTTTTACCTCACAGCACCGCACCGTAAACTTCATTATTGTTGTTTTATCTACTGTCCCTTGGCGTTCTACTGTCTGCGATGCCTTTATTTACACCTGTAAACGATATTAATGCGAATAACAGCAGCTAGGTAGTTAAGGAACTTGATATGCGCGAAGTGAACGAGGATGCTATTAAGCACGCTATGGCTGCTCTCACTAAGCCTTTGGACTCTGTTCCTAAAGAGTAAGCTTTCTAATACTAAATTGTGCCTGTAGCTAATGTGATTTTAGAAAATATATACCAAAGCGCTCTTTATAGGATTTAGTAGACGATAAAAATATGGATAGAGTGAAATCCGCTAAAAATCCGCGCACCTTTTTGCTGCCTG
>Ga0307515_10019227_pt1 | contig 12310 bp, 4 predicted proteins | sample 17_EM_MG_FD_194513 | JGI IMG/M metagenome (GOLD analysis project Ga0307515, IMG submission 194513) | Populus trichocarpa ectomycorrhiza microbial communities from riparian zone in the Pacific Northwest, United States - 17_EM | ecosystem: Host-associated > Plants > Roots > Unclassified | place...
AATATCACATTACTCCAACCCCAACCCCCCCCCCCCCCCCAAAAAAAAAAAAAAAAAAGGAAGAAGAAGAAGAAGGACCGCCGTAAAACCCAATTTTTTATTATGAACTCCGCAGGGATGCTTATCATAACCAGTTGCTAAAAGGGTGGGAAAGGGGCAATATGAAAGCCTGTGGTTAATCATAGGTTCATAAACATAAAATTGTCATATCCCCAATACAGGAAAGTCCATCATGTCTAAATGAATTGTCCTCTGCAGCTCACTCTTCAAGCTCCAAGTTAATGCTTTACTTTATATGTCATTCTTGGAATGAAAGAGCTTACCGTTTACAAAAGAACTTTGATTTGATAATGTTTGGTTTGATTGCCAATAATGCCTGGGATCCTCTTCCAAGGCTGGAACATTTATTGACAGGTTCTAAATTCAGATTTTCTCTCTTTCCTTAACCCATCAAATAGAGAGTTGTGTTCAGTGTGGATATTCTTTTCAGAAATGCTATTGCTGATGCTATTGTCCTTTGCTTATGAAAATGTTTCATTATGCTTCTTAGAAACAACTGTTAAACAAATTGAAGATGCATTTAAAGAGTTCACGACAAGGGAGGATATAGCCATAGTGTTGATAAGTCAATTTGTAAGTTGTTTCTTGAACTCGTGGTCATTTTAATTAATTTATCATGATTTTGTAAAGATATGTATGCTCATTATATTGTTTTTTATTGAATACTTGTAACCTTTAACATTTAACTACTCATTAGTTCAAAAGATGCTCCAGTCTTTTGCATTTGAAGCATAAGTGTCGCACGATAGCTCTTTCTTTCTTTCCTGTTCTGGTTCAATGTTAATGGAAGCAATAGTCTCTCAAAGCCATCTTTTCCAGTTATGATGCATAGAGGAACTGTAAGTCTGTGACAATTGTCAAGGACTACATTGATTAAATTGTTAGTGCTAATCTGGTATTAGGTTGGAGCAGTTACGTCTTCACATGTTTGAATATTTGGATGCTTAAAGAACACAAATGAAATTTTGATCAAATATGCAATACCCTGTTTGGGGTGGTGCTATAATGAATAGCTCACTTAGTTCCACATCTGTTCTGGGCACCGCACCATTGTAGATTCAGCATTGCCCTAGTGCATTGGTCTGTGACTTCTGTCTGTTTTTCAATTTCACTGCTCTTTACCCCCTTCATTGAATTAGTTATTTGATCTCTCTCTCTCTCACACACACACACACACAAAAATTCAGCATTTTTTTCCCATGCACTTGATTTGCTTTGGGAATTTTTAATTAAAAGGTAACCTTTTCATCCTCTGTTTTTCAGGTTGCAAACATGATAAGATTTTTGGTCGATAGCTACAACAAGCCAGTTCCAGCGATTTTGGAGATTCCTTCGAAAGACCATCCTTATGACCCAACACAGGATTCAGTTCTTTCAAGAGTGAAGTACCTCTTTTCTGCAGAATCAGTGGCATCTGGAAGGCGTTGAGCAGAGACATGAAGCTTATGCTCATTGTTTGTTCAGTGCTTTATTGTCCTCCCCCAGCTGTATATTGTGGAATAGCTCTCATTTACTGCTTGATTTAGTCCCTTCTCTTCCTGTTTTGATCAGTATATTGTAATTGCAATTTGGGGGTGTTTTCATGGAATACTTAGAATAAATCATTCTTAGGAGTGACATGGAACAGCTTTGATTGTGCTACATAATTGAATCCCTTTGTTTAATGCTCCTCACCTCACGGTATGTTGTGGCAAACCCAGACTAAAATGACTTGAAATATAAATATTTGCAAGCAGTTGGTATCTGTTGACCCTTTTTTTACCATTGCAAAGTTTGCAGCTAGTCTTTTGTAGCATGAGACTTGCCACGTCGGATTTCGTAAGGTGACACCAACTCTTGGTTTGATGGGGGCTATCTTGTTTTCTTTTAGGAAAGACCCCAAACTTTGAGCCAAAAAGTATGGTCGCACGCAGATAAGCTTTGCTAGTTTGGAGCGTCGTGACTAGACTTAACTAGTCCTGAACAAAATGCCTATATTTTATCACCAACCTGTCTCCGTCCCTATCAACCGAGGACTCGGCTAGTTCGCTATCCAAGTGTACATCCATTTCCTTGTATACCATGAAACACTTAAACCTCACTTCTGGAATAATACTATTGCTCGGAATTGATGTCAAACCGAAATCTGATGTTCTGAACTTTTGATGGCATGAATTGATGAACTTCCATCCAAAAGAGATTTCTTGGGATGAAGCTGAATGTTTCGCCCTCTTTGTTAGGCTCTTTCTGCCTGCACTGACATCAGAGCTCTGGGTGCACAGGTCTTCTAAGCACACGCTTATGCTAGAAGAATGAAATGAGCTTAGATGGATTGTAATGAAGGAATGGAAACGTTGAGGCAGTTTGAAATGTAGATCAATCCTACGATGAATTCAAATCTGCGCCACTACATTCTTACGCTATCTTTCCTTGGCATGCAAAATATTCAAATAAACCAGATGTCACGTGAAAAGCAACTTGCACACTGCTAGATTTTCTATCAATGGTGGCCATAGCCCTGCCCTCCCCGAAAACACAAAATGACAATTTTTTGTCTAATTCATATTGAGTCTGATGGCAATGCAGCTGGATGAAAGCCAAAGCTGAGATCCTAATAACTCAGCAGTGGTTGATAGAAAAACTCGTGGATTTTCCATTGAATTAACAGAACCCTGGCAGTAACTTATATAAAGTGCTTGAGGTGTTGAAGACACTGGAAACGTCCATGCTGGTAAACAACATGATTCATTTTATTCAATTTCAATGCATATCGCTGTTGAAAATATGAGTTACAAGCTATCATTTCATCCCAAAAAATTGTGTTCAAGGAAGCGCAGCTTTCAAAGATTTGGTGAAACTCTCTAGTTCCTTCAATCCTTCCTCGGGAGATTTTGCTTCACCCAACAACTTCACCATCGCACTACCAACAATGACACCATCAGCACCCCATCCTGCTACCTGTTACAAAAGAAAGAAATTCCAAACTAACACGGCATTAAGACAATCTATAGGCATCAAGTTACATTATGCCAAATCCAACAGCTACAGGTTTTGAAGACAAACCTGCTTGACATGCTCTGGTTTTGATATGCCAAAGCCAACAGCTACAGGTTTGGTTGTTGTCTGTCATAAAAAGAAGATTGAAATGAGGGATGTGTAATGCCATTTACTAAAAGACATCCTGAAGGAGTCAATAATTGTCTCAATGCCACCTATCAATAGAGGGCCCTGTGAAAGAAATCTGATTATAAAGACAAACCTCTTTAATATCCTGGAGAAGGGTTTGAACTCTGTCACTTACAGAAGCACGAGTACCAGTAACTCCAACTGAGCTTACCTATAATTAATGAAAAAATGGAAATGTCACAAAAGATAGCAATTCAGAAGAAATGGAGATGTCAAAAATGATGGCAAACCATTGAGTACTTCATCTTTGTTCATATCAGAACTCAACTAAGATTAAGACAAAAGATTAATTAACTCCTAAAATGCTCTTACAAGATACACAAATCCATCTGCCGCTTCAACAATGGCTTTCATTCGTTCTGTTGGAGTAGTGGGTGTTGTAAGAAGTACCTGTGCATCACCAAGGTGCAAAGTAAGATACAGTGAACACATGGTAGATGCTTATCTTTCACGAGCCACTCTACATATAAGCTTGACAATTCAAAAGGTAAATTGCACGAAAACCAATACTCACCACCGAAAGGTACCCTGCTTCAATTATCACACAACCAAAAATATTTTTTTAATGAAAACCAGCAGACACCATCAACATAATAACAATGAGGTAAAGGTGTTGATTTAGATTAAAAATACATCACAAACAACTTATGTTTTCCAAAGAGAAAAGCAAAGGGTCCTTTTTCTTTTTATAACACTATCACCAACTCTACAATCAATTGCCACTAGTATACATGTTTTCAGATTTTTTGGCAAAGCAAAAGGAAATGAAGTGTCTTTATATCAACTCCTTAGGGACATGCAGTATTAATAGACAAAATGGAAATACATCATCCTGAAATATGAAGTGAGACAGACCAGTTCAAGCCCATTCTTGACAGCTTCCTTCCTCAGAACTTGAGTCTCCTCCAGAGGAACATCTGGGACCACAAGTCCTGCAAAACCAATATAGGTTTATGCATATAGTAATGCTGTACATCACCCAGAACTCACAAAAAATAAACGGAGAAAAAAAAACTAGTAATGCGCACACTGATCCTCGTTTCCCACATCATTCAGGCATGATAAAGATCATTAAAATAGGCAGTTAGGTGCTGCAAAATAAACCTTCCATTTACCATGCACGCCGATGTCGTTTACAGTGGACATAAACTTCTCAATTCCACGCTTTAGAATTGGATTGTAATATGTAAATAATGCAATTGGACACGATACTTGGGGAACCACCTGTGCAGTCAACAGTTGAATCAATATAAGGAAATTCAAATAATAAAAGAAACTGGCAACAAAGTTGTAAATGGGGATACTATATGCTTATTCTATGGGCAGTCACTTCTTCACTTGCCTATGACCATATGCTCAAGCAAACTATGCTTAATTGCAATCTAAGCAATTAATAGCATGACAAAAGGAATTGTGCAGTTTCAAAAAAAATTCAGTAGTGCCACCAATCCACCAATTCTATCTGTCTCAGCATGGTAGAAGTATAGCATCGTAGTATAATGGCCTTACCTCCTTTAACATTGATGTGATTGCTTCGAAATTGGTCCCTCTAGCCAAGGAGCGTGTAGCTGCAGCCTAAATCAAGAGACTCCTATTAAAAAATGGATATGAAAATTCATCCAACCAGCAACCACTTTATAATCATACCTGGATAACTGGACCATCTGCCAAAGGATCAGAGTAAGGAACACCCAGTTCAATTATGTCACATCCACATGCGTCCAACAACTTCAAGGCTTCTGCCGTTGTTGAAAGATCAGGATCACCGGCTGTGATGTATGGAATGAGCGCCACCTTCACACACAAGCACCCTTATCAAAACAACATTATGAGAAATGGATTACATTTCCTCTCGCCAGTTTCCCCCATCCAAATAAATTTTCCAGACCAAAACTCTTAATCCAATCCCCTCCTCGCAACCCGAACCCCACAAATACTTCAATCCAACCTATGTAAAAAGTTGTTTCATCTTCTAATATTATCAATTGATAACACAAATGAGCTCCTCTAGTCTCCCATCTTTACTTATGACATGGCTAACACAGAAATCAGTAGAAATATTTGATTCAACAGGGATACTAACACACAGAGACTCCTCTGTGCAACTTTAATCTCCGCTAATGGAGTAAATTGCCAAGACTGCAAACAATATCCAAGTCAACCCCCATTCAACATGTCAAGCAAAATCAATCTACTCAAATAATATATATATATATATATATATATATATATATATATATATCAAATGCACGTCAACTATCAAGACAAAACCCTCATATAACAAAAATTTACTATGGGAGCGGTACCTACTTTGCCTTGTTTCTTGAGATTGGAGAATGTTTCTCCTATACCAAGACTTCGGGTTGCAGTGAGAGACGCCATTGGCGCGAACCTTCTGGTTGAAACGATAGGGGGTTTATTACGAACGATGAAATAGGTCTCCGGTTTCTTCAGTTGGAGGAAGGAAGGGGTTGATTTCAGGGCAACAGCCATTACTCGCACTGCACAGCGAGAGGGCTATCTTGACACAAAAGGTTTGGCGTGCCGGCGGGCGGGCCTAAGGGGCTGTACTGTGATATGGCTTTTCTAGTTTTTTTAATAAGGGTTAGTTTTGGATGGTGAATAGAGATTCGATTTTGTTAAGAATATATAGGCACCAGCGCTCCTTGTTCACATTGGGTTATCGGAAACCTCGAAGAGTATCAGGTCTTGTTCAAATCCTCAGATAACGTGACAACTAGTTATTCGACAATGATATACAATGTGGCCCAAAAAAGGAAAGGTTCGATCAGTGGTTAAGGCTCGGTTCAGTCCAGGTACAATTCACAGCTGCGGTGACTATGTTAACTAGGTTGTTTTACCGGGTTAATATTTTTCCGGTTGAACTTAAAACCTAATTTAAATCAGGTTTATGTTATGCATGTGAATATTTACTGGTGTGTGTATTCTTGAAATATCTGGTTTATGTTGTTTGTTGCTCTTAAAAGTTAAGGTTATATTTGCTTAAAATTTTTTTTTGTATATTTTTATTGTTTTAATTTGTTGGTATTAAAAATAACTTTTTAAAAAAATATTATTTTAATATATTTTTAAAATTAAAAAATTACCATTATTTCAATACTAAACACTTTTTTTAATTTGTTTTTGGAAATCTTATAATAAGAATGTATCCTCATTTATGTGATGAGTGAGGTTCGGTGGGGGTGAAGAAGGTGACGTTTGCACATCTCAATGAATTCTTCAAAAGAAGTGTATGTGCATGTATTTGAGGATTATTGATGAGATTCTTTAGTGTGTATATGCATGTACATGATCAATGTTTTACAAAGAGTAATTACATGACTTAATCTTATCCAAGGCATGATACCTCTGGAGTAGGGGTTGGCGGATGGAGGGTTGGTGGGATCTGATTCGTTTAGAGCATAAACAGCAATAGCGAGTGAGAAACAGGGAATGAGGTTTGAGGGTCCTGCTGTTTTTTGTTTTTGTTTTTTCAGTCGCAGCATGTTGCAAGAGTTTATTTTTTTCAGAGGCTACGCTAAGCATCGCCATTGTTAGAAATTCAATTCATAAGTGTTTTTTAGTACAGCATGTTGTTTTTTGTTTTTATATTTTAAAAATATTTTTAAAAAAAATTAATTTTTTATTTTTTTATTTTTTCAAGTTATTTCTTAGTACTTTCATATTGTTTTGATATATTTATGTTAAAAATAATTTTATAAAAACAATGTTATTTTAATATATTTTAAAACAAAAAACACTTTGAAAAACAACTATTATTATAATACTAACCAGGCTTTTAATTGATTAGGGTTGAGTTAGGAAGAGTGGGACAATTTAGTTTGGAATATTTACTTTGTGTAAAATGTTTTATAAAAGAATGGTTCCACTATTATTTGTGCTTAATTTTTTGTACAATATTTTAAAAAATAGTCAAGGTAAAATATTTTATAATTAGTTTTCAATCTTTGTTTATTTTTTAGAAAAATATTTTTAGCTTATTAAGGCTATGTTTGATGTAAAATAACTTGTTTTTAGATAAAAAGAATATTTTACTATGTTTCATTGTTTTGGCTATATATGTTATAATATCTCAAAAAATTCAAGTAGTTTGGGGGCAATGTTTATGTATTAGATAATCGCTTAATATTTTGATTCTGACAATCCAATTCAATCCCTAACCAAGGTGGTTGGTGCCTAGTGTTTGATAAATCTATATGGTCAGTACCTGTAAAAGGTCTTATCTGATAAATTTAGAGACCCTTCGATAAATTTGGAAACCTGTAAAAGGTTTTTTTTGTGATGAAAATATATTTTTGTTATAATGTACCCCTTATGCAGTATTAATATTAATAAAAATATGATGGATTTTTATAGAACTCTTATACATCAAGGATGCAAGGAAAGTATAATTCAATCTTAGATTGAGCCTATAAAAACTAAACTATTCCTTCAAGCTAAACTCATAGCATTGGGCTCTTTCTCTACACCAAGCCTATAACTTTGGCTTTTCTCTAAGGCTAGGTGATGGGTCATGATTTCTCAAATCAACCTCATTTAAGAGATAACACGGGAAAGTCATAACCCAAAATGAGATTATGTCTTTTCGGATGTCTGGTTGCATGATCAGGTCCGGATGCGACCGCGTCGAACTCCACGTCCACGCCCAGTCCCACGACTGGGCCCGGGCGAGGACGCGTCCACACCCAGCTATCTCTTGAGCTTGGGGCGTGAATTAAGTCCAACATCCCTTAGATTGAGTGTGAAGCTGAAGGGTCACTCTACACTGAGACCCCCATACCCTGAGCCAAGATTGATAATCATGATGCCCATCATAATACCATTAAATACGAACAAACAACTTATGCTTATATTAATTAGATGTGATGGCACGAGCAGTAGAATAATATTATTTTACTATTACAAGATTACATCTCTATCCCTCCTACGTTGCATAAAGCAAGTCAAGTCAGGTAATATAAAAGGAAGCATGAATAGATAGGAAGTGGGAAAAAAACAACTTTATACTCTGAGACAAAATACATTCTCGACTTCTTCTTCCTGAATTCTCCATCTTCTTCCTTCTCCTCTTCTCTATCTTCATAAAAGCTCATTAATACTTCCATTAATGTCTTTTGCCATATAAAAAATACCTAGTACCGACTTGATATTTGGAGGGTCCTCCATCAACACCCCCGGGAGACTTTGTGCAGTATTTATTCCAGGAAAAGTCGATATTCTCCCCAAAAAAAATTTGCCCAAGAAAAAGCCTGCGTGGTCTTGAAGTTGAGATCATTGAATACACCATAAAAGATGTGGGGTAATTTCAATGAATAATTCACCCTAAAATATTCTCTGTGATTGTTATAACAATTGGGCTAAGCCCAACCATGTTTCATGACACATGAATTTTTGAGCATTCAATGGTTTCTTAAGCTAGTTAAATCCAGGCTTCTCAAAATGTTAATAAAATCTCCTATTATTTTTCGTGTTTGGTCTATATATATAAAAAAATAAGTGTTACAAGGAGCATGATTGAGACAAGGATAGTTATGTAAAATATTTTTATCTCTCGAGAACTAGAGATGGTTTTCATGTGTTTTAAATATTTTTTATTTGATTATAAAATATTTTTTATTGATTATTTTTTCAATCAAATCAAACTTATTTTTTCAATCAAATCAAACATCAAAAAATTAGAAAAATATTTTACATAAGCATGTTTTGCATAAAATAAATGCAGTATAAATATTTTAAAAATAGTAATTAATTTATAATATTATCAAATTATTTCAACTTCCTTCACTACCACCATCTCATTATTACTATTACTATCACCATTTTTGCATTGCCACTCATCACTTTATTACTCCTGTTGTCTCTACTCAACCATTTTCATTATTATTATTATCATAATAATCATTCATTTATCATCACTAATTCATCACCATATATAACACATCATTATTATATTATCATTGTAATTTTTTTTCATCATGAGGTGCTAAATGTCATAAAATAATATTCACACGAAAATTATAGAAGAATATTTTAGTATTGAAATATTTTATAAGAAACAAACATTATTTTAACTAAATTTGTTTCAACATCCTTTGCCTTCGATGTTTTATAAATGAAAGTAGAATTAAATGTTGAAACCTCGATTATCAAACTTGTTATGGGTTTTGATCCAATTTAAAACTCAGGTTATGGATAACCGGATCAATTCAGATTTATTCTAAAATAATATTATTTTAAATAAAAATAATTTTTAAAAAATCTTTAATGTTGATATGATCGGGTTTTATTTAAGTTTGACCAAGTTAAATAGATTACAAGTTGTCCCACCAAATCATTCAAATAAATTCAACCCAAATTAGACTTTGAATTAGCCGATATCAAGTTTGACTCACCAAATCAAGTCATGTTTGATGACTATAATTAATTTTTTTAAAAAAACAAGCTATGATTGGATTCAAAACCTCCTCGTCATAGGTTAACCTTTAAATATTTGTGCTGTTTTATACGGGTAGAGTTTTATGTTAACAATTTATTGAATTTAGGCACTATTTAGGGTTGAGGTTGCGATTGCGAAACCTTGATCCCAAATGCAGCCTTAAATGTGTGCGAGTATTATTTTTTATATCATGTAAGGAATATGAACCCAAAAAACCCCAAAAGAAAAGAAGATTTTATTGTACTCACATATATATATATATATACACACACTTTTAATTTTCAATATTATATTTATCAAAGAGTGAAGTTCATAATTTTTTTTTTCAATTTATTTTTACGATTATCCTAATTTTATAATTCAGATTACAATTTTGACCGGTTAGCATGGGTAACTTGAACTTCTTCCTACTTTTTTTATTTGACTTTTTTTCTTTTTAATTTCATCATTAAATATTGAGCTAATTGGGGATTGAATTTTATGATTTTATTTTGGTTTGCTTTCTATGTGGTTATTCTCATCTCATGACTCGGGTCACATGTTTGGCAAGTTAACCCGGGCTTACTCGAATTGTTTTTGTTGTCATTTTTAATTAATTTTTCAATTTCAATTACATCCTTCAATATTAGATTTATTGGAGATTAATCTTCATAATTTGTCTTAATTTTCTTTCTATTGGGTCATCATAGTCTCATAATCCGGATCGCGAGTTTGACAGATTAATCCGGGTTAACTCGAGTTATTTTTTGTCTTTTTTAATTTATTTATTTTTCATTTTTATCCTTCAACATTAAGTTTATTAAAAATCAAGTTTGATAATTTATTTTGATTTACTTCGTTAAGTTTTTGTTCCAGTTAATTCATGCCTGTAGCTGCATCTTTACCTTCCTATTCTGTCTACCTAAACCTATTGTATATGCTTAATAGCAGTTTTTATTGTTGTTGCATGTGACTCTGATTTATGCTTACATCTCCAGTACATGCTTCATAAATTTGCAAAGAGGGCTCCCTATCCATGCATCCTTGCACGGTCAGTTATTTCTTGTATACGGTCGCTGTCATTTCTGTTGACTTGTATGTAAATGGAGGGCGTTTTGTTTAAATTTATGGGAGTGTTCTTGCCGAGCAGCACAGGAAGTATAATTTATCAAGTGCTGCAGTGTGCGGCTATCCGACTTGATTTTATTTACTATGTTTTCCAAATTGTGATACTTCAACTCTAAAACTAATTCTTGTGCCCGCCGTCAAGGTGGTGAAATAACATTCTGATCTCTGACGGCCCATTCTGGTAGTGCGGTGCACAGAATTGTCTCCGAATTCTTGACAGAGCGCTCATCTTTTCTCTGTTCCTACTCCCTATTCCCTTGTTTGTCAGATTTTCCCCCTCGAATGTGACCAGTTTTGCCGTGATTTTGAAATATTTTTAGTTTTAAAATATATATTTTTAGTATTTTAAGATGGTTTTCCTAATATTAAAAAAAAATATTTTAAAAAAAATATTTTAATATATTTTCAAACAAAAAATATTTTGAAAAATAATTTTTATCACACTTTCAAACAAGTCCGAGATCTATTTATTTTTACGTTTTAAATTATATTTTTAAAATTACTTTATTTTGAAATAGCATAGGTTTTTATTAGTTTTTTTATAGTAGTTTTGACTTTTGATACATTAATATCAAAAATAAAAAAAGTTATTTTAATATATATTTTTTTAAAAAAACTAAGACCACACTGCTGCCCTTAATCTCGGTGTACATTCTCCTGTCCATTATTGTTTGCGAGCAGAGAACAGCATTCTTCTTTCTAAACTTTTTGACAGTGGTTTCTTATTTTCTATTGATATCGGCCCTGGGCCCTGGCCAGCTCTTACCGCATAAGCTGGCCTGGACTGAACAGGCCTGCAAAAGGGTATAGATTTCCACATTTATTGCCGAGCATATAATTCAAAATGAGAAATTACTAACAGTTTAGTTTTGGTGTTTTAAAAATATTTTTTAAAAAAATTAATTTTTTTATTAACTTTAAATTAATATCTTTTAGTGTTTTTAAATTATTTTGATGCGCTGATATTCAAAATGATTTTTAAAAATTAAAAAATATATTATTTTGATTTATTTCCGAATAAAAAATACTTTGAAAAACAATCACAACCACACTTCTAATCAAACACACTAGAAGAAAAGAGGGTGCGGTGCGTATTCAGGAACAATATATAAAACATTTTATGAAAAAATTGATGGTTCCTTTCGTATATTTTGACTTGCTATGGTATATATGAACGTTACCTGTAAAGAGTGAGCTTTTCCTCAAAAAAAATTTAGTGTGTTTAGGAGTATGGTTGTGGTTGTTTTTCAAAATATTTTTTACTCAGAAATGTATTAAAATAAAAAAAATTTATTTTTGATATCATCACATCAAAATGATCTGAAAACACCAAAATAAAATTTAATTTGAAACAAAGAAAAAAATATAAAAAATTTAATTTTTTTTTAAACATTTTTAAAATACAAAAATAAACAAAACCTTAAATTCTAATATCACGATATCAGGTGGAATTCAACAAAGAGTCCGTTACAAGTCATAAATTGTAGTTGCTTTATGACTAAGGGGACGCCAGACGGTTTG
>Ga0307515_10019229_pt1 | contig 12310 bp, 9 predicted proteins | sample 17_EM_MG_FD_194513 | JGI IMG/M metagenome (GOLD analysis project Ga0307515, IMG submission 194513) | Populus trichocarpa ectomycorrhiza microbial communities from riparian zone in the Pacific Northwest, United States - 17_EM | ecosystem: Host-associated > Plants > Roots > Unclassified | place...
GCCAATCTGGAGGACGTACCTCCAGACGCGAAGGACGCCGCTCGCCGTTTTAAGGGCAGCAAGAAAGCACATAGTGCTTGTGGCTCGCGTCAAGAGAGACGAAATGGGAGTGCTAGTGGTGACAGGGCCGGTGCTCAGGATGAGATGGGCGATACTCTTCATGACTTGGTCATGGGGCCTACCTCAAAACTAGTCGACATACCTATGCAAGGTCTTACTTATCAGATCGGCGATGGGAACCCCATGCCAGTATTTTATCCTTGCCGATCTTGGACTGGTGCCTCGGCGGCGACCTCTACAACATTAGTTGCTTCGACTGCGTCACTCAAGGCGATCAAGGCGACGAGTCGGAAACCAAGCTCGCAATCCATCGTGTCACGGTGGCTGAGTTCCAACTACGGTTCGGAGACCACCCGGAAGAGGAAGCGCACTCGAACACACCTGGAGATGGAGGCGCCCGTCGGGCGACGGGCCGTGGGTGGCTCGCGGATAGGATCATCTATCAACTTAGTGCTCTCTCCTGAGCCGGGCAAAGACGATGAGGAGGATCTACCTGTTGTTCTCATGGACGGCGGCCACAACGATCGGCAAGTACTGAAGAGGCGAAGAATGGAGGCGCCAGTTCAGCCTCATGCGAGTACCTGTTCTCCTCCGATGACTTGACGCTTTCCGCCTGTGAATGATGGTGACTATCTCAATCAACAATCACGGACTCTCAGAACGGACTAGATTTCTATCCATCGCTTGTGCTAATACATTAACACGTGTAATAGATTCTGCATTCCTAAATCAAAATAATCATTCCTGCTCACCCCATTGGACTGCACTCGTGCGGGTGTGAGTGTCCAATTGACGAAGTCTCATAAATCAATAGACACTCGGTTCGCGTGCTCTCTTTTACCGCGTTTCAGGGATCAACGGTCGGGGAAGCGTTTCTCCAGATTTTTCCAGGTGGGCTCAATTCATATCGGCGACGAGGCAGAGAAATGATGAGTTGTGATTCGATGGGAGCAGCGTGCCGTGGCCCAGGCAGAATTGGGCCGAGATTGAGGCTGTGGCCCTGAGTCTACGTACGGGTGTACGCACAATACCGATTCGTGAATGGCTGAATAGATGCCGGAGATATATTGCATTTAGATCTAGAAGCCCGTAAATGAATCGCAATTGCGAATCTAACATTGCATTTCCTCAACACACACGATAAAAACCGGCTTGGGTACAACGCTGCCTATCTACCCTCCAAGCCCTCGCACCCATCACTACCCTCGTACCAGTCGTCATCATAAACCCCCAATGCCCAGTAAATCAGATTCTCTTCCTGCTGATGAGCAAGGGCTGCTCCGTCACCCCCGCAAACGAGCTGCTCAACCTGTAGGCGTAGGAAGAGAAAGAAAGGCTAAAAAAAACCCGGGACTCCCCAGGTAAGTGGAGGAATCATCAACTCCAACACAACCAACCCCAGAATCCCAACCCCCTATCCCACTCACTATCGACTCAACCCTCCTCGACGTTAAGGTCTAGCAGGACCTCTGTGCCCTGCGATCTGGACATCACCCGTCCAGGCGTCATTGCCATCGCGACTATCCACCCCTATACCGCTCAACCCCCCTCCCTCCTATATAGTCCTGTTCCGCAGCACACCCCTCGGAATGCCTTCGATGTCACTAATGCAGGAGTGGGCCTTGAATTCAGACACTGGACTAGGTAAGCGCCGTCCTCAATCAGGCTCTGCTTCCTCCCATTCAGGGGCCTGGAACAAGTAGCGCCGAGGGTATGAATAAGAAGGCCACATTCCCATATTCCATCCCATCAGTACATCCCATCAGTACCGCTCGCTACCGTAACCTCGTCCTGCCCAAACGTCCGACGGGGAACGTGATTCAAATGCAGGCTTGATGCATCGCTGATCCGGCCGCCAGCCAGCCATCTCCACTGATGTCATCTCGCAGAAGGCCTTGAGGGAACCCTGGTCATCTCCGCCTTTATCTCAGGGTTGTCGGGACACATGGCCTTGGACAGTTTGATATTGTGCTCCATTGGTGGAGAGACTGGACTGCACTCGCTCATGCCGAGTCATCGACGGTGGATCTGGTCTATCCCGACGGAGAGAGACTGATCGTACAGGCGGTCCGGTAACTTATGGATATGACGTCGGCGCTAAAGGTCTACGAAACGGAGCGGTGCCCACATGATCCTCGCTACTCAGCAAGGCATTTTCATCTAGATAGCTGAGCTGGATGTCCTGGCTGACGTTTCCGGATATTCCTTTATAGTCGTCCCGATACCTCTTCCGATTTCGTCATGCAAGTTACAACTCTCTTCCCAGCGTGTGTTGAAGTGGTATACATGGTCCTGGGCAATTGTTGAATCAAGCCGACGAACACTACGTGGACCGACGGAACCAAGCAGTGATGTTTCTGGGACCCTGTACACAAAGCAAATGTTCAACCATGTGTACTCTCCTGGTCGATGGCGTTGAACTAACTCAGGTCGATGGCCCCTAGGCGACAGAAAGCTCGATCGAAATCAGGATTAGCAAGCGATTCATGGATCAATCGCCTGCAGAGGAACAATTGACCGGGGGTAAATACCTCGTTGTCAATAAGTTGGACGGAGCCACATGTGCCACGGTGCAATGAGCCAGCACAGCAAGACAGGTGGGAACAAGGGTCGACAATGGAGACATTGGGTATTGTGCATAGTGGAGTTGAGCCTGTACTGGGTGCTCGTGAAATACCTTGCTGTTTGTTTTGAGCAGCGACTCACCAGGTGCGGTTACAATGAAAGGGGTTTGGATTCCCGTCCTTAATTCTCCAAGTTCACTGTGAGAGGCCGTGATTCAGTAGCCTCATGTTCAGCAGCATCTTATCTGTAGTACCCAAATCTAGTACTGCGACATGTGACCCTTTCATGAACCTGACCCGTCCAGTTCGGGGGCACACAGGAATCGCTGGAGACCTTCCTTCCTCTTCTCCTGAAGGAGAGGGTCATACAGTGGTACCCACCACTTTAAAGCGACAAATCAAAAAGCCGCGCGGTTGCCTTGAAGCGGTTTAAGCCCCGCTTCGCGCGGAGGTCACTGTCTCACTTCTCAGAGCCCCTACCAGGGCAAATGGAGACCAAATGCAGCGGTAAGAGGAGCATGCCATGGCTTGTTCTTGGTGATCGACGTGAGACTCTCGCCGTGTGTTTCAAACCTGGCAAGCAGCCAGTGCTTCGCAACACATATCATTGCGGACCTTGTTCGGGGGTGCTCTTTCCGGCCAATGGCGGTGGTGCTGCCTTACCCCGACTCCCGTATCTGTATATTCTATTGTCAGACTCCTGACAGACAGCTATTGAGATCATGACTTGGCTGAAGTGGCATCTCCCACATGGGTGCCACGCGAGAATGACAGTCCCGAGGGGCCACGTGGCAATGCCATCCGATGGCTCGGCCTCTCAAACGGCCTAGCCGATACACCGATATAAACCCCCTCCCTGGCTCGGCCTTCCATGAAAACCCATCCTGACTTGGGAGCATATCAATCTCGTATACCTTCCTATAGCGTTTAAAACCGGCCTGTCTCTTGCAGTAAGTATACACCTCTTTTCCTCCCTCGCTGATCTTGCTCAACTGCTTGGGCACCATAGGGATGAATAAACCAGTTGGGCAGGCTGGCCTACAGCCCAATGGATGGTCATCTATGTTAATACGTCCAGCCGTTGCTATTAGTTCTTCCCTTAACCCTACCCAATCGCCGTGGGAGCCTTCTCAAATACCGGCCTCCTCCCGGTCCCATGCTCCTGCCGTCCACTCAGGCACGATTCCCTACGGGCAACCCTCTCCGTCCCCCTTGGCGCATTGTAGCTCTGCCCTGTACAGCATCGAGGGCGGCTCTGTGTCGCAAATGCCTTCAGGTTATACCCAATGGTCAAGTTACCTTGCCTCAGGACCTCGTTCAAGTACGCCCTCAGCCACGTTCGGCGAGCAGTCTCGTGCCCTCGGTGCTCATGAACTCCTGAACAATGGTTATTCGCAGAAAGAGTAAGTACGGGCTCGTATATATCTACAGTCTCCCTTTTAATTAACATGTGTCACAGTTTGACCTCTCGTCAGACTCCTCACCGCACTCCTAATTCCCACCGTCCACCCGTTCAACGAAAGGCCAAGCGCCGAGATACCACCAATAATCCAGTTGCTATACTCGTCTATCGTAAAATACATCGTCCCGCCGCCGAGTTCACTTCCGATATTCGGGAACTCCAAGCGAGATGCCTCGTTGACGGCGGAGATTCCGGGGCGGTCGATCTATTGCCTAGTGTCTTCTCTCAGGGGATCTCCCAAGAGGCGTTGTTGAGACCACTGACGAGATTCGAAGCTCATCAACACACTGAAGGCACTTCGGGCCAAGCGTATCGGATGCTTCTGCGAGTCGATAAAGAAAATCGGTTCCGTTGCAGACTATGCGCTGTGAACGCCGATGAGAGTGGCTGGAAGCATGCAAGAGATGCGTTGAGACATTTGAAGCGGGACCATTTTGGTTTGGGGAATTACTGTGAGAGGTGGTGAGTCAATAAGTCTTAGCTAATATCATACGGCACCTCACTGATCTTTGTACAGCGGAAAACTGGTTTATTCAGCCGCTGAGATGACGAAACACCGTTGCAAATAACATTCTGACTCGGCTTTGACGCCACCCGACGTAGGTTAGATATGTAATTCTAATAATAAAGGAGCTGAATTGACACTGGACTAACCGAACAGGTTCTGTGCTCCACCATTGCAAGCCCCCAATTCGTTTTCCATACCGTTGAGTCGACAGAGCCCCTATATATGAACCGGGGTGGCAGTTTTGTAATGTATTGGTAGCAGCCTAGCTTCTTTCTTTGGTGCAGAAAATGTTGATCCCTCCTGTAGCCATGCGTATGATGAATTATAGCCGTACATTCTTTCGCATTTGAATGTACTTTGTGCCTCTGATTTGTTCGCGCGTGGCAGCAGGCCGTGTCGCGCGAAAGAGCGAAAGAGCGGGGGGGCGATGGCGGGAGTGGTGGCGGGAGTGGTGGCGCTGGCGCTGGCGTGGCTAGGGTTGCGGGAGCGGAGGTAGCGACGATCTGAGCTTTCGGAGGGCATCTGCGTCAGTATCGACGATGTGATCACTCTCAGCTAGGGGATGGCCTGGTCGACGAGGGGTCAGTGGGGTCTAAAGGTGGCAAGCATGCACTACCCAGAATAGCCCCGATCATCAACTTCAACACGAGCCCTTTAATTCTGCAGCCCGGAAATGCGGAGTAACCTCGCTAGGCACATCTAAACTCTTCGGGTTGTTAGTTTGGTCAACTCTAACAGAAAGCCCAGCCCAGCTAGGATTCTCCCCATCACTGCTCACGATGGCCTCCGACACTCACTATAGATATTATTAGTCTCTTGAGCAAATTATTCACCTCTGTATGGCACCTCTACGAGTTGCACGAGTCAGAACCTGATCAATGGTGAAGGCATCCGCCCAGGACTCCCTACTACTTGGTCACAAAAATGAGAGCTGTGAAGAGACCCACCTCCATCCTGTGCTACCTCGAATGTCGTCAAGGGAGGACGCGAGATCGAGACGTGGTGTGGCACGCAGAACAAAGATTGTAAATCGTGTATCGTAATACTTGAGCCTAGAGAAGGGAATTAATGTATCTGCGACCTATGTAGTCCACTAGGTAGAGCAGCACGACTAATTTGCAAACCCCTGCGCGCAGGCGCAGTCGTCGACGCTACGCGATTGTCAGATTTCGTGTGTTTTCTTGTTCTTGATGACGTTTCTCATTTCTTTATTACGTGTATCCTCCTTTTTTTCTTTGTTTCATTTCTGTATTTCAAGCCTCCTCACGACTTCACATGCCTCAGACGCTTTGTACTCTAACAACGTCTGAGGCATGTGTTTTCCGTCTGTTGCACTGTAGTTCACTGCTCACCTGTCCTTAGTATACGTTTCACAGGTGAGTACATTATAGACGCTTGTACTCTAACAACGTCTGAGTATACGTTTCACAGCGATGATGACTTCTCTGGTATACGGGGACGTGTCCCAAACAACAGAAGAGAAATTACTTGTTCAGCGCGCTCACCAATTCGCACACTGCACACCCAACTCAGCTCGGAATGATGCCTCTTAAGGTGCTGCAACGCGCCGTTGGCGTGTTTCCACCTACCTTCTTAACTACCAGCAGTGCGAGATCAACAGACTTCCTGCTTTCGACTGGAGGAGAACACGATATATCTTCCCTGAACAGCCTCCAATGTAATCGCGCGGTTCCTTTCTCATCACACGGAACAATAACGCTCCAAAAGATGTACCTTCGAGAAATGTCATTACCAGCAGAGCGATGGTGCCGGATATATCCCTGCCCTCTGTAAGAGAGCGGGTTGCATACCACGACGAGGGGGATCACCTGATCCCTGGTACAGTGTTGGTCCAACAACTAGAGAGTACAAAGAATTACCGTACACTGGTTAAAAGATGATAGGCCGAAGTGCCATTCTGACCTGAGCAGAGTGGTACTAACAAACACAGCCTCAAGTTGAACTGAGGCCTCGAAGTTGAACGAACAAAAGGTTGAAACAGGCAGCGATAGGGGGTTCAATGTCTAGCATTGATTTCACGGGCGCCTTCGGCAGGTGTCTTCGTGGAGCTTTACTCTCTGACGCAGGTCTTCGTGGCCGCTGTTCCGGATGTGAGTAAAGATCTGTGGACAGGAGGGAAGCGGTGCGCATACCAGAATCGGCAGAGTCTCAAGGCAGGTTCCATGTGAGCCCTCAGATAGGATGGACCGCCAAACGTTTCTCGGCTATGAACCTTCACTCAACCACTCTTCCATAATAATGACGCAGGATCGCTCACCAGTCAGGATTACCACATTGACCGCTGCATTCGTATGCAAATGGCCTGGCGTTTAAATGCTTGCGAATGTGCGAGAGGGCCCGGTCCTGTCGAGTATGCTCGGCACCACATAAACAACCCCGTACAGGGACCTTGCAAACGTATACCTGGGGTCCAGGACGATCGAGCCATGCATGGAGGGTTGATCTGCCACACACATCCATGGGCTCAGTTCCACCAGAAGTGACCCAGGACTGAGAAGAGAATACACGCCAATCTTGTTCCGCTCGCAATATATGTGGGGGTGGAACTGAATTATGCGGCAGATTTAGCAGATATGCTGGCATTTCACCTCCACTCCTCTCCACAAACGGATACCCGTGAAGAGAATGATTAGTAGAAAGCAACCGTGAAGCCGACTTGGGAGTGGGTGTCGTATTTTGCGAGTTGGGCGGCGGTAAGTGACCGAAAGTGCTGGAAAGGGCAGTAGGATGGGTGGCAGCTGTGGGGAGTTGAATCAACGCCTCATTCCAAGTCAGAATGATCCGAAAATGAGCCCCTCGATGTCGTAACGCTATTCCAGATGATGCAAAAACATGATTTACGCACCTGAATGGCCAGCCTCTTCGTAGGGAGGAGCATAGTCGTAGGAAGGAGAAACTCTTCTCCGGCTGAGAGAGCGATGGCCTTGAGGCTTTGTATGTCCAGGGCTGTCCCGCTTCGCCTGAGCGGAGGCCCCAACAGGTGGCAAAAGGACGCCAACAGGAACGGCTGTATCGGCTAGAGTCTCTCTTATTTGTGGTGCAACAAGGGTAGGGTTTCCTTGAGGAGGTTGAATAGTCGTTGAGAAGGACTGACAGTCCATCACTCGCCCAAGCCCCTCGTCTACGGAGTGATTAATGGGAACGGTGCTGGCAGCATCTGGGTTCCCACAACCATCTTGCCCTCGATATATGGATATCGGCATCTCACGCGGCTCAATTCTTCTTTCTTTTTCAATCTTTCGCGCCTCCGCCTCCTTCGGCATTTCGATTGTGCATTCAGCAGTTGAAATGGAATGAGTGCCACTATCGCCACCAATGTCCAAAACTGGATGCAGCCCAACCTCCAACGATGGGTTTAGGTTGGAAGGTGTACGTCCGAGATCGTCCAGAAGGAAGGGGTCGGCACGAGCTTGGATGAGGAGCCTTGTGCACTCTTCCTGTCTGAAAAGGTAGGCATAGTGTAGAGCTGTTGATCCCATGTCGTCCAGAGCGTTGACGTCGATTTGCCACGTGGATAGGTGCTGGAGAAGTCGGAAATAACCGAGGGTGACAGCAATGTGTGCGATAGTCTGACCGTAACCATTGCGAGAGGAGACTATTCGTTTCCAGCTGGGATGTGTAGAGTATGTGCAAAGGAAGCGGATCGAGATATCTTCTAAATTCACATCTCCTAGCCTTGGAGGTGTCTCCTCTCGCTCTTGGTTGGTCGAGTGAGTAGTGCCCGTATTAATTGGGTTACGGTGGGCATTCATTGTAGCAAGCGATTGCACAGGTCTCATTTGTGAGATTGTTTCATCTGCCTCTCGATAAATGGTCTTGAGTATAGAGAGAAGACTGGCAGGGTTGATCAATACCTTACAAGCTTTATTGCAGACGGACTCACGCTTCTTCTCGACTGTCCTCGTACTTGAAGGTGGCGGTACTCCATCCGACCTCAGGTGCATTCGCGGAGGGCGTTTGAGAGATCGTCACGTTCACGACACCTGGATGGGCTGATGGAGGGAGACAGCATCGCAGGGTACGGGCATCGCGCCTCCTCTGTCACATCTTTGGGGTCAATTCAAACGGATAATGATATTGAGCGTAACTTACGGCACGAACCCAATTACATCCAAACCCTACGTAGAGTGGAACAGTAGGAAAGTTTTCGCCGAACAAAGCGACACGTATCCCTCCTGTCGTAGGACCTCTCTCTGGGTCCACCTCCTCCAGTAAAGTTTCACGCGTATTCTGGTTTACACCTTCATTGCGGGTATGTACAGGCGATTCGATTTGCAATTGTGGTGCCTCGGGCGGTATGGAGATATCAACAGCGCTTCTTCCTTGTCCTGAAGGCACAGCCGAGGATGTATTGAGAGGCTGAGGTATTACCAATGCACTTTCGCCCAGCATTTGTGAGGTGGTTTCAGGTACTCTGAAAGCGTGGCTGCTGCTACGCCCATAGCGAGGTTCGTCCGAGGTGGATCCAAATGAGCGAGAAACTGATGCATTCTCACAAGACATGACGGGGAGGGTCTGTTCGCCGTGTGGTGACGCACTTGTACGAGTACTGGAGTCAACTACGGGATTACCATTGTTCTCGAGTGGTAGAGACTCCACATGGCGTAAGGAACCTAACAGAGGTATTAGACCCGTTGCATATCAAAGGGACACCATACCACTATTATTAGGGATGAATCCTAATTCAGAGGGTTGAACGGCATTTGTCGTGAGGGGCGGAGCATTAGCGAGTGTAGAAACTGTGTACCAAAAGGAGGGATCGGTAACCGGAAGGATTCCACTTGTGTTGTCTACCCAGGAGGGCTGTTGGATGCCGTCGACTAAGGTCAAGGGAGGTGAGAGAAGGAGCAGAGGACAGAGTATTGAATTACTGGTTTGTCGGTACTCTCCAGCAGGTGTCCCCACGTGAGAGGTTATCCATTCTTGAACGGTACCATTGTCGAGATGTTGCAGGTCCAGGGCTGAAGGATTGACGGAAGGAGGTACTGCAGGAATGATGCCTAGAGCGACAATATAGGTATGAATGTCAGATGTTGGGAGGTTATTGAAGTGAAACGAAAACTAATTACTATGTTGCTGGGCAGACACCCCTCTCACGGCTCGCCTTTGCGCTTTTTTGAGCTTGGTCGGTTGCTTACCTTTTCCTGAGATATTAAAAAGCAATGGGAGTGTCATACGGTCGATGACATTATCCTGGTAATCCCGAAGAACGGCATCGGCGCTGGCCATACATGAGGAACTTGTCATAGGCGAAAACCGGGGTTGCCTACCAGAAATTCGTGATACCGTGGTGATGAGCGTAGCATTTGATGAAGAATTCGATCTTCGCTGTTCCGTTCTCGATAGTGACGATCGTGGTTGGTGCTCTGAAATCGGCCATATCCCACGTCGCCTGATCCTTCCGCTCTTTGCATTTTTCACAAACATTCCTGATAATAGTCTGGCTGCCGGCTCCTTTCAGTTCCAGAGAGAACTTCAAGGACCGCTCTGTTCTAAGACTCTCTCCGTGCACTGAGGGTGTTTTCGGTATTTTCAAGAATTGAACTGGAGAGCCAGGGCGAAACGTCACACAGAGCTTAATTCTAGTGTCAATGCGAGCTGATAGGATCCCATTCGTTTGGGACGAGGGGTCAGTGACCTGTATTTCATGAAATCTACCAAAAAGTAGGTTAGATGTCGGATGAAGTAGCCATAATATATATGGCCGGACGTACTCAAGGGACGGCGCCGTGGCACTCGTCGAAGCGAGAGCCGTGATGGCCTCGGGCTGTGTAGGTGCCGAAGGAGCGAACATCGAATTTATGAAATTTGAAGTGTGAGGCCAAATGGAGGGCAGTCCTGGTAGGGCGAGAGTGAGCGGAGGCCTCGAAGACTATGAAGGGCTTACGACTTGATCTTGGTCCTGGATCGGTCATTGCCCATGCGCAGGTTTGAAGTAGATAAGGGGGTCGAGTCAAGTTAGGTGGTAGGGTCTGAGAATCAGGCTGTTTGGACCGCATGTTATGAGTCGGGCAGCCGTTCAGGAACCAGGATTGGCTAGATCCTAAGTCGTGCAGACAAATATTATCAATGAGAGCACAGAAACACGATCGAGGAATATCAAAAGCAGAGCAAAAATCAAAGGTGAAAACCAATTCTGGAGAGTTTGCGGTTGAGGCTGGAGGCTGGGAATTTTCGACACTCCGATCCTAACGCCAACGCAAGGGAGGGTTCACACATCGTCATGGTGTCGCCAATGTGCTAGACGTGGACAAGTGCTGCAGAGATCTCTGGTTTTGTTCTCATTATTTCCAGGGTCTGTCGATCGTCCCCTTCCTAGGGCCGATCGAACAAGCCAACGCTCCCCACCCAGTCTTTTAAATTGTCAATATACGCCCCAACCAGTGATACGACTGTGTAGTACCGGACCAATCCTTCAAATAGCGTAACCTTGTCAGCAGATCAGGGCAAGAGAATTTTCTTCGTCTCGAGACACTCTAGGCCCAAGGTGTCATATTACACCCCTTCCGTCCTAAACCCTTCCACTTAAATTCCTTTCTATGATTCCTTCCTCGGAGCCGGTAATACAACTTGTGGCCTGTTGACTGCGATGATCTTCGCCGCACGGCGGAGGAAGTGATCCTTGATGCAGGGACATTGCTAGTCAGGTAATCAACCCGCCCTTCATATGCTTTTAGTTTGATCGGTTGTTCCGTTTGTTTGGACGACACGGGCGGTGATTGAAATGACCATGAACATGGTCGAGTGCACGGATGAGCCTCCGGTCTACTCTCGTCTCTCCGCATATCCAGCATACATAGGCTCCTTCCGAAGGCCGGTCAACTAGAACTGTGTAGACGCTCTCGTGAGCTGCCGCTGCACCAGGACCAACCCACCGATGAGGACCGATCAGCAGGCTTCCAGCAGAACTTCCCACAGTTGGCTCCATCGACTGTGGTGAGACGAGAAAAGGGGCATTGCTCAGTTTTGTGACGACTTGGTGGAAGTATTCCCGATCGGGGGTGGGCAGAGCATGGTACAATGGTTGCTGGTTGAGGGTTTCAAGGGCCTTGGCCCGCCGCTTCTTGTGACGCGGAGAGAGCGTTTGTGTGCGAGCGTGATCGTTTCTTCGTGTCGGTATCGGACGAGCGTGCTGAGCTGGCGCATCTGAGAGAGGAGGGCGGAGCTGATGGGAGGGTGAAGTGACAGCAGTATAATTGCCATCACAGTGTGCAGCGGCAGCAGGAGCAGAGGTGAGAGACGGGAATATGCCGAGGTTGGGGTGTGTGTCGACGGTGAAGGCGCGGGGCGTTTCGATTGGGGTGTGACCTTTTGAACTAGAAATGGATAGCAGGCGAGGGTCTATGCACCTGAGGGAGAAATCATCTGCATGCGGCGGGCAATAAGCTAGAGTGTCAGCGGAATTCGTGGACTGTGGATTGGGGGCTGTCACGCCCTCATACCGTGTTTCTGTAATCCCTCCGTGGTATTGTAAGCCGCGGTGGGAGATTCTGGACTGAGTGGGGATGCAACAGCTCCAGTCGATAATGACGGCGCATGAACGCAACCGTCGTTCGATGGGACCCAGTCGACCCAGTCGACGAGGTCACTGGTACACGCGAGGTCATCCCGTGCTGAGTAAAATGGGAACAGTGCAGAGTATTGAGGATCATCTAAGGCGAAACGACGGAAAACAGTAAAATGAGCGAGAAGCTT
>Ga0307515_10019230_pt1 | contig 12310 bp, 9 predicted proteins | sample 17_EM_MG_FD_194513 | JGI IMG/M metagenome (GOLD analysis project Ga0307515, IMG submission 194513) | Populus trichocarpa ectomycorrhiza microbial communities from riparian zone in the Pacific Northwest, United States - 17_EM | ecosystem: Host-associated > Plants > Roots > Unclassified | place...
CGTGAAGACACGATCCACCGCGAGGCGGAACAGCCCTTGTTCACTAAGTGGCGGTATGCGCGCGGCAATGTCGTGCAGGTAGCGACGCAGCGATGCTGTTCCCGGATCATCCGGTGCGGTGGCATTTAAAGGAAAAACGGGCGCGTCGCCGAGTCTCGTCGACGCCAACACGGTGGCCACATCGGTTTGCACTTGGCGCAAGCGTTCGTCGTCGACGCGATCAACCTTAGTCAACGCTACTGCACCCCGAGACACGCCGAGCAGCTCGAGAACGGCCAAATGCTCGCGCGTCTGTGGCATCACGCCGTCGTCGGCCGCGATCACGAGAAGTGCGAAATCAATTCCACAGGCGCCCGCGACCATCGTGTGCACGAGTTGCTCGTGCCCCGGCACGTCGACATAGCCGAGCACATCGCCGTTATCGAGCGGCGTGTAGGCATAACCGAGATCGATGGAGATTCCGCGCGCTTTTTCTTCTTTGAGGCGATCGGTATCCACGCCGGTCAGCGCACGCACGAGCGTGGTCTTGCCGTGATCGATGTGTCCCGCGGTGCCGATGATCATGGACGCAGCTCGCTCCATTGCGCGGCGAACGCCGATTCTTCGGGCTCTTCGAGGCAACGCAGATCGAGCCAAAGCGTTTTATCGGCGATACGGCTAATCACCGGTCGCGGCAGGGCGCGCAGCGCGTCATCGAGCCGATTGAGACTGCCGCGTTTTCCCTTGACCGCTCGCACAGCAAGACCATAACTCGGCAACTGATCGATCGGCAGGGCGCCACTGCCAATCTGGCTGAACATTGATGCGCTGGTAACTTCATAAGCGTCGCCGAGCGCACCCTGTACGATCGGTTGCAGCCGGTCTGCTTGCGCCTGCATCGTCGCGGCACTGCGCGTAAGCAGTCGCAATGTCGTTAGGCGCTCTGCGAGGAATTCAGGCGTGCGATACAGCGCGAGCACAGGCTCCAAAGCCGCCAGCGTCAGCTTCCCCACGCGCAAAGCGCGCTTGAGAGGATTCTTCTTTAGCTTACGGATCAAATCCGCGCGACCGACCAGCAACCCGGCCTGTGGCCCTCCGAGCAGCTTGTCGCCGCTGAAGGCAACCAAGTCCGCACCCGACGCAATGGTCTCGCGCACGGTCGGTTCCTGAGGCAATTGCCAGCGCGTCAAATCCACCAATGAGCCGCTGCCGAGATCGACTGCGACGGGAATGCCGCGCGCGCGACCCAACTCAGCAAGCTCGGTGATCGTAACGCTCTTCGTAAAGCCGGTGATGGCGTAGTTACTCGTGTGCACCTTCATCAGCAACGCTGTGCGCGGCCCAATGCCTTCCGCGTAATCGGAGACATGCGTGCGATTGGTCGTGCCGACTTCCACGAGCTTCGCGCCCGCTCCGCGCATGATGTCGGGAATGCGGAAGGTGCCACCGATCTCGATCAGCTCGCCGCGCGACACGACGACCTCACGCCGGTTCGCCAGCGCGCTCAGCATCAACAACACCCCCGCTGCGTTGTTGTTGACGACAGTCGCTGCTTCGGCGCCAGTCAGCTCGCACAGCAGTTCTTCCACGAGCGCATCGCGATCGCCTCGCTGCCCCGAGGCCAGATCAAATTCGAGATTGACCGGCGTGACCGACGCCTGCATCACAGCGCGAAGCGCTTCATCCGGCAGTACGGCGCGACCGAGATTGGTGTGCAGCACTGTGCCGGTCAGATTGAATACCGGACGCATCCGCGAACGCACGGCTTCCGCCAATTTTGCTTCGAGCGCAGGGACGATTGCCTCGTCATCTAGTGTGGCGCGTTTCAGTGTCCCCGCGAGCGCGGCCCGACGAAGATCATCAAGATGTGCACGCAGAATCGACGTGACCTGCGTGCGCCCGTGGCGCGCCAGAAGCGGCTCGAGCGTCAACCGATTCAGCAGCCGGTCGAGTGAAGGAATATCGGCCGCGCTGGCTATCGCTACTTCGGTGGGCAATTCGGCGAGCGGTGCAGTCACAGATGGGGCCTCTCAAGGCGAGCAAAAGTCGCGCCTTCAGCTCGCCGCATCCGAAAAGAGCCGCCAGGCCGCTTTTTCAAGTCACGACGAGTGTTGCCAGAGTAGCGGATTGCCGCTGCCGCGGTGATAGCCTGCCTCACCCATCAACAGATCGAGCGCCAGGCTTGCGAGATCGTCCGCCACCGGCTCCACGTCCGTGTCTTTCTCCTGATAGAGAATCTTGCGATACGTCTTGCAGTGGTCGCAAGACTCCGCGCGGATGGCCTCGGAATCCCCTTCGATCGAATGGTAGGCGATATTCTGAGTCGACTGACAATGGCTGCACGTGACGCGCACCATGTGCCATTCAGTCGCACACAAAGCGCAGTGCAGATAACGATAACCTTGAGAACGTTTGTCCGCGCGCACGACACTGGCAACGGGGAGCGTGCCGCACGTGGGGCACACACCCGGCACATCCAACTCGGCGACATCTTTCGCAGCGAGCCGGCTAGCCAGATGAACCCAATAGACTTGCAGCGCGGCCATCACAAACGGTGCGGCTGCGGCATCGACACCATCGGATTGCGCCGCAAGCAGAGCATCGGCCTGAGTCTCGATTGCAGCGGGTTGTGCGTGGCGTAATCCGGCGCACACATCGCGCACGCTGGACGGATATTCCGGGAGTGCCGCGACTGAATCACACAATCGATTCAGCAGATCACGCCACTGGCTCTCGCGCTGCCACCCGATGGCATGAACGAGCGGCATGCGGTGCAGGCGCGCTTGCGCGAGTTGCTCGGCGCTCGGCAGCGCCGCATCGAAGGTCGCGAGCGCCGAGTGCTGCGCATCGGCAACGGCTGCCATCAATCGCAGATACTCGTCAATTGAATGGCCCATCGCATGGCTTTCGCTCAGCTCGCGTAAACGCCGCGCGCGCGCCGCAAAGACGCTCTCTCGATCAGGTAGGCGAATTCGTGGGATCGCTCGTTGGGCGAAGGCTTCAATCTGAGCGGGGTCGAGAATCCGTTGCATGAGTTGTCTCGCGAAACCAGGCCCGATGATGCTTCCAGGCCCAGCCCGGCGTCACGGTGCCTCGTGCCATTGCGTGCACGGAGCCCTTGACCCAGATCGCGGCGTAGATGTGCACGATGATCGCGCAGATCAGCACGAATGCGAATAGGGCGTGCGCGAGCGATGCCGCACGAATCACGCCGACGGGAAAATAAAGCGAAAAGTAGGCGCGCCACATGACGATCCCGGACAGGACCAAGCCGAGCATGCATGCGACGAGCACGAAAAACAGGAGCTTCTGTCCGGCGTTGTAGCGCGCCACCTCCGGAAGCCGGTCTTCGCGATTGTTCACCACGTCTTTCATTTGCCGCAGCCAGGCCCAATCCCGATCCTGCATTCGATTGTCTTTCCACATGACTCCCGCCAGGAACAGGAACGCGATCATCATGATGAGCCCGATGTACGGGTGCAGGATGCGTGTCCACGGACCTCCGCCGAACAGATGGCTCAGCCAGAACAGCGCGGGATGGAACAGTGCGAGCCCAGACAAGGCGGCCAGCACAAAGAACAGGGCGACGGTCCAGTGGTTAGTGCGCACGCCCGCGGCGTAACGCACGATGGTGTCGCGGCGATCGGGGTCACTCATGATGGCTTGTCCTTATCCTGCGCGGCTGCTTGCTCATCGCGCTCGCCGACCTCGTTGCGCCCAACCCTGATGTAGTGGAAGAAGCCGGCCAGCGCCGTGAGCGCGATACCGGCAAGCGCGAGCGGTTTGCCGATGCCTTTCCACAATCCAACCATTGGGCTGATGTGCGGGTCTGCGGGCAAGTCGCTATAGAGCTGAGGCTGATCAGCGTGATGCAGCACGTACATGACGTGTGTGCCACCCACCCCGGCAGGATCGTACAACCCTGCATGCTCGAACCCGCGTGACTTCAGGTCTTCCACGCGCTCGGCCGCGTGCTGCTGCATATCTTCTTTGGTGCCGAACACGATGGCGCCGGTGGGGCAGGTCTTCACGCAAGCAGGCTCGAGCCCTACGGAAACACGGTCCGAGCACAGTGTGCACTTATAGGCTTTGTGATCTTTCTTCGAGATCCGCGGAACGTCGAAAGGACAGCCGGTGACGCAATAGCCGCAGCCGATGCAATTCTCCTCGTGGAAATCCACGATGCCGTTTGTGTATTGCACGATGGCGCCGGGCGCCGGGCATGCTTTCAAGCATCCCGGGTCCTCGCAGTGCATGCAGCCGTCCTTGCGGATCAGCCATTCGAGATCGCCTTTAGGATTCTCGTATTCGGTGAAGCGCATGACCGTCCAGGACTTATCGCTGAGGTCGCGCGGATTGTCGTAGGTGCCAACGTTAGTGCCGATCTCATCGCGCAGATCGTTCCATTCCATGCAAGCCGTCTGACACGCCTTGCAACCGATGCATTTAGTCGTGTCGATGAGCTTCGCGACCGTGCCGGTCGCCGGCTCGCGCACGCTCGGCGAAGGGGTCGTAGTCGCGGAACGTCGTTTGATGTTGAGGGATTGGAGCGCCATGCGAGCTTCCTCAGATCTTTTCCACTTTGACCAGGAACGCTTTGAATTCCGGCGTCTGCGTGTTGCCGTCTCCCACGAACGGCGTCAGCGTGTTGGCCAGATAGCCGGGTTTCGCCACCCCGGTGAAGCCCCAATGAATGGGAATGCCCACGGTGTGCAGCGTTTTGCCGTCCACACTTAGCTGCTTGATACGCTTGGTGACGACCGCCACGGCCTTGATGTGGCCGCGGTTCGACGTGACCTGCACTCGATCGCCGGCCGCGATGCCGAGCTCCCGAGCCAGCGTCTCGCCGATTTCGACGAATTGCTCGGGCTGAGTAATCGCGTTCAAGCGAACGTGTTTGGTCCAGTAATGGAAATGCTCAGTAAGACGATACGTCGTGGCCACGTGGGGAAACTGCGCGGCTTTGCCAAACGCGTCGCGATCGCCCTTGAACACGCGCGCGGCCGGATTGCTGGTCGCTTGCGGTTCGTCGGGACTCAAGGGGTTGTAGCCAAGCGGCGTTTCAAACGGCTCGTAATGCTCGGGAAACGGGCCTTCGGCCATGTTGGCGCGCGCGAAAAAGCGCGCAACGCCCTCGGCGTTCATGATGAAGGGGCCCATGCCGCCCGCGGGATCCTCGTCCGCTTTGAAATCGGGGATGTCCGTGCCGGCCCATGCCTTGCCATTCCAAGCGATCAACTTGCGCTGAGGGTTGTATGGCTTGCCGCTTGGATCGCACGACGCGCGGTTGTAGAGCACGCGGCGATTGGCCGGCCATGACCAGGCCCAATTCAGTGTTTGGCCGATGCCGGTGGGGTCTGAGTTGTCACGCCGCGCCATCAGGTTGCCGGCGGGACCCCATGAGCCGCAGAAAATCCAGCAGCCGCTGGCGGTGCTGCCGTCGTCGCGCAGCTCGCCGAAGCCCGCGAGCTGCTCTCCGGCTTTGCGCACGATCTGGGTCGGGTTCTTCGGATCAGGCAGATCGGACAGCGCCTTGCCGGAATATTCCTTCGCCAATTCTTCGGGCGAGGGGCTGGCGGGATTCGCGTAGGGCCAAGACAGTTTCACGATCGGATCGGAATACGCGCCGCCATCGGTTTCGTAGAGCTTACGCAGGCGTGTGAAAAGGCCGCTCATGATCTCAATATCGGAGCGCGCTTCGCCGGGAGGGTCCGCGCCTTTCCAATGCCACTGTAGCCAGCGTCCCGAGCTGACGAGCGCGCCGTCTTCTTCGGCGAAGCACGTGGTCGGCAGCCGAAACACTTCAGTCTGGATCTTGCTCGGGTCGACGTCGTTCAACGCGCCGAAGTTGCGCCAGAACTCTGAAGTCTCGGTGACGAGCGGATCCATGATCACGAGGAACTTAAGCTTAGAAAGCGCCGCGGTCATTTTCGCCTTGTTAGGCGCGGCTGCCAGCGGGTTGAAGCCTTGCGCGATATAACCGTTGATCTTGCCCTGATGCATCAGCTCATAGACCTGCAGCATGTCGTAGAGCTTGTCGAGCTTGGGCAGATAGTCGTAGCCCCAGTGGTTGTCCGCATTGGCCGCATCGGCCCACCACGACTTCATAAAGCTGTTGAAGAACTTCGGAAAGTTCTGCCAGTAGCTGAGTTGGTTCGGCCGCAGAGGTTTGAAGGCGCGCGCGGCGATGTATTGCTCGTACGTCTGCTCCTTCTCTTGCGGCAAGGTCATGTAGCCGGGCAGCGTGTTCGAGAGCAGGCCGAGGTCCGTCAGACCCTGAATATTGGAGTGACCGCGCAGCGCATTCATGCCGCCGCCGGAGACACCGATGTTCCCGAGCAGCAATTGCACCATCGCTCCGCAGCGGATCATCTGCGAGCCTACCGAGTGCTGTGTCCACCCGAGCGCGTACATGATCGTCATGGCTCGCGTGGGCGTTGCCGTTGATCCGATCATTTCGCAGATCTGAAGGAATTTCTCCTTCGGCGTTCCGCAGACCCGCGCCACCATCTCCGGCGTGTAACGCGCGTAGTGCTGCTTCATCAGGTTGTACACGCAGCGCGGATGCGCGAGCGTGGGATCCGTCTTGGCGAAGCCGTCTTCGCCGATCTCGTAGTCCCAACTTGATTTGTCGTAACTGCGTTTCTCGGCGTTGTAGCCCGAGTAAATGCCGTTGTGGAACGCGTATCCTTCTTTGACGATGAACGTGAAATCCGTATAGCTCGTAACGTAGTCGCGTTGGATCTTGTCGTTGGCGAGCAGATAGTTGATGACACCGCCGAGAAATGCGATGTCCGTACCCGCGCGGATCGGTGCATAGACGTCTGCAACGGAGGCGGAGCGCGTAAAGCGCGGGTCGACGACGATCAGGCGCGCCTTGTTGTGCGCCTTGGCTTCTGTGACCCATTTGAAACCGCACGGATGCGCCTCAGCGGCATTGCCACCCATGATCAGAATCAGGTCGGCATTTTTGATGTCGACCCAGTGATTCGTCATCGCTCCACGGCCAAACGTCGGGGCAAGACCTGCCACCGTCGGGCCGTGTCACACACGCGCTTGATTATCGAACGCCAGGATGCCGAGACTGCGAACTACTTTGTGAGTGAGGTATCCGACTTCGTTGCTGCTCGCGGACGCTGCCAACATGCCGGTGGTGAGCCAGCGGTTGACGGTGAGACCTTCCGCGTTCTTCTCGACGAAGTTTGCATCTCGATCCTGTTTCATCAGTTTGGAGATGCGATCGAACGCATCGTCCCAGGAGATGCGTTGCCACTTGTCCGAGCCCGGCGCGCGATACTCGGGATGCTGGAGCCGGTTCGGGCTGTGGATGAAATCGATTAGCGAGGCGCCTTTGGGACATAAGGTGCCGCGATTGACCGGGTGATCCGGATCGCCTTCGATATGGAAAATGCTCGACTTGGCGTTCTTTGCCTTATCGCCCAGCGAATACATCAAAACGCCGCAGGCGACTGAGCAATAAGGACAGGTGTTGCGCGTTTCAGTGGCGCGCGCCAGCTTGAACTCGCGAACCTCCGCGAGCGCCGGGGTGGGGGAGAAGCCCATCAGAGCCAGGCTCGATCCGGCCAGGGAGGCGCCGGTGACCTTCAGGAACTGGCGCCGGGTCATGTCAGCCATGGAAATATCCTTCGTTCATGCCTGCAGACTTGGCGAGTCTATGCCCCTCGACGCAGTGCCCACAAGGAAAGCCGCAAAGGTTAGGGTGGAACCCTGGCGGCGCTGAGCGATTCCGCCCGCGTCGTGCTCAGGCGCTGCGTTTCCGCCCGGCCCAGCCCGTTCGCATGAACAACTGTTCGGTCTGTTCGTTCACGCGCCCAACGGCAGTCTCGATGGCGTCCCATGCGGCGTTGGCCCGTACGAGCTGTTCCAGATTCGCGGCGGCTTCGGCGAGCGCGTTTTCGCCACATATACGAGCCGCGCCATTTATCCGGTGCACCGTGCGCAAGACCGAATCGTGCCGACGCTCACGTAATGCGCTCTGCAGCACCTTCAGATCTGCTTCGTGCGCGAGACAGAACTCCGCGATGAAGCTGGCGTCGAAGGGGCGTGGCACAGTGCCGATCTGGACCGCAAGCACATCGTCTTCATCGGACGAACTCGTTTTCAACGGCAGCCAGCGCTTGAGTTTTGCCCTCAGCTGCGCCAGCACAATAGGCTTCGTCAACAGGTCATCTATTCCTGCGGCATGGCATTCATTCACGGCCTCACGCAGCGTGTTGGCGGTGAATGCAACAATGACCGTGCGCCGGGTATCTCTCTTCTGCACTCTGCGGATGCGCATCGCCAGTTCGTAGCCGTCGATCTCCGGCATCTGGCAATCGGTGATCACGAGTGCATAGGGTGTTCCGGCTTTGCGTCGCACACCAAACAGAGTCAACGCCTGTGCTCCATTCGCGGCAACGTCGGCTGCGTATCCCAGCCACGCGAGCTGCCGCGCCAGCAGCCGTCTATTCGTTGGATGGTCGTCAACGACAAGAATGAGCTGCCCCGTGCTCGCTGCCGTTTCGACCGATGGCGCTCGCGACGGCGGGCAGGCGAGCTGCAGGCGTATGTCGTTGAGGCTGAACGATCGCGATAGTGCGCTCGCTTGCGCCACCGGCAGTGGCAACACTAGCGAGACCGTTGTGCCCTGGCCCAGTACACTTTCGATGCGCAGCTCACCGGACATCAGATCGGCGAGTCTTTTGCAGATCGCAAGACCGAGCCCCGTGCCTCCGTAGCGGCGGGAGGTGCGCGGATCACCTTGCACGAAGGGTTGGCAAAGGCGCGCAATGGTTTCGTTATCCATGCCGATGCCGCGATCCGTGACCACGAAGCGCACGAGATCGGGGTTGCCCGGTTCAGGTGCCGCATGGACGGCAAGGGAGACGGCGCCACGCTCGGTAAATTTGATGGCGTTGCTGAGAAAATTACTGAGCACCTGACGCAGACGTAGCGCATCGACAGAAACATGTTCAGGAATCTGCGCTGCAATTTCGCTCAGTAGCGTAAGGCCTTTCGCGCTAGCCACGCCGTCGAACATCTGTATCACCTGATCTACGACGTCTCGCAGTCGGGTCGGCTCGCAGTGGATTTCGATTTTGCCGGCCTCGATCTTGGAGAAATCGAGAACGTCGTCGATGAGCCGCAAAAACGAACCTGACGAATCGCGCAGCAGTTCCACCGTCTCGCGCTGCTCGTCATCGAGGGGCGAGTAGCTGAGTAGCTCCAGCAACCCCAGTATCGCGTTCATCGGGGTGCGGATCTCATGACTGATCGTCGCGAGGAACACGCTCTTGGCGCGATTCGCTGCCTCTGCGATTTCCTTAGCGCTGTGCAGGTCTGCAAGGATTGCAGCGTTGCGCGCCTGCTCCTGAGTCAAGTGAAGTGTGCGCTCCGCCACTCGCTGCTCAAGCTCCTCGTTGGCGATGCGTAGCGCTTCGGCGGAACGCGCGATTGTCGATTGCAGTTGCGCGTCGAAGACGGACAACAGGAGCGTCGAACCTAGGATCAGAATACTGAACGCGGAGATCGTGATCGCAAGCAAGGTCGCGTCGAGGCGCGGGCCGCTTGCGATGCACACGGCGTTCGGCGCGAAATTCGCCGCGGCCATGCCCGTGTAATGCATGCCGAAGATTGCCGCGCCCATCACCGAGGCGCCCGCGAGCTTGTGCCAGCTCCTGCGCTGCCTGATCCGCGGCAGGCTGAAGGCGATCCAAAGCGCTGCCATCGAAGCGCCGATTGCGATAAGCACGGACAGGGCGAACAGCAGCGGGTCGTAGTAGATGCTTGGAAACATCTTCATCGCCGCCATGCCCGTGTAGTGCATAGCGGAGATGCCAAAGCCGATGAACACACCAGGCAACGCGATGCCGCGCAGGGTCGTGTCGTTGCGTCGAAAGATGTGCAGCGCAAAACCGGACACGACAACCGCGATTACGTACGAGGCAGTGGTCAGTCCGAGATCGTAGACAACGTCGATGGGCAGATGAAACGCGAGCATGCCGATGAAGTGCATCGACCAGATGCCGGTGCCCATCGAAAACGCGCCACCCAATATCCAGGGACACCGGGGGCTGTGCGCATTGCGTGTGCCGTCTGGCGGCCGCAATCGCTGAGCGAGGCTCAGCGTCACGCGCGATGCAAACACCGCTACGACATAAGATAGGAGAACGAGTTGGAGTGAATAGGTACTTTGCATCGCGCGGCTCGGCTCAGCTCGGAATCATATCTCGCACAATGCGCTTTAGTCTCATCATCATCCTTGGCCGGTGCAGTACGCAGCATTCGCCAAACGCATACAAGTTGTCGCATGGCGCTATCGGTCTTCGGGGGCTTATTTCTGGACTGGCGTAATTGTGCCGAACGCCGATCAGCTTGAATTCTCGGTGGTGGCCGCGCGGTTTTCTTCGCGGGCCGCTCTCCAGATCTCTCGCGCTGCGTCGGCGTTCATCGCGGTGATGCCGAGCCCAACGATGAGGTCGGGCCAAGCGGAATGTGTATGAGCTGTCACGAAACCGGTAGCGATGATCGAGATGTTGGCTACAGTGTCGTTGCGCGCAGACAGAAATGCCGCTCGCGTCAAACTGCCGCTGTGCGTCCGGAAGCGTGCCAGCATGAAGGCACACGACATATTGATGGCCAGGGCGCCTAGACCGGCGAGCGACAGGGGTAACGGAGACGGTGGCATCGGCGCCATGAACTGCCCCCACGCCGTCCATATTGTCGCGAGACCCGGTATCAGCAAGACGCCAGCAAGAGCCATTCCCAGGCGAGCCCGACCGGTTGCGCTCCAACCGAGCGCGAAGGCGATCAATAGATTGACGGACGCATCCTCTAAGAAGTCGATGCTGTCTGCAAAGAGCGAAACTGAGTCGATCGCAAGGGCCACGGCAAACTCAACTCCAAAATAGGCGAGGTTCAGGACAGCAACGACGATCACGACTCTGCGCAGATTCATGTTCATGGTGGTTCGCTGAAGCACATTGCGATCAGAGGTTCGAATAAAAGCACAAGGGAAGATTCGTCACGTTCGACAGCGCTATTCCCCTCACGGCGGTTCAGAAGGTGACGACACGCAATCTGACAGTTCTTTAGCCGGTTGAGGGCATTTGCCGAATGTTTGTCTCAGGCGTAGTTCGTGCACAATGTGTGACGTGGGGGTGCCGCTGACGCACGAGTAGGCCCTGAAAATGTGCGCGGGCGCGAGCGCCTGGTCGAACTTTTGTTTCGCGCCTTCGAGCCAGTCCGTGCCCGGTAGCCCGTCACTCTCGATCTCGAAGATTTACCCCTTGTTCTGTGCACAGCCGAACCGGATCGCCCGGGTGCCCGAGTCGTTGGAATTGCTTCTGAGGTTGAGGCGCGGCTTGGAGTACGCCTGCATCGCCAGAAATCTGCTCATGTGGCCAGCGGCCCGGTCTCGGTATTCAGCGCACTGGCGCAGGCTCGACGAATTCTGTCCGATCGATCCACCGAGGCATGCCTGATTGCCGCTGTGGATACCTTCGTGGACGCTCGCACGCTACTTTGGCTGGATAGCGCAAAGCGTTTGAAGAGGCGCGGCCTGCCTGACGGCGTCATTCCCGGCGAGTCAGCATCAGTGGCTCTGGTTAGCCGGCAGGCTTTGACTCAAAATTCTATTCTCGTCCGCGGCTTAGGTTTTGCATCGGAGTCCGCGCAGGTGATCAACGACGATCCGCTGTTGGGTGTGGGAATGGCCGCTGCCGAAAAAAACGCGCTCGATGAAGCTGGGATCGCCATGCACCAGGTCAGCTTTCGGATGAGCGATGTCGGTGGAGAGTCCTACGCTTTTGAGGAGCTCGCACTCGAGCAGTCCCGCCTCATGCTTCAGACACGGAAATGTCAGGATCTGTGGTGTCCGGCGGGCTTCATTGGCGACTGCGGTGCGGCGGCCGGAACGATATTTCGCCGTCCCGTGACGCCCGCCGAGCACACGCAGATCGTGGCCGACTGGGATTATGTGAGGAAGGAGTATCAGGCCATCGAAGGCATTCCCTCGGTCGGCACCGTTACCACGACACTCACGGCAGAGCTCGGTAGGGCACCCACACAGAAGGAAACCCAGGACGAGCGCCAGGTAAACCACCTGACACCTAAGAGCGCGGGGGGGTGCCCAACAGGGGATGGTAATCTGGCGAAGAACGGCAGCTTGTGCAGTGTCTGTCGGGGTTTCGAGGATCGCTTCACGAAGCTTCAAGATCTCATAGCGAAAATGCCGTGAGCTTCGATTCATCCCCACGAATCATCGACTGGCGCTCTGCAGGCTACTTCGCGTATCGGGAGCCGCCCCCGGAACTGCTGGCGCTCTCTCCGA
>Ga0307515_10019231_pt1 | contig 12310 bp, 11 predicted proteins | sample 17_EM_MG_FD_194513 | JGI IMG/M metagenome (GOLD analysis project Ga0307515, IMG submission 194513) | Populus trichocarpa ectomycorrhiza microbial communities from riparian zone in the Pacific Northwest, United States - 17_EM | ecosystem: Host-associated > Plants > Roots > Unclassified | place...
GCGAACCGGGCCGGGTCCGGCAGCGTGCTCTGCACCAGCAGGTAGTCGATGACCACGAGGACCAGCCCGGCCACCAGGAACAGCCCGCCGTACCAGGCGGTCAGCTTCGTCCGGACCGACAGCGCGTTCACGGTGTGCCGAACCGGTAGCCGGCGCCGGGCACGGTCTCGATCACCGGCGGGTCGCCGAGCTTGCGGCGCAACGTCATCACCGCGACGCGCACCGCGTTGGTGAACGGGTCGGCGTGCTCGTCCCACGCCTTGTCCAGCAGGTCCTCGGCGCTCACCACCGTGCCTTCGGCCCGCATCAGCACTTCGAGCACGGCGAACTCCTTCGGCGAGAGCTGCAGGAACCGGCCGTCGCGCGCGGCCTGGTGCCGCGGCAGGTCCAGCACGACGCCGTCGCGCTGCAGCACCGGTGGCAACGCGGGCCGCGCGCGCCGGGACAGCGCCTGCACCCGGGCGACCAGCTCGGCGAACGCGAACGGCTTGGTCAGGTAGTCGTCGGCGCCGAGGCCCAGGCCGGCGACGCGGTCGGTGACGTCGGCGGCGGCCGTCAGCATCAGCACCCGCGCCTCACCGCCCGCCGCGACGACCGCGGCGCACACCTCGTCGCCGTGCACCTTCGGCAGGTCGCGGTCGAGGACGACGACGTCGTAGCCGTGCACCCCGACCCGTTCCAAGGCCTGTTCGCCGTCGTAACAGACGTCGACGGCCATGGCGAAGCGGCGGAGGCCCTCCGCGACCGAGTCGGCGAGCAGCCGCTCGTCCTCCACTACCAGCACACGCACCCGCCCAGTCTGCCCAGGCGGGCCATAAGCCCCGCATAAGGGACTTCGCTTAGCGCGCCGGAATCCCCCGATCCGTAGACCTGACGACCGAACCGGAAGAAAGGAGCGAGCCGATGCGAACACGCCTGATGGTCATTGCGGCGATCGGTGCCGCGGTGCTGCTCGCGGGGTGCGGGGCCAAGCCGGACGACGGGTCGAAGGTGGCCTCGATCTCGGGGCCGTCCTCGTCGGCGCCGGCCAAAGCGGCCGACAACAAGAGCGACGACGACAAGATGCGCGAATTCGCCAAGTGCATGCGCGACCACGGCATCGACATGCCCGACCCGAAGTCCACCGGCGACGGCGGGGGGATGGCGATCACGCTCGGCGGCGGGGAGGGCGTGGACCGCACGAAGATCGACGCCGCGCAGAACGCGTGCAAGCACCTCATGCCCAACGGCGGCGAGATGAAGCCGCTGAGCCCCGAAGACCTGGACAAGGCGCGCAAGGACGCGAAGTGCATGCGCGACCACGGCATCGACATGCCGGACCCCGACCCGACCGGCAAGGGTGCGACGCGGATGGGCAGTCCGGGCGAGGACCCGTCGAAGTTCGAGGCCGCCGCGAAGGCGTGCGGGATCGGCATGTCCACGCACGCGGAAAAGGCGGCCCCAACGCAGTGACTACTCAAAACATGAACGAAATCACCGAACTGAAGCCACGACGCCGCGGGCGGGCCCGCTGGTTCATCGCCGCGGCCGTGCTCGTCGTCGTGGTGGGCACCGGCTCCGCCGTGATCCTGACGCGCGTCTCCTCCGCCACGCCGGTGCAGGAGGCGGCCCCGCCGTCCGTCGAAACCGCGGAGGTGGCCAAGACCGACCTCAGCGAAGAGGAGGAGGCCGACGGCACCCTCGGCTACGGCGAGGAGTCGACGGTCGCCGGCCGCAAACCCGGCACGATCACGTCGCTGCCCGCCGCCGGCACGGTCCTCACCCGCTGCAAGACCGTGTACGGCGTCGACGCGAAACCGGTGCCGCTGTTCTACGGCACGCTGCCGTTCTACCGCGACCTCGCCGAGGGCGCGGCCGACGGCGCCGACGTCAAGCAGCTCGAGGAGAACCTCAGGGCGTGCGGCTACGGCGGCTTCGGCACGCCGGACAAGAAGTTCACCTCGGCGACGGCGGCCGCGCTGAAGAAGTGGCAGAAGGCGCTGGGGCTGGACCAGACCGGCGCCTTCGGCCAGGGCGACGTCGTGCTCGCCGCGGGCGAGCTGCGCGTGTCGGCGCTCGCGGCCAAGCTCGGCTCACCGTCCCAGGGCGAGGTGCTCAAGACCACCGGCACCGTCCGCTCGGTGCAGGTCAAGCTCGACGCGGCCAAGCAGGACCTCGCCCAGCAGGGCGCGAAGGCGTCCGTGACGATCAACGGGAAGACGTCGAAGGGCACGATCACCGACGTCGGGAAGTCCGCGGTCGAGGGCAAGGACGGGGCCGGCCAGGACGACGGCAAGCCCAAGATCACCGTGACCGTCCAGCTGGACGACCAGGCCGTGGCCGGCACGCTCGACTCGGCCCCGGCGACCGTCCGGTTCACCAAGGACGTCCACCAGGGCGTGCTCGCGGTGCCGGTCGGCGCGCTGCTCGCGCTCGCCGAAGGCGGTTACGCCGTCGAGGTCGACGAGAACGGCCAGCGGCGGCTCGTCGCCGTCCAAACAGGACTGTTCAGCGGCGGCAAGGTCGAGGTCAGCGGAAACGGCCTGACCGCGGGCATGCGGGTGGTGACGACGTCGTGACACCCGTCCTGCGCGTCCACGAGGCCACGCGCACCTACCCCGGCGGGGTCGCCGCGCTCGACGGCGTCTCGCTGAGCCTGGAAGACGGCGAGATGGTGGCGATCGTCGGGCCGTCCGGGTCCGGGAAGTCGACGCTCCTGCACCTGATGGGCACGCTCGACCGGCCGTCCACGGGCCGGGTCGAGCTGCGCGGCCACGACGTCGCCGAGCTGACGGACCGGAAGGTCTCGGCGCTGCGCTCGCGCTGGATCGGGTTCGTGTTCCAGCAGTTCTTCCTCGACGAAGGGATGAGTGCGGTGGACAACGTGTGCACCGGCCTGCTCTATGCCGGGGTGCCGCGGCGAAGGCGACGTACGCGGGCCCTGGAGGCGCTCGAACGCGTCGGGCTGGGGCACCGGGCGTGGCACCGGCCCGGCGAGCTGTCCGGCGGGGAACGCCAGCGCGTCGCGATCGCCAGGGCGGTCGTCAACAACCCGGCGATCCTGCTGGCCGACGAGCCGACCGGCAATCTCGACACCGGCACCGGCGCGGCCGTGCTGGCGCTGCTCGGCGAGCTGTCCGCGGACGGCACCACGATCGTCGTGATCACCCACGACCGGGAGATCGCGGCGGGCATACCGCGGCGGATCGAGCTGCTCGACGGGCGCCTGCGGCTCGACACCGGCCTGGTGGGTGCGCGGTGATCGCGCCGGCCGCAGAGCCCAAGGTGTCCCTGCCGGAACCGGCGCGGCTCAAGCCACCGGACGTCGTCGCGCTCGGCGCCCACGGCATGCGCACGCGCCCGGTGCGTGCCGTGCTTTCCGCGCTGGGCATCGCGATCGGCGTCGCGGCGATGGTCGCGGTGCTGGCGATCCCGGCGTCCGGCGCGCAGGCCCTGCACGACCGGCTGGCCGCGCTCGGCACCAACCTGCTCAGCGCCGGGCCGGGCCAGACGTTGTTCGGGGACAACGCGACCCTGCCGGACGACGCCGTCTCGATGGCGAAGCGGATCGGGCCGGTGACGGCGGCGACCGGCACCGGGACGACGTCGGCGAGCGTGCGGCGCAGCGACAAGATTCCAGTGGACGAGACGTCCGGGCTGGGCGTCTACGCGGCGCGTCCGGACCTGCTCGGGGTGCTGGGCGGGAAGGTCCGCTCCGGGGCGTTCCTCAGCGCGGCGAACCAGGACTACCCGGTCACGGTGCTCGGGTCGCAGGCCGCCGCGCGGCTCGGCATCGACCACGTCGACCCGGCGCACCCGCCGCAGGTGCTGATCGGCACGCAGTGGTTCACCGTCGCCGGGATCCTCGGGCCGATGCCGCTGGCGCCGGAGATCGAGCGGTCGGCGCTGGTCGGCTGGGACGTCGCGAAGCGGCTCCTGGAGTTCGACGGCCACCCGTCGACGGTGTACGTCCGCGCGGGCGAGTCCGAAGTGGACGGTGTGCGGTCGGTGCTGGGCGCGACGCTGAACCCGCAGGCGCCCAACGAGGTCGAGGTCCGCCGCCCGTCGGACGCGCTCGCCGCGCAGAAGCTCACCGACAACACCTACAGCGCGCTGTTCCTCGGCCTCGGCGGGGTCGCGCTGCTCGTCGGCGGGGTCGGGGTGGCGAACACGATGGTCATCTCGGTGCTGGAACGGCGGCGCGAGATCGGTCTGCGCCGCGCGCTCGGGGCAACGAAACGGCAGGTCCGCGGGCAGTTCCTGGCCGAGTCGGTGCTGCTGTCCGGGCTCGGCGGGCTGGCCGGCGTCGTGACGGGGGTGCTGGTGACCGCGGGTTACGCACTGAGCCAGGGCTGGCCGGCCGTGCTGCCGGTCGGGGCCCTGGCCGGCGGGGTCGGCGTCGCGGCGCTGGTCGGGGCGGTCGCCGGGGCGTACCCGGCGGTCCGTGCGGCGCGGCTCGCCCCGACGCGGGCCCTCGCCTGACGCGGTTCGCGACAGTCCCGGGACGGCGTGGGGGCCGTCCCGGGACTGCACGGCCGCCGATACCTCCGGGTGTGCGCTGCACCGGAACCGAGCACGGTGGAAGATTCCCTGTCCGCTGCCCGCGGCGTTGAATATCGATCACATCCTGTGATCGAAAGGCGGCTGCCGTGGTGCGGGTCGAGGCGAACAGGCGGGACTTCCTTCGCTGGCTGGCCACGGCGGGTGCGGGGCTCGCCGCCGCGGGGATCACGCCCGCGCTCTTCGCCCAGGAAGCGGCCGCGGCCGGCACGGACGTCGTGGTGGTGCTCGGGGCCACGGTCGTCGACGGCACCGACGCCCTTGCCCGGCCGAACTCGGCGGTCGTCCTGGTCGGGGACCGGATCGCGTGGGTCGGCCCGGCCGCCGAGCTGCCGCACCGCGCCGGGGCCCGGATCGTCGACGGCCGCGGGCGCTACGTCGTCCCTGGCCTGTGGGACATGCACGCCCACGGCATCGACTACGAGCAGCTGTGGCCGCCGATGTTCCTGGCCAACGGCGTCACCGGCATCCGCGAGATGCAGGGTTACGACGAAAACCGCGCCACCCGCGACAAGATCGTCCGCGGCGAGCTGCTCGGCCCGCGGGTCGCCCTCGCCAGCGCGATCATCGACGGCCCGGTCAGCCTGCTCGGCCCGCCGGTCACGCAGGTCGCGACCCCCGAGGAGGGCCGCGCGGCCGTCCGGACCGCCGTCGCGCAGGGCTCCGACTTCGTCAAGACCTACTTCTACCTGCCGAAGGACGTGTACGCGGCGATCGCCGACGAGTGCCGCCGCGTCGGCCTGCCGTTCGCCGGGCACTGGCCGTACCGCCTCCGTCAGCTCGACGCCGCGAGGGCCGGGCAGCACAGCTTCGAGCACAACTTCGGCCTGCCCATCCACACCTCCAGCCGTCGTGACGAGATCCTGGCGCGCCTCGACGCGACGCCGTTCGACCCGAACGCGAAGCGCGACTTCTTCAACCTCGCCCGCGAGCTCGACCGGCAGGCGGCCCAGGCCTACGACCCGGCCACCGCGGAACGCCACTTCGCCGGGCTCAAGGCACTGGACTGCTGGATGAGCCCGACGTTGGCCATCAACCGCGTGATCTCGCGGCCGGCCGACGCCTACGCGCACGACCCGCGGCTCAAGTACGTCTCCCAGGACATCGTCGACTACTGGGTCGACCGGCTCCCGCTGTTCACGCCGGTCACGGCCGAGCAGGTCGCCCAGCAGGAGGCCTACTTCGAGGCCCAGCTGCGGCTCGTCGGCGCCGCGCACCGGGCCGGGGTGGGGGTCATCGGTGGCACCGACTGCCTGAACCCGTACGTCTTCCCGGGGTTCAGCCTCCACGACGAGCTCGACTTCCTCGTCGAAGCCGGGCTGTCGCCGCGGCGGGCGCTGCAAACGGTGACGCGCGACGCCGCGCGGTTTCTCGGCCGCGAGGCGACCACCGGCACCATCACCGTCGGCAAGGTCGCGGACCTGGTGTTGCTCGACGCGAACCCGCTCGCCGACATCCGCGCGGTCCGCCGGATCAACACCGTCGTCACGGCGGGCCGGGTGCTCGACCGGGCACGGCTGGACCACATGCTGGCGGACGTCGAGACGGCGGCGAAGCAGCCACCGGCGACGGCGAACGCCAGGTCAGTGCGGTTGCCGGTGCATGGCTGCTGCTGAGCGCCCGGTAATCTCAGCCGGTCGAAGACCTGGCTGAGGGGGACGCGTGGCGCTGGCGGGCTGGTCCGGGGCGAAGCTCCGGATGTCACAGTGGCTTTTCGGGGGCCCTGGGTGGCGGAGCCCCCAGCCCGGGGCGAAGCTCCGGATGTCACAGTGGTCCGGGCGGAAGCTCGCATGGGTGCTGGCCGTGCTCGAGATCGCGGCCGTGCTGCTGGTCCTCGTGCTGAAGCGGTTCGACGGCCTCGACCTGGAGGTCTACCTGGGCGGCGCGAAGGCGCTGGCCCAGCAGGGCTCGCCGTACGACGCCTGGGTGCCGACGACGCACCAGATCCTGCTGCCGTTCACCTACACGCCGTTCGCGGCGGCGGTGTTCCTGCCGGGCACGCTGCTGCCGTTCGCGGTGACGATGAAGCTGGTCAGCATCGCCTCGATCGTTGCGACCGGCGTTGTCGCCTACCTCTACGTCGCGACGCTCAACGGTTCGCTGACCGACTCGTCGAAGATCCACGGCCGGGCGGTGGCGGCGCTCGTCGCGATCGTCGCGCAGCTGGCCGGGGCCCTGCTCGAGCCGGTACGCTCCACGCTCGGCTTCGGGCAGATCAACGCGCTGCTCATGCTGCTGGTGGTGCTCGACGTCCTGCTGCCCGGCGAGCGGGCGCGGACGAAGGGCCTGCTGATCGGTGTGGCCGCGGCGATCAAGCTGACCCCCGCGGTGTTCGTGGTGTACTTCCTCTTCCGCCGTGACTTCAAGTCGGCCGCACGCGTGGTCGTGGGATTCGTGGCCGCCGGCGCGCTGCTGTGGCTGGTCCGGCCGTCGGCGTCCTTCACGTACTGGACGAAGCTCGTCTTCGACGCGGGCCGGATCGGTGGTGTCGACTACGTCGGCAACCAGTCGCTGCGCGGGCTCGTGACGCGGATCGGGCTGCCGGAGGCCGCCGGGAACGTCGTGTGGCTGCTGGCCGCGCTCGCCGTGATGGCCGTGGTCGCGGTGGTGATCGTGCGGGCGGCCGAGCCGGTGCTCGGGCTGACCGCGTGCGCGCTCGGCGGGCTGCTCGTGTCGCCGATCTCGTGGACCCACCACTGGACGTGGTGCGTGCCGATCCTGGTCCTGGCCGGGTACTACGGCGTCCGCGCGTGGCGGAGCGACCGGGTGGTGACGTGGTGGTCCGGCGCGGTCGTCGTGGCCGGGATGGCACTGTTCATCGTCGGCCCGATGTGGTTCGCGCCGCGCCCGGCGTCGTCGATCGGCTGGTGGCTGGCCACCGAGTCGTACGCACTCTTCGGTATTGCCTTGCTCGTCTTGGCGGCTTTCGCTGCGCGTCGCCTGAAAGCCGTGAATGGCACATTGAGGGACTCAGAGTCCCTCAATGTGCCATTCACGGCCGTCTGATCAGCCCAGGCGCTCGACGACGTACTCGATGCTCTGCGTGAGCTTCGTGATGTCGTCCGGGTCGATGGCCGGGAACAGGCCGACGCGCAGCTGGTTGCGGCCCAGCTTGCGGTACGGCTCGGTGTCGACGATCCCGTTGGCGCGCAGCACCTTCGCCACCGCGGCGGCGTCGACCTCGTCGGTGAAGTCCACCGTGCCGACGACCTGCGAGCGCAGCTCCGGGTCCTTCACGAACGGCGTCGTGTAGCTCGTCTTCTCGGCCCACTCGTACAGCCGCGACGACGAGTCCTTCGTGCGCGCGGTCGTCCACTCGAGGCCGCCCTGGCCGTTCATCCACTCGATCTGCTCGGCGAGCAGGAACAGCGTGGCGACGGCCGGGGTGTTGTACGTCTGGTCCTTGCGGGAGTTGTCCAGCGCGGTGGTCAGCGACAGGAACTCCGGGATCCAGCGGTCGCCGCCGCCGATTTCGCCGATCCGCTCGACCGCGGCGGGCGAGGCCAGCGCGATCCACAGGCCACCGTCCGCGGCGAACGACTTCTGCGGCGCGAAGTAGTAGACGTCGAAGTCCTCCGCCTTGACGGGAAGGCCGCCGGCGCCGGAGGTGGCGTCGATCGCGACGAGCGCGCCGTCGGACCCTTCGGGGCGGCGGACTGGCACGGCGACGCCGGTCGAGGTCTCGTTGTGCGCCCAGCCGACCAGGTCCGCGCCGGCTTCGTAGGCGATCTCGGGCGCGCTGCCCGGGTCGGCCTTGACGACGATCGGGTCGGCCAGGAACGGCGCGCCCTTGGTGACGGTGGCGAACTTCGAGGAGAACTCGCCGTAGGTGAAGTGCTGGGCGCGCTCGCGGACGAGGCCGAACGCGGCCGCGTCCCAGAACGCCGTGGTGCCGCCGTTGCCGAGGATCACCTCGTAGCCCTCGGGCAGCGAGAACAGCTCGGACAGCCCGGCCCGGACGCGCCCGACGAGCGACTTGACCGGCTTCTGCCGGTGCGACGTGCCGAGGTAGGTGGAGCCGGACTCCGCCAGGGCGCTCAGCTGCTCGGCGCGGACCTTCGACGGTCCGCAGCCGAAGCGGCCGTCGGCCGGCTTGAGGTCTGCGGGGATGGTCAACTCAGCGTCGGTCATACAACCAGTCTCTCAGGTCGGGACGGGGCAGGTCGAAGTGGTGCTGGACTGTCCGGTATGTGGAATCGGCGCTGTTCCGGGCGGTGGGACGGCGTCCGTTTCGCCGGAAATCCGGTTTTCGCGGCCCTCGGTGATCGGTAGTTTCACCCGCCGGAGGGGGTGATCGAGGTGCGTCGGATCGCGTGGGTCGTGGCCTGGTTCGTGGCGGCCGCCGCGATCGTGGACGGGTTGGTGGAGCACCCGCCGCACGGCGCTGACGTCGTGAACGCCGCCGTGTTCCTCGCGCTCTTCGTCGGCGTGACGGTGTTCGGCCTGTCGCGTCTCCTGCCGAAGCGGCCGGTGCCGCGACGCGCGACCCTGCGACGTCGGCTGTGGGCCGCCACCGCGGCGGTCTGGGCGGTCGCCGTTCTCGCTGTCGGCCTCGAGGTCGTGACGATCGTCGTCAACGGCGGCCTGCTGCCCTGGCTCCTGCCGATCCCGGGTGCGATCGCCGTTCGGGGACTCCTGGAGTGGCGATCCGACATCGTCGTCCCAGCGCGGTGCCTGGCGAGCGGCGACTGGACTCCGGTCACCGCCGCGGCCTTCGACGTGCGGCCCGGCGAACCGGTCGACGGCTGGGCCGTGCTGCCGGGCGACGTCCGGATCAAGTTCCGCCTGCCCGCGGTCCCGGCCGACATCGCCGAGGAGCTGAGTGGCCGGCGGCGTCTTTGGCTCGCCGGGTGGCCTTCGGAGTACCTCGTCGTGGGCCTTCCGGACGGCGAGAGCTACGCGGTCGACGTCCGGCGTGACCGTAAAAACACGGTTCCCGGCGGCGCCGGCCCGCCGGTAGCTTCCCTCGCCATGAAGACAGTGCAGCAGAGTTTCCCGGTGCCGCCCGAGGTGCTCTGGAACGCCCTCCCCTCCGGAGTCTCGGCGATCGGCGGCCAGGGCCCGTACTACGAGTCGCAGCGCGGGTTCGTGTCCTTCCGCACCGGGATGAGCCTGCTCAGCTGGGGCCAGGAGATCACTGCGACGGTCGCGCCGTCGGGCGGGGGCTCGACGCTCACCGTCCAGACCAACCTGAAGTTCGGCCTGTTCGACTGGGGCGAGGGCAAGCGCATCGCCGCGCGGTTCTCCGCGGCCGTCGCCTTCGCGGCGGGCACGGCGGCGCTGGCCTGAGGGCCCCGCTCACCTCGACTGGGGGTGTGAGCGGGGCCTCCCTCAGCGCCAGCCTTCGACGCCGCCCGGCACCGGCGCGGCCGGGTCGTACGGCGTGCGCGTGAAGACGAACGTCGCGAGGTCGAGGTGGGTCGCGACGCCTTGGCCGTTCCGGCCCACCTTCAGCGTCTCGCCGGAGTAGTAGCCGTCGAGGCCGAGGTAGGTGTCCTTGTCCGTCTCGCGGAAGCGCGAGCCGCGGCCGGCGCCCTCGGCCGGGGCCAGCAGGAGCAGGCCGTCACCCTGGATCCGCAGGTGGTACGGCGTCGGACCCCAGTGCCAGAGCCCGGTGAGGGCCAGCAGCGCCGGGTCCACAGTGGACGGCCGCCACTCCGCGGGCAGGCGCGGCTCCAGCTCGTCGGTCGTCGTGATCAGGTCCAGGGCCAGCTGGGTGATGCCGACCCCGGACGTCGAGTTGGTGAGCACCAGCGCGCCGGTCCCCGCGGCCGGGTCGACCAGTGAGGCGGCGAGGAACCCGGGCATCGAGCCGGTGTGCCCGGCCAGCCGCCGGCCCTGGTAGCGCACCAGCATCAGGCCGAGCCCGAACCCGGTGGTCCAGACGTCGGTGTCGTCGACGGTCACCATCGTGCGCATCTGCTCGAGCGTGTCCGGGCTGAGCACGCCACCGGTGTGCCCGCCGAGGAACGCCGTCCAGCGGCCGAGGTCGGTGGCCGTGGACCACAGCTGCCCGGCGGGGGCCATCGCGCCGGCGTCCGGGCTGGGTTCCGGCAGCAAGGTGTCGGCGAAGGGGTGCACGGCGAAGCCCTCGGCGTGCGCGCCGACCGGGTGCGGGGTGGTGCGGGTCATCCCGAGCGGGCCGAGGATCTCCTCGTCGAGCACCGACAGCCAGTCCTTGCCGCGGTGGCGTGCGATGAGCTCGCCGAGCACGCCGTAACCGACGTTCGAGTAGTGGAACTTCGCGCCGGGCCGGTGCTTGGTCGCGCCGTCGGCGAGGCTGCCGACCAGCGCGTCCCAGTCGGCGCCGGGGGTGCGCTCCCACCACTGGCCGGGTGACTCGGACGTCAGGCCGGAGGTGTGGGAGAGCAGCTGGGCGATGGTCGCGGCGCCGAACGGCGTGCCCGGGACGTGCCGCTCGAGCGGGTCGTTGAGGTCCAGCCGGCCTTCGTCGCGCAGCCGCATGACGGCGGTGGCGACGAGGGTCTTGGTGATCGAGCCCAGCCGGTACTGGGTGTCGGTGCCGGGTACCTCGCCCCCGCCGCGCCCGCGGCCCCCGGACCAGACGATCTCACCGTCCCGCACCACCGCGGCGACCAGCGACGGAGCCCGGCAGGTCGCCTGCTCGTGGGCGATCCGGCGGAGCAGGACGTGTTCGGTCGACTCAAGCATGCAGGCATTCTGCCGCGCGACGCTCAGAGGAGCAGGTTCCGGGCCATCGCCGTGGTCACGGCGGCCGTGCGATCCGAGACGCCGAGCTTGCCGAACGTCCGCAGCAGGTGCGTCTTCACCGTTGCCTCGCTGATGTGGAGCGCACGGCCGATGTCCGCGTTCGTGCCGCCCTTCGCGACCAGGCGCAGCACCTCCACCTCGCGCGCCGACAGCGTCTGCGGCTCCGGGTTGCGGACCCGGTTGACCAGCTTCCCCGCCACCGACGGCGCGAGCACCGTCTCACCCCGGGAGGCCGCGCGGATCGCGTTCGCCAGTTCCGTGCGGGACGCGTCCTTCAGCAGGTAGCCGGACGCGCCGGCCTCGACCGCGCGCAGGATGTCCGCGTCCGTCTCGTACGTCGTGAGCACCACGATCCGCCGCGCCGGCTGCTCGCGCAGGATCCGCTTGGTGGCGCCGACGCCGTCCAGACCGGGCATCCGCAGGTCCATCAGCACGACGTCCGGCTGTGCGACACGGTCGAGCGCGACCGCCTCGTCACCCGAACCCGCCTCGCCCACGACCGTCAGGTCCGGCTCGGCTTCGAGCATGCCGCGCAGTCCCTCCCGGACGACGGGGTGGTCGTCGACGAGCATGACGCGGATCACGCGGGGACCTCCAGGCTCAGTTCGGTGCCGTCGGCACCGCTGCGGACGCTCAGCGTCCCACCCACCTGTTCCGCGCGGGATCGCATGCCCCGCAATCCGAACCCGGTGGCGCGATCCGGGTCGAAGCCGGCGCCGTCGTCCCGGACGTCCAGCCGGACCGCGTCGTCCACAAGGGACAGCCGGACGACCACCGCGCCCGCCGTCGCGTGCCGCCGGACGTTGTTCAGCGCCTCCTGCGCGCCGCGTAGCAGGACCACCTCCGCGGCCATGGCCAGCGCGGGCAGGTCACTGTCCACTTCGTACCGGACGGCCAGCCCGGTCTCGTCGCCCAGCCGGTCGGTCAGCCTGCGGACGGCGTCGACGAGAGAGCCGCTCGTGAGGTCGTCCGGCGCGAGCGCGGCGACCATCGTGCGGGCCTCGGCGAGGTTCTCCCGCGCGGTTCGGGCGGCCAGCTC
>Ga0307515_10019232_pt1 | contig 12310 bp, 10 predicted proteins | sample 17_EM_MG_FD_194513 | JGI IMG/M metagenome (GOLD analysis project Ga0307515, IMG submission 194513) | Populus trichocarpa ectomycorrhiza microbial communities from riparian zone in the Pacific Northwest, United States - 17_EM | ecosystem: Host-associated > Plants > Roots > Unclassified | place...
GATTTGGGATTTCCTGAACGTAAGCTTCCTTCTCTGAAGCATTTTCCTTATCAGAAACCTTAACACGAGATACTTGGATATATATGAGTGTCAAGGTATCGATATTCTCTATTTATAAAAAAGAAAAAAAAGATTAAAAAAAAAAGAGCTAACATAATCACATTTCTTCTCCTTTTCTTTTTTGTGTTGCAAAATCCTTTGCCTTGCTAGGAAGTTTAAAAGAGAAAGAAAAGGAGATATGCATAATTCTAGGATATATTCTTCAAGAATTATAGCATAAGATTTATCAAGATCACGGGAGATCATGAGGAAGCTTGATTTGGGATTTCCTGAACGTAAGCTTGTTTCTCTGAAGCATTTTTCTTATCAGAAACCTTAACACGAGATACTTGGATATATACGAGTGTCAAGGTATCGATATTCTCTATTTATAGAAAAGAAAAGAAAGATTAAAAAAAAAAGAGCTAACATAATCACATTTCTTTTCCTTTTCTGTTTTGTGTTGCAAAATCCTTTGCCTTGCTAGGAAGTCTAAAAGAGTAAGAAAATGATATATGCATAATTCTAGGAGATATTCTTCAAGAATTATAGCATAAGATTTATCAAGATCACGGCAGATCATGAGGAAGCTTGAAAAAAAAGAGTTAACATAATCACATTTCTTTTCCTTTTCTTTTTTGTGTTGCAAAACCCTTTGCCTTGCTAGGAAGTTTAAAAGAGTAAGAAAAGGAGATATGCATAATTCTAGGAGATATTCTTCAAGAATTATAGCATAAGATTTATCAAGATCACGACAAATCATGAGGAAGCTTGATTTGGGATTTCCTGAACGTAAGCTTGTTTCTCTAAAGCATTTTCCTTATCAGAAACCTTAACATGAGATACTTGGATATATACGAGTGTTAAGGTATCGATATTCTTTATTTATAGAAAAGAAAAAAAAAGATTAAAAACAAAAGAGCTAACATAATCACATTTCTTTTCCTTTTCTTTTTTGTGTTGCAAAATCCTTTGCCTTGCTAGGAAGTTATGCTTCACACAAGGAAATTAACAATGAATGTATTTTTGAAAAATTTTATTGTCCTTTAAAAACTATTAGGAAGACAAGTGTGGTTATTCATATTGAGCATTTGTCAAGTTCAAGAGTATAAACAACATAAAAAAAACCGGTAGGTAAAATCCTATTATGATAGAAGCATCTAAATTAATAAATTATTACATTTTTATAATCTTAACATCATAGTATTCTAGATTACTTAATTTTATTAATAAATTAATAATAAAAAATTAATTAATATAGCATATACTAAATAAAATTGTCGATCATATTGTATAGTTCGAACCGGCCTCAAACAAGGAATGAGACTAAAAGAATATTCACAAAAATTTAATTTCTTTGTAACCCATTTGCATTAGAACAAATATTTTGTATTAAAAAAAATTGTGACCACCTTTCAAATGCAAATTTGAAATATATTTTTTAAAAAACATTAATAATATATATATATATAGGTCATATATTGGTTGCAAAAAAAATGATAAAAGTTCTATTTAGTATGGGGAATAATTAATTTTTATAATTATATAGTTATTAATAATTAATATCATCGTAATCATCATCATTTTTTAAAAAATAATTAATTTTCATAAATAATAATAATAATTTTCAATAATAAAAAATATTTTAAAAGTTTTGCTAAGATTTGTGAACAAGATTTACAACTGATCCCAAATTTTCTAACAAATAAAATCCATTTTTTATTTTTTTTAAATATTCATTGTTTTGGAATGATTTGTTGGTCATAAATAGAAAATAAAGAATCTAAAACAAAATTGTACAATATTTTATGTACAATGAATTTGTGCACAATATTTTATGTACAATGAAATGTTATATGCATTCAAATTGTCGCACCCTCACAAGCGGAGCGCGGCGGAGCGGCGATCCTCGATTAATTTCGGGGTCTTTGTGCATTATTGTGAATAAGGGAGTCGCCACCTAGTATTATGGTCACTAGGAACCCTGACTGGTCTTTCAAAGATTCTAAGGCAAGAGACTGGTTGCGTAAAGGGAAGGTATTAGCATCCCTAGTACGCCCTACCTAAGGTAAGCTGCTTGGTGTTTGGTTTGTCTTATAATTGCTATGGTGTTGATGTTCTCTTAATTAGTTTTTCTATGATAGGTTTGCTATGATGAATGGATTTGGGTTCAAAGTCTGAAAGCAAGAATCATTGGCCAATATAGATCATACCTTTAGATATGTCTACAAAGTGTCAAAGGAAACCAATACAGATCTCTTGAAATCTGTGTTTGATTCAGACTAAACTTATTAAGATAAAAATCCAAGGAGATTCCATGTGCTTTAAAAGCTCATTTTTCCCTTAGTATTTCAAAAGTTTTGCGACTCGTAAATCGCAAGGAGGAGAGACAAAAATTTAGAAATTTAAGGAAATTCAGAGCGCTTTAAAAGCCTCTTTTTACCTTAGTGTTTCATACTTTTATGGCTCGTAAACCGTGGAATCAAAAAATTGAAATGCCTTCAATTATAATCGAGGCTTCTTTCAAGAATGTGTGATAACTTATTATTCCTAGAAAAATATTTTGGATATTAACTACTTGAGGTTTCTTTATCCAAACATTAACAGCGAATAATAACAAGTTATTCCCAATAATATTTTGAATATTTATCCCTTTGAGATTTCTTTATCCAAACATTAACGGTGAATAATAACAATTTATTCCCACTAATATTTTGGATATTCATCCCTTTGAGATTTCTTTATCCAAACATTAACGGTGAATAATAGATGAATTCCATCCAAAATAAGATTTTTGTATTTTTTAGAATATTAGCCAATACCCTTTGGAGTTTTACAAACATGTTGTAAAATCCAGAAATAGAAGAAAATAATTTTTTGTTATGTTTAAGAAATCCATGCAAAAACACATTTTTCAAAACTTCAAATATTTATTTTTTATATATATAAAAAAAAAACATTCAAAACATGTTAGAGTATTGGCCGTATGCAACACACAAAAACAAGTTTTATATTTTTCTTTGTCAAAAAACACAAACATAACTATTAATCACAATTAAAGTTAACAAACCACGTATTAGTCAAATTTTTAAGGTTTTAATAAATCAGTTATTAAATCTCAATAAAATATATAAAAACATGTTCTTACATTTTCACAAAAAATACAACATGATTTTATTTATCCCTAAAATACTTGATCATATATAGATTAAAACATTAAATTTTTATTTTTTAATTTTTATAATTCAACAACATACATAAAAAAAAATACAACAACACCCCATCTTAAAAATTCATATATAATTACAAATAATAAACAAAAATTTAAAATAAAACAACCATCACACAAATAAAAAATCACATAATAGCCCCTAAAAATATCCAAGAACCTGCTGGGAGGCTTCTGGACCATAAAAACAGTGGCGGCGCGTCTCCTCAACGCGCCGCCGTAAGAGAAAAAACAGGGGGGTAGGGTGGATATGACTTGGCTTCCTCCCTTCCTCGCCGGTGGTGACCTGTAACAAGAAAAAGAAAACGCAGGCAGTTGATTTTAATCTATTCTGTCCAGATTGTTCTTGTGTTTTTTTTCTTTTTTAGATCTGTTAACTTCTGTCTTCTTTCTTCTTCTCAGTTAGCTGTTCTTTCCTTCTTCTCCCGGTAGCAAGTCTGGCGGTTGGGCGGCGGCGGCGCTGATGATCTCCAACTCCTGTTGGTTGCCACGGCGGTTGGGTTTGCTGCTGGAGGAAGACGGCGCTGCTGCACGGGGAGAGGGAGTCGTGGCTTGTCCGTTGTTGAGGTCGACGGTGAGGGAATAGACGCGGTCCGTAAGCTACTGAATCTCCAGTGATGGCAGCGCTGTTGTGGCTGTTGTTTTGACCGCTGCTACTGTAGGCCGAATGGAGGGGGGACCTGCGTTGTGTGGGTGGGGCCCTGGGGTCTGTGGGGGGCTGTGAGGCGGTTTTGTTTCTGTGTGTGGGGAAGAATGTATCGCCTGTCGGGCTGTTGGGTGGAGGAGATTGTTACATGCTGCCAACATTAATTCCCTTAATGATGAGTCATAAACAAAGCAGGGGGAAGGAATTTGAACAGAGCCGTAGCGGGAAAACTTCAAATTCACCAAACGCACCGTTTCACTTATAATTAGTAATGTGTCACTAGACACGTGTAAGAAAACTGTAAATCCTACTATTCCGGACTAACACCTTGCATGCATATAATGCACTGCAACCGAATGGAATAGGCAGAGAAGAACAATACGCATTGTGTGTGTAAAGAGAGAAATTCGAGTGAATTTGCTCACATCCTATCCAAGTCCAATTTCTATTTCTGTTTTCAGTCATTAAGACTAGTTTGAATTCCAAATACGTTCTTGAATTACTCTTTCTGGTTCTTAAATTTTCTGTAATAGTGACAGTATTCACTTGAATAAACTTCAGTGTTCTTAGTTTTTGTTGAATCGTCACAAGTGGTATCAGAGCTCTCCTTCCTTGGACTGGGAACATGGCACCTGACACAAGAACCGTAGAGATCAAAAGACTTGAAGATTCTATTGAGTCAGCAAAAAGGGAGGCCAACTCCAAGTATGACCAGCTAGTTAATCTTATGAAGGACCAAGGTCAGAGGTGGGATCACACTACCAATAATCATGAAGCTCAAATCGGGGGAATTAAGGATCTGCTCCACGGGTTGACACAGCAACTGGAATCGGTTATGCAAAGGGTTCATTTTCCCTCAAGGGAATCCAGCCAAAGCAAAGATAAGCAGGCTGCCTATCAAAATGAATCTTCATTCAGGCCTAACTACTCAACCGAAGGAAGGCCATCAGCTTACAAGGTACACCGACCTAAACATCATTTTCCAGTATTTGAGGGTGAAGATGTGCATAAATGGTTGTACAAATGTAACCAGTACTTTGATATAGAGGACATTGATGAATCAGATAAACTGAAACTAGCTTCCTACTGCCTAGACGGCATAGCACTTTACTGGCACCAAAATTTTATGAAAAACCAAAACAATCAGAGAGTGAGCTGGGGGGAGTATATAGAAGCTCTCTGTTACAGATTCGGGGGACAAAAAGATCCAATGGAAGACCTGATAGATTTGAAACAAGTAGGGACCCTGGAGGATTATATCCATGATTTTGATGTTCTATGGAATAAAGGCTGGCATTGGGGAGAAGCAAGCTTTAGTTATTTTTTTAGGTGGGTTGGAACTGGAAATTAAGAACACTGTAAAAATGTTTGAACCAAAAGACCTTAGGCAAGCATTCAATCTTGCTAGATTGCAGGCAAACACTCTAACTCACAGACAAAATCCGGGATATATACCAAAACACTCAATGTCCACAGCACCTCATAGCCTTCCATCAAAACCCCTACACCAGCCAAATCTTACTACTCCCTTTCCCACAGCAAGCAACGTACCACCAGTTAAAAACCCTTCCTGGCCAAACAGTTCCCAAAACTCATTTAACAGAACTCCCAATAAGCCCACCAAATCTATAAAGAACCAGGAGTTTGAAGAGCGTAGGCTGAAAGGACTATGTTTTTGGTGTGATGACAAATTCGTGCCGGGCCATAGGTGCAAGAATAAAAGATTATACTCCCTAAGTATTCTAGAGGAGGAGGAAGAAACTAACGGGGAGGAGATCCAGGAAGAAGAAATTATACCTCACATCTCCTTGAATGCCTTGGAAGGAACCGTGGGTTTTCATACTATGAAGGTGACAGGGAGAACAGGGAAACAAACCCTCCACATCCTAGTGGACTCTGGGAGTACCCATAATTTTCTCAACTCCTTTGTAGCATTAAAACTGCAAAGTGAGTTAACCACTATCACACCTATCACGGTACAGGCAGCCAATGGGGGAAAAATGTCATGTGAATCAGTCTGCAGGGGTCTCAAATGGAAGATACAGGGAGTGAGTTTCGAAGCTGATGTGTTTATCATGGATTTAAACAATTACGACATGGTGTTGGGCATTCAGTGGCTATCCATGTTAGGGGACATTTTATGCAACTATAAGCACCTTTGGATGTCTTTCGACTAGCAGGGCCAGAGGGTGTTTCTTAGAGGGGAAAATCCCATCAAATTCCAAGCTATTAAGCTGGAGCAGCTTAAGGGATTACTGAGCAATCAGCAACAGTTGGCAGAAGTCCATTTGTGCAGTCTACGATTTCTGGACGAGGATGAATTCACTCTTAGTTCAGTGACAGTGGCACCACCTCCTCACCTCAACAAGGACCACAGAATCACAAAGCTAATGAGTGACTACCAGGACTTATTTAAGGAACCTGAAGGACTGCCACCACCTAGAAGCCACGATCACATTGTTCCTTTGAAGGAAGGAAGCCAACCTATTAATCTGAGACCCTACAGGTACTCAGGGCTGCAGAAAGATGTGTTGGAAAAGATGGTAGAAGAAATGCTGGGAACAGGTATTATACGGCCTAGCAACAGTCCATTTGCTTCACCAGTGGTCTTGGTTAAGAAAAAGGATTCCACCTGGAGGTTATGTGTGGATTATAGAGCTTTGACCAGACTTACGATCAAGGATAAGTACCCCATTCCAGTGGTGGAAGAGTTACTGGAGGAACTAGCAGGAGCAACCATTTTTTCAAAGATTGACCTTCGTTCGGGGTATCACCAGATCAGAATGGGTTCAGGGGAGGAATTCAAGACGACCATTACGAGTTTTTGGTTATGCCTTTTGGGCTGACCAATGCACCCGCTACATTTCAGAGCTTGATGAATGAAGTTTTTCGAGTACACCTCAGGAAATTCATCCTGGTATTTTTCGATGACATTCTTATATACAGTAAGTCTTCTACAGCTCACTATGAACATCTAAGAACTGTTTTCAATTTGTTGAGGATACATCAATTGGTTGCCAAAGCAAGTAAATGCAGTTTCGGCAGCGAGCAGGTCGAGTACTTGGGCCATATTATTTCCAAATCTGGAGTTGCTACTGACCCCAACAAAATCAAAGCAATACTCGATTGGCCCTTACCTAGGAACCTGCGGCAACTACGAGGGTTTTTGGGGCTTACAGGCTACTATCGAAGGTTTGTGAAGGGATACGGGTCCATTTGTAAACCATTGACGTAACTTCTTAAAAAAGATGCTTTCGGGTGGAATTCTGAAGCTACCACTACATTTACACTACTCAAGGAATTGATGACAACCCCTCCAGTACTATCCTTACCAGATTTGGATAAACTTTTTGTGGTAGAAACGGATGCTTCTATGGTTGGTGTGGGAGCGGTTCTGATGCAAGAAGGCCATCCTATTGCCTACATCAGCAAAGCTCTGGGGTTAAAACAGCAAGCCATGTCGATCTATGAAAAAGAGATGTTGGCTATCCTGCATGCAGTTCACAAATGGAGACACTACCTATGGAGAAAGCATTTTAAGATTCGCACTGACCACGTAAGTCTGAAATACCTCTTGGACCAAAAAATAATCACTCCAATGCAGCATCAATGGCTAGTCAAGTTGATGGGGTATGATTATGAGATAGAATACAGACGCGGGAAAGAGAATGTGGCCGCAAATGCACTTTCCAGGCCTGCCAGTCATGAAATTTTTACTATGGTTGTCTCCTCCGTTTCTTCTAACATCATGGAAGCAATTACCAATTCTTGGCAAGGGGATCCATATTTACTATCTATCATCCATGACCTACAATCAACGCCAGGCTCACATCCTCACTACAGCTGGGTAAATGGCCACCTAAATAGGAAGGGTAAGATTGTGGTAGGCCGTGACTTGGAACTACAGTCCAAGATTCTTTCCCTATATCACAGCTCAGCATTGGGGGGGGCACTCAGGAATGACTGCCACTGCAAAACGAGTGGGAAGCTTGTTCTACTGGAAAGGGCAACAAAAGCACATCCGCCAATTTGTCAGAGAATGCTCTACCTGCCAGCGAAATAAACATGAAAATATAGCCACCCCAGGACTCCTATAACCTCTGCCTATTCCCCACGCCCCATTCATCGACATCAGTATGGATTTTGTCGAAGGGTTACCTAAATCTGAAGGAAAGGATGTCATCATGGTAGTCGTCGACCGTTTCAGTAAATATGCTCATTTCATGAGTCTCAACCATCCATATACAGCTCCAGTTGTGGCTAAAGTATTCATGGACAATGTGTACAAGCTACATGGCTTGCCAGCATCAATAGTCAGCGACAGGGATCCTATATTTTTGAGCAAATTCTGGAAAGAAATGTTCAATATGCAAGGGGTCAATTTGCTCTACTCTTCAGCATACCATCCCCAAACCGATGGCCAGACTGAAATCGTGAATAAGTGTATGGAAAACTACCTCAGGTGTATGACTGGAGACAACCCAAACCAGTGGGCACGATGGTTGTCATTGGCTGAATGGTGGTACAATACAAATTTCCATTCATCCACACAATTAACACCCTGCGAGGTCCTCTATGGGTTTGCCCCTCCTATACATATTCCTTATTTTCCCAGGGACTCTACGGTTGCATCAGTTGATGATCTACTGATCCGAAGAGAGGAAATCATTAAACAGGTCAAAGATAACCTTCGACTACACAACATCGAATGGTTCAATTTGCAAACAACAGAAGGAGTGACAGAACATTTTCAATCGGGGACTATGTGTATCTCAAACTACAACATTACAAACAACATTCAGTGGTTCGCAGGACTTCACAGAAATTAGCAGCTAAGTTTTTCGGCCCTTACCTGGTGATTGCCAGAATCGGTGAGGTAGCATACAAACTGGAGTTGCCACCATCATCTGCAATTCACCCTGTGTTTCACGTCTCCCAGCTCAAGCAAAGTATAGGTCGCCAGCCTGTACAAAGTGATCTACCACCAATGCCCCAAATGCAAGAATTGCAACCACAAGCTATAATGGAAAGAAGAATAGGCCGCAGGAGAAATCAAGCAATCACTCAAGTCTTAATTCATTGGAAAGGGCTCTCACCTGCAGATGCTACATGGGAATTTGCGGATGAAATTGCAGCACGCTATCCTGAATTCCACCTTGAGGACAAGGTGGGTTTGATGGGGGAAGATTTGTTACATGTTGCCAACATTAATTCCCTTAATGATGAGTCATAAACAAAGCAAGGGGAAGGAATTTGAACAGAGCCGTAGCGGGAAAACTTCAAATTCACCAAACGCACCGTTTCACTTATAATTAGTAATGTGTCACTAGACACGTGTAAGAAAACTGTAAATCCTACTATTCCAGACTAACACCCTGCATGCATATAATGCACTGCAACCGAATGGAATAGGCAGAGAAGAACAATACGCATTGTGTGTGTAAAGAGAGAAATTCGGGTGAATTTGCTCACATCCTATCCAAGTCCAATTTCTATTTCTGTTTTCAGTCATTAAGACTAGTTTGAATTCCAAATACGTTCTTGAATTACTCTTTCTGGTTCTTAAATTTTCTGTAATAGTGATAGTATTCACTTGAATAAACTTCAGTGTTCTTAGTTTTTGTTGAATAGTCACAGAGATCGGGGAAGAAGAGGAAAGACGACTTGGGTTCTGTGAGAGGGGTCCGGCCGCTGGTCTGTGGGGCTTTTGTCGGGTCTGGAGGTGAGAGCGGTGGCTAGAGGAGGTGAGAGGAAAGGGAGGGGGCGCCTGACTGAAAGGAGAAGAAGCCGAAAATCAAAAGCCCCAAAGCCAGGGGTTTCTCTGGTTTTTTCTTTAGAAGCGGGGCGGCAGTCAGGGTCTTCTGGTTTGCTGCCAAAGGAAAGGGAAATGAGGGGAGTGGAGATGGTCCACAAGAGGCAGGCAATCTCTGGTTTGGTTTCAACGAGAGGGGGCTGCGGCCGACCTCTGTCAACAGGGAAAAGGAGGCTTGCGGCTGTTGAGAGAATTTTAGGTTTAGGGTTTTTTCGTAGTTGTTCTAAATTTTTATCTCAAAATTACTCCCCTGTAAATTTTTCTCCCTCGTGCACATGGCTGAATGTTCAATTATATAAAAATTCTCTACACATGCTATTTAAAAAATATTACAATAATTATTATAGAGATTATCTTTTATAACCAGTACCATCAAATTCTATATATTTGGTATCTCATATTACAGTGATTATTTTCCATAACCAACACGAATCAAATTATATATCTATGATATTTTATATTGCAGTAATTATATATGATTCAGTAATTATCTTCTTGACATATTACTTCTTTAATATTAGCCCTGATGTTTTATGTTATTGCCACATATAAATTCTTATTTTATTTTATTTTGAAAAATTATTAAAACATGGGTCAAAAATTAGGTAGCAACAGAAATGTTGTTTTATCTTAAGTTGTGTGTGTGTTTTATTTACTTTTTATAATATTGATGATTACATTGGAATTTAGAAAATGATGCGAGGACGAAACAAGAAGGTGGAATTATGTTTTGGTCCCATCAAATTTGAAAAAATTATGTACTTTCTCATGATGGTTTGTAATTTGTGAATTGGCCCTTACACTTTCTTCTTGTATTCTTTTTCTTCTTTCATGTTCCATTTTCTTCTTGGCATTCCGCCAAAAAAAACACAAACATCTTTATTTGTGAAGGTACTACTCTCTCGGTTGACTGCTCTCTCCTCTCGGTTTGTTGCTTACTCTTCTCTTAGCCTGTTGTTTTTTCTTCTACTATTTTATGGAGGATTATGCTTTCATCGTTTGAAATGTTGGTGTGTGTTAATTAATTTGACAAATAATCTTACGTTTGATCATTGTCAACTTATTAATCAATAGTTAATTACTTGATCAATATGCTACTCGTTCTTGTTTTTTTCCTTTCAATAAAAAAAAAAGACTATAATTAGAAAATTAATTCTAAATTGAGACATATAATAGCCTTACTAATCAAACATAAAAAAATAATAAATAGTTGAAAACTATGAATAAATTATGTATATAGGAATGGGGCATCATTTCAAGTTGGTGAATGGCATATTTATATTGTTATAGAGATCAAATTTTATGTAAATATAAAATCTTAATCTTATACAAATTATCTATAGTTTATAAGGATTATACAATTTATTATTTGCATTAATTCTATGTGTTTATATCAATCAGTAATATCCATAAATGTAGCATAACTTCCTAGCAAGTCAAATTAAGTATCAATATTTCCTTTTATAAAAATATAAACAAAAGTGCAAAAATAATCACATCTCCTTTCTTTTTCACTTTTGTGTCGCGAAATCCTTGACGAAGTTATGCTTTACACATGGGAATTAAGAATAAAAAAAATTAATTTTTTTTATTGTCCTTAAAAAAACTTACGTAGACAAGTGAGGTTTATTCATATTGAGAACTTCTCAAGTTCAAAAGCATAGACAACATTAAAAAAAAAAAGGCAGATAAAATCATATCTATGATAGAAGCATTGCATCTCACATCTTTTATGATAAATTTTTTTTTTAAAAAAAAAAACAGATTTACTTAAACATTATAGAGTTAAATGTATCTAATTTAATCAATAATTACATTTATATAATCTTAATATGAAAATATTCTAGATAAATGAATTTGATTAATAAATCAATCAGTAAATTGATTAATCCATCATATACTATAAAAAAACGTTGTCATCACTTATAGTCTCACAAGGTTAGATATTGGTCGCAAAAAAATATTAAAATTTCTATTTAGCATGGAATAGTTAATTCTCCTAATTAGATAATTATTAATATTATAGTAATCATCATCATTCCAAAAATACATTGGTTACCAAAAATAAATAAATAAAAGTGATAAAATTTCTAGTTAGTGTGAAATAATTGATTTTCCTAAATTGATAATTATTAATAATCATCACATTTTAAAAAAGATGATGATGATGATATTTAAAAGTTATTAATTATCATCACATTTTTTAAAATCTAGGTTTGTTCCTTTTGGCTTGAAAATTATTTTAGCTTGTTTGATTTTTGTATTTTTTTGTATTATTGATTCTAACAATATTTTAAAAAAAAAATCTCAAAAGATGTATCTCAACCATATCTCAAAATCTAAAATTAGATGAAATTGTCATTTTGATCATTTAAAGCTAAAATGATATTATGATTATTAAACAATCTAAATAAATAAAAGAGAAATACGAAAATAAGAGAGAAGGAGGTTACTGTTTTATTGATATTGCATTGAAGGGACATGTTTAACCTAAATATAAAGAAATTATATATAGGCTAAATTGAAAAGAAAAATAAGAATATTATTCTACGCTTAGTAAATAAAACAAAATAACTTATATTTT
>Ga0307515_10019234_pt1 | contig 12309 bp, 8 predicted proteins | sample 17_EM_MG_FD_194513 | JGI IMG/M metagenome (GOLD analysis project Ga0307515, IMG submission 194513) | Populus trichocarpa ectomycorrhiza microbial communities from riparian zone in the Pacific Northwest, United States - 17_EM | ecosystem: Host-associated > Plants > Roots > Unclassified | place...
TTGATCCATCTCCTAAACTATAAATGGTTGTGATAGAGTTATAAAGTATCCTTACTTGGTGAATCCCTCAGCTATAACCATGATTGTATCCTTCTCCCCTAACTTATTATAAAATCCATAGTGATATTTCTTCATATTTCTTATGGTATTAGTTGAGATTATAGCAATCTTTCTTTTAAATTTCTCTTTGTGCCAATTACTGTAATGTTCTTAAATCTCAGAATTTCTTTTGCAAAAGTATAATCTGGCCAATTATTTGCATTAATTAGGGGTGTTCCAAACCCGATTCGGTCCGGACAAAAAATTCTAACCAAACCAGGTTTTTTAATTTTTGAAAAATTTTACCCATCCCAAACCAGAAATTAGTTCAAACCCAACTAGTTTGATTCGCCTGGGTTATTTTTTTTTCTTCAAAAACCAAAAAGCTAGAATATATGCGGGTTCAAAAATCATTTGAATAATTTAGTTCAATATCCTCCCACTAATTGCAAACACTTGCTAGCTACAAGGATATGACTCCTCTTTTCTTTAACACAAGAAAGCAGAGTCCACATTCTATTCCCAAACAAATCTCATTCCTCTAAAATCATGAACACAATAATACCTAAAACTCACTCCTAATGATATGTCCCAACCGTCAACAAATAGCCATCCATCCTCATCCAGCTCTATGCTGCATCTCAAGCATAAAGAATATTCAGAATATCCCTATCGTTGCATCATTTTCATGGATTATAAGAGAACAAGGGAGAGAAAAAAAGTCCAATTCAAGGCACAATTAAATGTGACAAGAAATATTACATCTCATTCTTCTTGGAACACAAAACTTTGGAATCTCAACCATGCCATATCTTCAAACAGTGGGTGTTTTTGGTGATGGCGGCTGCTTTGTGGTTGAGGACAGTTGGAAGTGCTGTTGGCGGCTGCTTTGTGGTTGAGGACAGTCTTGATGAACTGTCGGTGGGAGATATACAAGAAAGAGCAGGGGTTGATTGGTTTTTTACCATGAGAAAGGAAGGTGGGGAGAGGGCCAATACATCATTTCATATGATTTACTCCTGTTAGTTACTATAATTCTTAGAAAAGGTTTAGAACATCTCACCATGCTAATTATCATTAAACTCTATATTTATTTTTAAAAACAACATTTACAAATATAAAGAATTGTATCTTTTTTTTTTTTTTTACTTTTACTATCAAAATTTGATTTGATTATTAACAAGAAGACTTGAAATAATGATATAAAAAAAAGTTGCAATTAAAAACTATTTTATAAATGAGAGAAATTAGACGAGCAAAAATAAATATCATGAAAGGTTTTGTATATGAAAACTAGAAAAAAGAAAGAAGAAGAATATTAATCGATAATTTTAAAGTGTAGGAAGAGGGTAATATAGCTGGCACAATAAAATATAAACTCTTGAAATAAAGTGAGTCTATTGATTTAAGCACATAAATATTGCTCGTCCTTTGCAAAGAAAGTGCAAAGAACTGTGCTTCCCAACTATCTGCTTGTTCAGTAGCATGAATCATCAACCAAGTTATCTTCGAAATTTGCTTTCGCTAGAGTTTCATTCATCGAAGGAGCACCAACATTAGCTAGCTCTAAACTTACTTTGAACAGGGAAGACAGTCTCGTACATTCTACTACTTCTCGACAAACCTTTCTAGCATGCAAGCCACAATCTTTTAAAAGCTATTGTCCAAAAGCAAAGCTTATCGTCAGGGCCATTTAACGGGAAGAACTGACTAAGACTCTGACAATTGAAAATGAGGTGCTACTCCTCCCTTCCCTTCTATAATAAACTTGTCAACAAATCACTTGTTCAAAGGTATACAACTCAATGCCTTCATCTTGGCTGATCATGGAATCAACATCTCCATTTTAGTAAATCCCCTCGAGACTATATTGAATTATCAAACTGTCATCACTGTAGTCTTCATTATATTCATTTTCATCACCACCATTCCTCGTTAAATACTCTTTATTATTTCTGTCTTAACCACCCTGTTCAGATCGGTGTTAAACACCACAACGGCAGGTAACAGAACAAATTAAAAACTGATTAATTTTGCATCCTTCCAAACACAATTCATTAAAGGGGGAACGTACATACCTATTGTAAAACCTCCAGAGCCGCGGGGGCAAAGCCTCTTGTCTTGCATCATTTTAGGGACGACAAAAATATACAAATTCCTTTCAAACCTCAAACAGCAAGATGGCCCCAGTAGAAGATAGAAGAAAGGGATAATGAATATTAATATCAGACCTTGATTAATGCAAACAAACTATTAACGCAAGGAAAAAAAAAATGACAATTACTAAAATCGAGCAAGTTTTCCATAGTATTCGTCGTCCTGGTGGTTACAACTGCCCAACAATGCTCCATCACCTGGAAGGGAGCTCTGACAGGTGACCACTTGGAGAAGGATTCGATGTATTAGACGGATGGGTCCCGTTATCTTGAGAGGATGGGCCACCCCACTTCATCTCCACATCAGATGGCTCAACCACATGTACTGCACCATCACTCATACCAAGTGCAATCTGATTGGGCTCAGATGGATGAGCAGCTATAACCAAAGGATAGGCAGTGCTGCTGCAACAAATGGTTTTTGTCAAAATAATTAGTCCCTCTGGTTTAAAAAGCCCAACATCACATCCCTATTTTTGTTATTTCCATTTACAACTTAGTCCCTCCATTAAGCAGCTGTTAATAAGGAGCTAGGCTGTCACCAATTAGGTCACTAATTGAAAGAAACCTAGAGGCAATTTGGTCATTTTCTAAGAAACTAGCGTTGTTTCGAAAAAATTAACAATCACACGGGCAAGGGACTGGAACAAGAAGGATTAAATTATTATTTCCGCAAATTAGATTCATCAATTAGAATATGGGTCCTAAACGCATGTGCTCCCCCACCCTCTTAATGAAAAAGAAAAAGAAAAATAGTAATGAAAAAATAGAAGAAATGAAATGCCCAAGCTCCCATTAACAAAAAATCCAGCTTACCCTGCAGGGTGTGAAGGTATATAAGCAGAAGGTGCTATTCGGCATCTGATTCTTAAGCTGTCCGCATCAAAAACTCCAACAGCACCATCACAAAAACCCGTATAAACCAAGAAACCATCACTTGAATATATTGCACTTGAAATGGGAGCCGCAAGGGTGTCTTTAGGAGACCACTACAAGATCATACATTAGTGAAAAAATAATTGAGACATCAATAATAAACTGCAAGACTAACCATGTTACATGTATTTGATCATCACCTTTTAAGGGTACTGATTACGGAATAACAGAATAGATTCATTACTGCAAACTATCAACTTCCAATCTTTTAAGAAACCTGTAAATGACTCAATGTTTGTCTCGTTCATGACTATAGCGAACATAATAAAGAACGTCTATCCCCAAAGTTGGCAATTTTGACATGAATGTCCAATTCTTGCGCAGACATAAACTAAAAGTCAGGACTTGCAGTCAAAATCAGATTGACACTTGTAAAAAGTTAATTAAACAACGCACAAAATCCAGGTTCTCTAAATCTGACCATAAAAGATATTGACAAGTAATCCCTCCTTCACATCTAATCTACCATGTCCAGTATTCCTTTTTGTTCGTTGCTGAAATGCAATTGCTCACACAATACATGCTCACAAGAGAATAAAATGCAATAGCTTCATTAACAAGAAATAGCATACAATGAGTTGACTTGAAAATGACCAACTAAAGGACTTTAAATAGACCCTTGTATCCTTACAAGTCTGACACACATTCGTAGTGCTAACAGAAATCAAAAGAAAATGCTGATCATGCTCTAACTAACTAGTGGGATAGCTGGCACACAATTGAATTAACTTCCATAAAGTATCAAGTATCAAGAATATGGTTGTGTGATGAATTTACAAAAGTACAGCAATTTGTTCAATATCTGGGACCAGGGTTAAAACATGAAGTTCATTTTTTTGTTTTTCAGAGGGTTGAGGGGAGAAGGGTGGTAGGGCTTTTTTTTTTTTACTTAGTTTAATATGTATTTGAAATTGTCCCCTAACCTTGAGACTACAGTTGATGGTAGAAGTTGATACGAATAATAAAATAAACAAACCACCTGATTTTATAAATAGGGTACTGACAGAATTTCCTTAGATAGCTATTTATGGACTATCAAAGGCAACTAGGTTTCTAAAGTGGTGGTGCTTATTCCTGTCTTGCCTTCTTTTCTCATTTGACCAATGATCCAACTTCAGATTGGGTTTTGTTCATTAAAAAAAAAATACTTTGGTGATAAAAGATATATGATGGAAAACTTACTGAGCGCGAACATTCAAGTTTGCTGTCATAGATGGCAATTTGGCTTTCATGGACAACCAACAGATGTGCTTGGTCATTATGAAATTGGACTCTAGTTTCGCCTACCAAAGGGGATTGACGACTAGGTGGTGCTTGAATGAACCTCATTTTCTTTTTCTCCCATCCATCAATGCTCCAGACACACAACTGCAACTCAACCCATCAAAGGCAGTATTGATACACAATACATCACATGGAAAAGCTTCAATAAGAACTTCTATTGACAAGAAAAGTGCAAAATGGCTTAAAATCAATATGAGATGACTTTATGAATCCATATTCCAGTTTAGAGTGAGCATCTGCCATATACATCCAATACTTCTATGGAACCAGTGCCAGTAAATTATAATTTATCTAACAGTTGCATTGGTTTGTGAAATAGCGAACAATGAATAATGTGATCGCCATGAAAACTTTCCATAAAAGTTTTTGCAAGGTCCATTTCAGGACCATTCTGAATTATCAGAAAGAACATCAATAATGTTGTGACGATGGAAAAGTAGGGAAAAATAAAGGACCAAGTAAGTTAGGGCAGTGGGGGGTATAATCCAATGAGGACCTCCTAAAAACATCACAAAGAAAGTGAATTGCAAAGCTGCAAAAGGACAAAGTAGCACATTGCCGGTGCATTAAGTGATCCGACTTGACATTCTTCAAGTGTCAGGCCATGAAGGCATCATACAACACACCATGTTTTTGTGTAAATGGCAGCGTAAGGACCTTAAAAAAACTCTCTTAACATCTGATATTCTAGATATAAGGCCCTGTATTTGTAAAGTTCAGTGAAAAAGGATTTTTTTTAAGAGATGCAACATTGATTTGAGAGAAAAAGAAAACTCAATAACGAAACTTCAAAGAGGAAACTTATAACTTAAAGCAAGTTGGAAAGTTCAAGGAAGAAAAACCAAAAGCTTTACAGAGTTTATGGACAAGGAAAGAGCAACAGGCTTGAGATCTTTCAAGGTTATTTATCAGACATGTTAACATACTTAGCAGAATGGGAGAGTGAGTTCCATAGGACAAACTATCCAATTTTTCCTGCTTCAAGCATAAGCTTTCACAGACTCTCCTCAGGATAACATCAAATAACCCAACCCATAAAGATAGCAACGTTATTCAAATGATCCTATTAATCACTGACCTGTGCATCAGCCCCAGAAGACACCAGCACATTTAAACTCTGTGAAAAAGCAAGTCCTGTTATTCGATTCTGGTGGCCCTTGAGTTTAGTTTTGACCTGCAGTCAATTTCAAAAGTCAACTTCGCACCCATAACTAGATGCCTTAAGGAAAACCTTAAGATCGATAAGGGGTAGATACTGCAATAACTTCAACAGTACATATCACATGTTCTTAATTTCCAGAATTCAAGAACAGAACAGAATTCCTCATTATCGTGTTATGGAGCTTTGTTTGATTTACTATCAATGTGAGGTGACAGGAATCAAATCAAAAAAATATAAATAATCCAAAAGGCAGAATCTACAATCATTTGGTAGTAGTATGTGATAGTTTTATTTTTAAGGAATCTTTTCATAAGCATAGATAATTGTGTCCAATTTTTTCTCAGAACTTCCAAATCACAAGGAAGCTAGTTAGGCTGAAAGAATGAGCAAGCATTAGCAAAATCAAAAGACCAGCGCACCCACACACACATGGATGCACGCACATAGAGATCACCTCATCAACTCTGACATTATATATTTGCACAGTAGAATCCTCCATGCCAATTGCAATAATGTTATTATCTTGAGGATGGAATGCTAAAAAAGTGGCTGCAGGAGGTGGGGACATAAATGTTGTCATGACCTAAGAAGAAAGCTCAAGAGTTTTATTAAGTCATGCCAAACCAAAGTGCCAAATTAAAAATTAAAAATAGAAACAAATATAATAAACTTTAAATCAGAAATCAATTAAGTGCTGTAACAATAGACCTTGAATGTCATCATGTTGAACAAAGAGACCTTCCCACCAGAGGCAGACATGACATAAGAATCATTTTTGGATAGTGCAATGCATGCAGCAGATTCTTCAGCTGGTTTGCTCTCATTTATATCATTAGTCATGGGAGTTCCACTAGGAGGCTGCCACAACTGTGGTGCATTTGATGCAGTAGCCTACAAGATTTCACGCCGAAAATGAAACACAAAAAACAGTCAAAAGAGGCAGAGATTTCACCATTTAAAGACATGAGCCAGACCTTTCCTGTCAGATTTCTTTCACTGCGCTGCCATTTCCACAGCTTGTGGACAGCATTAGAGGCAAGGGCCAATAGAGCCAGCCCTGAGTTAGTATAAATCAGCCGCACAACCTGGAATTACTGACCTGTTATCCTCGATTATTACAGCAAGAGACAGCTATATAAAGCATAACATCATGTATACCCATGTAATAGGAAAAAAACTTCATTGATAGGAAGAAACAGAAATGTGCAATAGAAGTATGAGATATCCTAATCAAAAAGCAGTAAAAAAAGAATGAAACTGAACAATATTCCTTTCAAGTCTGCACATCTGTGAACGAGACACCTCTGAAACATCTGAGGCGGAGCACTAAAGTGAAGCTAGGAAAATCAGCCTATCCCATATCAAATGAAAATACAATCATTCATCATGGAAAATTATAGAGTTTCAATTGTTCCAGACGCACTAAATTACAGAAAATTTGGCACATTGCCATAAAAATTTGCTACCACTTCTTAAAACCCAAAAACATATCAAAGAAATTCCTCCAAACTAAAAGGACAGACCAAGTTTCTCCGAACACAGAAAAGGTTACACCACAATCCAAGTTACTAGGCAATGCAAAAATAAGTGATTGGGAGTTTCACCACTACTGGCACCCATAGAAAACACTTCAGGAGACAATGCTTTGGGAGGGTCTTCTTATCTGAAACATGTTGTCAGTATTAATTTTTTTTAATGATTGACAACCAAAACAAGCTTTTAATGCTATGGGAACCTTATCTTTGCAGAAAAAGTTTGCTAGGGAGAATTGAGGGAACTTGGAGAGTAGTAGCCATGTGCGCTCACATGAATGTCCAAATTAGTTACAAATATAAGGAAAGCTTATTACAATGCATCACAAAACATGCACAATTAGGCATGAGTGTTGCGTATATTGTGTCCCCATCTCCCACTCCCACTCCCTCTGACTACTAACTATCAGCTGACTATATTGGTTTGACCCAAAAATACCACCACCATTTGCAACACAAGTGCTCTGCTTCTCCTCTAGTAGTAAGTAAGAGGGTAACAGGTTCAGCTTGCTAGAGGAGGATTTTGACAACGGGAAGGGGTCAACGCATATTGTATAGATCACCATTACCATTTACCAAAAACAAAGCAAGCAATAGATGGAATCACAAGGTTAAGAAATTTATTCAATATTGCTCTTATTTATTGGAAAGAAAATCTCTCCAAACATGGCAAGAATGCTTAACAAGAAGTAACCAATTGTTTGGAACACAAATACCAACTCCCAGTCTTCTATTTTGACCCTTCCAAAGTTGTTAATCCAATTTCTCTATTGCATTCAGCTAATCAGCTTTAAATAATCATGCACAACAATATATTGCTTGTGCATGAACTCAGGCAAATGTGCATGCCTATACCAAAAAAAGAAACATTGGCAACCAAATTTCAACTGCATTATTTTTCATGTCTACAGTTCTAGTAGCTGCAGCTTTATCAGTTGTCTTTTTGGTTTTATATTAGAGCACCTGTCCTATTGTTAGAGCAACAAATTGAGAATTGAGAAAAGAATTTTTCATGTCTACAGTTCTAGTAGCTGCAGCTTTTCTTCTCTCCTACGTCCTTTCTTCTCCTCCAAATTTCTGCCTGCATCGAATTTAGTTTCCCTCAAGAATAAGTCAATTGTTTACAATGACATCAGGAGGTATTAACATATAATACACTCACATTGTTCCTGTACTTCAACTGCATTATTTATTTATTCTTTCATTTTAGAATATAAAAAGGATTTGCATTTAAAGAGTTAACACTCTCTTCAAGAAAGTACAGTTCTCAGCACCAACTTTGGAAAACATAAAAAATTTGGTTTAGGAGGAAGAATGCCTTCCCACCACCAAATAGAGAAGTTCATTTTTCGTGCGTAATGTAGAGCCAAAAATCATATTGCTGGAAAAAGATTTGGGATTCTGTTGTGAGAAATGATCCACTTCTATTAATAGTTTCAAGAAAACAGAAAAACTGTAGAAAGGAGTTTACTTTTCAAAAGTAAAACTATTTTCTTCAAAATGCAAGTTTTCTCTATTTTTTTCCCTCCCCCATTTGCTAGTAAACCAGAAAACTACTTAAGTTGTTTTCCAAATTCCACGCTTTAGAAAACAACAGTTGAGTTCTGTTTCTTAATCTCCCTGTCCTTTACTTAAAAGGCTCTGGTTCCATATTTTGGAAAACTAATGGTATTAAACATGTTGTATTAGTTTAATATGGATAAATATTTCTAAAATAGAGATGAAAAATAAACAGCTATTTTTGAAACATACCTACAGTTCTTCATTGATCAATTGTAAAAATATTGCATGTTCTACAGGGTACTAGCTATTATTCTTTCAATTTTTTTTAGACTGAAAATTATATGCTACCCTAGCCACCCCTACCCACTTCATATAGAAGCAAATTTCACGAGCTCCCTGATTTTGCAGCAATCCTCTCCTTCGCAGATGAATTACCGGTGATGTTTCTCTCAAATAGGAAATATTTATGCAGTGGAGTTGCACCACAGCCAATGTACTCAAGCTAAACAGGAAGCAGCAATACCATGCAAAATAGCAGTCCAAAAACCATATAATTCTGAAAGCAATATGGGAATAACAGCTTCAATGATAAAGCAAACACGATGCCGACCACACACACTAAACCATACAAATAAGAGGCAGAAGTCCAGAATGATAAGCCAAAAGAATCTAAGAACCCATGTAATTAAAAATATCTGCTACAACTGGCAAAGTTGCACATGGAAGAAAAACAAAATGCCATGATACATGCATGCATACATAGGTATACATAAATGTGTGTGATTGTGTGTGAACATCTTTTCCCAATTTAAAACTAGTTTGCAGTAAGAAATAAGTTATCAATCATATTGTTTAACTACCTACCTTGCCAGCTACTATGGAGTCAGGCAACCGCAAAGCTTTTAGCTGAGATGAATCTACAATATCACTCTTCCAGCTTTTCAATTTGTCTGTATCATCTGAAATCCTTGGTTTAACATCAACAAGCCTACTGTTGTCCATGGTACCCTGTCATGTTAAACAAAATAAAATTAGAGACCAGGTAGCACTAACAGCATGGAACTGAAAATTGCTTAACTTACAAGATTGCCAATAGAAACTGCAGGCTGGATTCTATCTGAGCGTTCCAGTGATGATGCGAGGCCAGAAGAAACATTTGCCACAGAGCCTAGTGCGTTAACAATCAGTGGCTACAATAAAAGGTATAAGAAACCTCATTAGCACCGCAAACATGCCACCTGGCAAAGTAAGTATCCAATGCAATGATATAGGAGTATAGAACAAAAACAATACACGGGCATGCTGTGGTTTTCAACTCCAAAAGCCATTTCTCAAAATAATAATAATAAGCCACCATCCTCTTTCAAAACAGAAAATTAGGACTTAGCAAGGGATGCTATCATTTGAAAACTCTATGATCACCAGAAGGCATCATATTTATAAGGTTTTCCTTTGTTAAGCGTCATAACACTGAAATTTAAGCATGAAATTCTCCTTCCCTTCAACCAGTAAACACATTATTGAACTAATATCATGGTTTTCTTGATCCCCAGGCTCTGATTTAACAAGTTATCAGGAACATAACATTTCCTGCTGCAATCTTATTTTATTTTAAAGCACTTTTAGAAAAGTGTCCTTTCCTTTAAGCTACCATTCTTCCAACACAAGATCAAAGCACAAATGATCCATCACCTTTGAAGAACTATACCATTATCAAACAGTCATTTGTATCTAAGTTATTAGGTTCGCTAATCCAATTTTACTTTAGCATCTAGCACTTGAGCTTTGAATCTTTTCTCTGGAAACAAATTGCAAGAATTGAACGAAACGGTGTAAAAAGAAAATGTGTCGGATGCATCGAGATATTGAACACTTAATATTGATAAATGTGGAACACTTAGAATTAATTGATAACAACATTTCATCAAAATCAAATGGAGCCTGCCCTATTTAAAAGAAAATTCATGATACTCTGGTATAAGGGAATCTAAGGTCCACTGGTAAAAGCACCAAACAGATCTATACAAGTTCATGCACATGACAACCTCACTAATTTCACCCTGCTGACCAAACTTCTGCTCACTAAAGAAATATTAATGCCTTGGCCTTTACAAAGGGTAGTTTTTTTAACCTGATGTCTTTAAGCAGGTTCTCCTTGCATGTGAACAAGTCAAGGATTCTCTTAGTAACTTCTCTTTTTATGATAACAATCTTATTTCTTACCTCAACACAGCATATTGTACAGACCTTACACAGGGTAAAAATAAATAGATCAAACCAAAACGTATAACTACCTTAGAGTTGATTGGTTCTGACGGGCTTCGACTTTTATCAATAGCCCTGCTCTCCAACATCCTTATCAAGCGCAATCCATCACTACTGGCTAGAATTTTAATACCATTGTCACTAGTTGTGACTGCCAACAATGAACCTTCCTTGTTAAATCTCAGTCTAGGACTAGCCTGCAAAGAAAACTAACAATGAACTGCAAAACCTTACATTTATACCCCTAAAACAATTAGAAAAGGAATGCAGACTAATACTAACAGGCAACCCCCCATCTGCATCAACAGCTGTCAACATGTTTGTATTATCCATATCCCAAAACTTAATTTGAAACTCATCACCAGCAGCTAAGAAGTGGCTCCTTGTTGTGTCAAACTGAACAACATCTAAAGAACGCTTCCTGAAACCCAAATATGTTCGTTTGATAGATCCTTCACTCTCATTCCACTCAACTAGGTGAGATTCACCTTCTTTACTTGTTCCACAAGAGAAGAGCCTGCAAAAATGGAACAGCAATACATCACCCATACCATTTTGAATGCTTATATTCATGTATTCACACCTTGTAAGGGATAATACAAGTGGCATTGAAGGAAAAGATAGTGCCCAAAGCAGGGTTTATGTCAAGCCCAGGACAGTAATCTCTCCCAAAAATAGTCTACTGAAAAACTACTTGAGCTAAAACAAAGGAGGTTAGAGGAAACCTAAACATCACGGACACATGGAATACAAAAAAAAAAAATGACTACAGAATCCATAACATAGAATAAAATGTCTAAGGCAAGATAGTTTTGAAACATTGTGCAATGCAATTTTTATTTCTGACAAGACATGATGTAATTTAGGTTAGATTTGGAACTAAAAAAAAATGGTATATGTACTACAATAGACAAAATGTATAGGCAAGAAAAATAGGAGTGAAAAATCAACTTCTCTAACTTTGAAATATTATTAATCCAAGTTGCTAGGATTTCATACGAGTAACAGATACAAGAGCATGTCAGGGGTTACAGTTGGTTTTTTTTCTAGAATGTCCTGGATCTTTCCATTGGTTTGAAGCGCCCAATAATGTCATTTTTTTAATCTGAGTGTCATTATCTGGCATGAGTATTTTAGACTCTTCAAGTGTTTGTCAAGTCAAATGGGTGTAATACAAGATAGAATTCCAGTTATTAAAGCTATATGCCTGTTTTTATATTTACAGGGATACCAATGGTAGCCAATGTGATATGTTTGGAAGTGTTTTCAAATTCATCATGTAAAAATGAAAAAAAAAAAGAAGCTGTTTTCATCCAAAAGTAACAAAATGAGGTATTTAAAATAAAACTCGCCATTATAAACTTTTAAACTCATGAAATATTTAAAATATATATATATATCATAATAGACCATTTACAAAACAAACAAATGA
>Ga0307515_10019235_pt1 | contig 12309 bp, 3 predicted proteins | sample 17_EM_MG_FD_194513 | JGI IMG/M metagenome (GOLD analysis project Ga0307515, IMG submission 194513) | Populus trichocarpa ectomycorrhiza microbial communities from riparian zone in the Pacific Northwest, United States - 17_EM | ecosystem: Host-associated > Plants > Roots > Unclassified | place...
CAGTGGTAAGGTTATTGAAAAACCCATTTTTGAACCTTGTAAGAAAGATGATGAGTCAATCTCTGAGGGTAAGGAAGGGGTTGAATCTGAACATTGTAAAGAAAGAGTGATTCCCCGCCAGCACTTCCATTTCCTCATGCCATGACCAAACAAAGAAAAGTCAATCACAACTCTGAAATCTCAAAGTTCTAATCAACTTCTTCTTCTTCATCATCTTTATTATTATCATTATTAATAGTATTATTGGTATTATTGTTACTATTGTTGTTGTATTATTGTTGTTTATAATTTATACAATTAACCTCCCTGTGGTTCGACCCCGGTCTTGCTGGGTTATTTATTACTTCGACACTTCTTCACTTGGGAGAAGACATCAATCTTTTGGTCGTGTCATTAGGCATGCAAGATAAATTTGAGTTGAGATTCTTCAAACGTGCTAGAGAAGTAGGAGCAGTGGTAGAATTTTGGGCTACAAATTTACTAATGGAGACTTCCATAGCTTGTGTCTCTCTTGCTTGGCTGCATGCTGAAAATTGAGAAATTACATTGAGGAGGGGAGAGAAAAAAGAAAGAAATAAATAAAGAGACCCTAAAGGCACATTAAGTCTATGAGACGAATCCAATGACATCAAGAAAGCTCACCAATGGTGACCAAAGTGGGTCACACTTTGGGCAATATGTGTTGGCCACTTTGGTCACCATTGGTGAATTTCTTGGTGTCGTCGATTTCTTCTCGTCGAGATTTTTCTGATGATATCGGTGGTGTCATAATTGGAGTTTCAATGTCCCTTCAGCATCTCATTCATTCTTTTTTCCCTCTCCCATCTCTCTTATTCATAATTTGTGTCAACTCATTGAACAATTTCTTTGATATTTTGCATTTCTGATCCATGATAAGTTTGAATGTCACGCTTCTTAACCACAATATGTATAAACTATGCTATTTCACTAAAACTTTTTTAAATTGTGTTAATTTGTCTATTTAAAAAAACTATGTTAATTTCAAGAAAAAAAAAATTTATATCATTAAGATTTTTTTTTTTGAGAATTTAAAATATGAAATTTGTATTTTATAAAACAAATTGAAAGATATATAAATTGATCGATCATATAAATAATTGTTAACACTAATTAAAGGTTAAGGCGAAGAGTTGATATTCAATGTAAAAAGCAACAGATAGATAGATGCATATGTAAATATTTGAGCTAGTGATATGCTAAACCTTTTATGTTTTTTATTTAATTGTGTGGCAATAAAATTGATATTTGTAAGAAAAATAATGACTCAAGTTATAAGAAACAAATAATTTTAGTCAAAATTATCTTTTTTTATGAATGTTTTTTTTTTATAAGAAAACATATATTTATTAATAATAATATATTTTATTTAATACAAAATCATATTGATTTGAAATAAGGAATGGAAATACTTCTCTCTTATCAAAACTCTAATAAGGAATGATTTTTTTTTTAATAAGAAATATTTTTTTTCCATGAAAACAAGTGTTTTTAAAATAAAAAAATGTCTTGTTTTTTAAATTAAAACATAACATAATCTTGAAAGGAAGTTGGAATACAAAACAAAAAAACAAATCTTATATCAATAATTCCTAGGCAAAATATATATAACAAAACTTAAAATATTAGAATTCAATCATTTTAAATAAGTAGAAGAATTAATCTATTCAATCTAAAATTCATTTCCTTATTAATGCATTTTTTTTAATGAAAACATATTTTTTTAATTAGAAGTAATGTTTATAAAATAAAAACTTATCATGATCTTGAAAGCAAGTTTTAACAAAAAATTATTAAGATAATGTTGACTTATTTTGTATGTGATTGAAGACAAAAACAATTATGTTAAGAATCAATTAAAAAATAAAAAATATATTTCATAGAGTAGTTATGAGCAATTTTTATTTTTTTTTACATATTAGGTATACAAAAATTAAAAACACAATTGAATAAGTTTCTTTAAAAATGTATAAAACCCATGGCAAATTCTTCTAATTCACTAAGGTCACGTTCTTCTTGATAGTGTAATTTAGTAATATCTGCATCATTCTCAATATACATGTTAGACATTTTCAGTTCATTAAAAGCTATGATTTTTAACTGTAAGATTGTTTAATCATAATCTAGAGCCCAAGTTCTAATACCAATTGAAAGTCTAGGTGAAACTAAAAGGAGGCAAATTGAGTTGTCAATTAAAAAGCTTTTTCTTAACTTAAAATAATATATATCATAACCTAGTGATCAATACAAATAAAAGCTTAAAACAATAATAGAAGCAAACTTAAAGATGCATCTAAATAATCAACACATTAAGTGAGGAGATGTAGTTAAGAGAGTGTGCGCCAATATTTTTATAGAGGTTCAGAAAAATCATCTACTCCTTTGCTTGAACCATCATTCAAGAGTTTACTATCACACTTGTATTTTTAAGGGCTAAAAATTAGAAAATCACCTACTCCTTTGCTTTACCATCGTTCAAGATGCATCTAAATAACCTTCCACCTAATATTTTTAAGGGCTAAAGATTAGAAAACCTTTAATCTTACACTTTTCAAAATATTACTTTCTTAATAGAGTTTAATGGAAAATAAATGGAACATATGGAGGAGTTTGCCAAAAACACTTCAACCTTGTTTTTGGATAAATCAAGGTTATAAAAAAGGTTGTAAGAGGTTGTATGAGAGTAAGAATATGATAAAAAATTTAACTTTGATGTGCTTAATCATTTTATTGAAGAGAGGGGTATTTATCAAGCTAAAAGATCAAACTTGTTGTTGTTGTTGGGCTCAACTTCCAAAAAACAATTTGCCCGTTGAAGAATTAGCTAAACCATTGTCAAAATTGGTTAGACCATTTTAAAGAACTTGAACAAATTCTAGAATTTCAAAAAATTGGTTGAGCTATTTTACAAAACCAGTTAAACTATTTTGAGAAGTGGCATTCCATTTATCTAAATTTAGATATTGGAACTTTTCTTTTGTTTTATGTGTTTTAGTCTTTTCTTGATTTTTTTGTGTTGTTCTGGGGTTTTGTTTTAGGTTTTATAGGAGTGGAAACCTATTTCTAAACAAATTAAAAGTTATTTGACAAACTCTCTTTACAAGATCTTGATCTTTGAAGTTGAAAGTTGTTAAGGTGTTAAGATTTTTGCTTGAAATCAAAAACCATTATTGCATCACTTCATGTATCCATGGCATTCTTCTTTGATGATTTTCTAGAATGATTTTATTCTCTTAAATCCTGTCTAAATTATTATAAAGCTTGTGCAACATACAAATGCAAGTAATATATTTTTTACTATATTTCTTACACATGTCTAGACATTAGATTTAATCATCATTTAACATAAGCACTAACACATTTTCATATAGGCATAAACATGTATAACTTGTATTTATATATCATCAATCAAATATTTTGTTACCATCAAAACAACTAATACATGTTTTGTACAAGCATGTTTCATATAAGCACAAACATGTATAACTCGTATTTATACATCATTAATAAAATATATTTTTTTATCATCAAAACCTTAGATGATTGGTGTGCATCCAAGACTAAGAAAGCCTAATTTGGTTTTTTTGGCAAGAAAGAAGTTCTAAAATACCTCAATAGCATTTATCTTGTCAAAAGAAACTCATTGAGCTTTTTGTTGTTGGAATATAGCCATTAAATACTTTCTGTGTCCCTTATTTTTTATGATTTTCTCTCTCCTCTCCCAAAACTTAAAGACTAAAACGTGAAAAATAAATTAGGCCTAAGGGTAAAAGTCTAAAACAAAAGGAATAGAAGGGACCAAAGATATATAAATGAAGTCTGTTAGGATGAAAATGGCATTCTTCGCACAAAAGTAAGAAAAGCTTTGTAATTATTTTTATGTTTTAATTTTTTATCCTTCTTCTTCTAATTATTTTTGTTTCTATAAATTGAGATTTTATTTTATTAAATTGATCTCTAATTCAACTATGTAATCTCTCTAAATATGTTGAATTCCTAAGAATGTTAAAAACAAATCTCAATACTTCAAATAACACAAACACCATATACAAGGATGAAATTGAGAAGCATACAAGTTTGATGATAAAAAAAAAATTTCAGCATTGTTCATCAATAGTAGATAAACAATGAAAAATCAAAATCTTTAAGCTTATTAGGTAATCTCTTTTTATTAAAAATAGAAGAAGGCTGATTATTTCAAATTCTTAATAACAAACATTAGATTTCTATTTCTCCTATTTTCATTGTATATCGGAATTAAAGTTCAGATAGGATATATACTTATTATTATCAAAGGATTATAACATCACAAGTTAAACCCAAACTCTATGATGAGGTGTTTGAAGATTGGTTAGCCCTTGTTGATATTTGTTTAGAAAATAAACTAGGATACTTTCCATGTTATGATACGGGTTGGACTAATTTTTTTTCAACGTAAGAAAATAATGTTTAAGTTGAAAAGAACTCTTTATCATTATCGTTAAACCCAGTCCAACAAGTCAAATTTGAAAAAACCTCATTTTTTATTTACACAAATTTGTTTACTTTTAGAAAAAGAGAAGAAAAGGCAGATGACGAGTCACGTCCTAAGGTAGTAAAAACAAATAGCCCTAGAAACTCATTTTCAACTCATTTTCATCTAAAAAAACCTAATAAACAATCGAAGAACTTAAAAAATAAACTAATTTATCAACCTAAGAAACCCAAAAAAGTCTAAAAGTATGAATTCAAACTACGTAAAATGTTTTTCTTTCTCGATCTCGATATGTTTTCTCGCAATATTGTGGTTCAAAAAAATCACCATTGAACACTTGTCATCAAATAGAACTCGTTGACATCAAAATTGACATTTTTATGGTTAAAATCAGTGACAACTAATGACAATTCTCTCATTGCAGAAATTTGGTCAATTTCTCGCTTCTCTCTCTAATCTAAGGACTAAAAAATAAGAAAAACAAATTTTTAGACCAAAATTAAATAAAACAAAACAATAGGGGCTTTCAAGGAAGAAAAAATAAAGTAGGATGTTTAAAATAAACTTTTCCTAAAAAATCAGATTGACCATGGGAGTTCTTCTTATTTTACATTGTTGTCCTCTTATTTTTAATTTTTCCTATCTTGAATAAATTTTGTTTGATTGGTTGTTAATTTGTCTATAGAAGGATGCAATTGAAAAATAATATATGAAAAAAAAGGTCAATCAAGCTACAATGAAATACCTAGACATTTATGTTTTAATATATTTATTAAATATATTAGCCATTTAACCCGCGCTTCGACGTGTGTTGTAATTTTTTTTTCAAAAAAATATTGGGTATACATTTTTCTTCAATGTGTTTTTTATATAAACCTATAGACAACTAATGAAGAATGATAAGATTGCATGAATCAGAATTCCCAACAAATCAAATGTGAAAAGTTGAAACTTGAAAAACAAATTAAAAAAAAATTAATTAGAAGGCAATTCAAAATTTTTAGTTCGAAGGTTAAATTGAATTGAAAAATAACTTTACTAAATAAAAAAAATCAAAAGAATGAGAGCTAAACTAGAAAAAAAAATTTAAGAAATTTTAATCGAAAGACTATATTGAAAATCAATTCTATAAAAGGAATAAGAAGAGAATAAGAAATTAAAAGAATGAGGACTAAAATTAAAAACAAAACAAATAATAAATTGTAATTGAAGGACTAAATTGAAAAACTAAAAACTTTTTTAAAAGGAATAAAAATGAAATAAGCAATTAAAAGAATGAGGACTAAAACTATAAAAGGAATAAGAACGAAATTGAAAATTAAAAGAATGAGGACTGAAATTAAAAATAAAACATCTAAGAAAGTATAATTGAAGGACTAATTTGCAAAACAAAAAAAAAACTAATATAAAAGGAAAAAGAATGAAATAAGAAATTAAAAGAATGAGAACTAAAACTAACAAAAAAAATGAACAAAAAGGATAATGGTGCTCTTTAGTTGTAAGGATAGAGAAAATAAGGTAAAGAAAAAAGAAAAACGATTGCCGACGACAATTTGATTACATTCAGTTACCACGCGCCACTCCAAATGGAAGAGGAGATGGTGGAGCATCCAGGGAGACAATGAAAGACCAGTTTTGGCCACTAAGTGGCGTCAGACGCGCAACCTGAATGGCACAGACACCACCCACGCGCTAGCACATACAATACACGCACTAGCAGCTTTTCCCAATTAAAAATTAATAAACAATGTGAAAATACTAACACCCCCCCATAACTTTGGCAATTATAGAAAATACCCATATGAAAGTTTAAAAATACCCCAACATGCAAATCTTTTTTTTTTTTTATCTCATCCAAGGTTAAGTTTGCATTTATACTATACAATGACAATAAAAAAAAAACTGAAAAAGCCCTTGTCTAGCAGGTCACTAATTTTTTTTATTTGGGGGCAAAGAAGTATTTTTACGGTTAAGAAGTTTGTGAAAAGTCAAGAAAGTCCTTGACCAACTATTCTAAATTTTGTTGGCTTTAGGGGTAAAAGAGTATTTTTACTGTGTAAAAAAGTGAAAAGACAACATACACCCTCAAGCAAAGCTTAAAAAATAAAAGAGTGAATGGTAATCTCATTGTAACACATGTGAAAACTACAATCCTACCCTCAAGCTAAGCCTAAGAGAATAGAAATGATGGAAAGAAACTCTCATCAAGAGGAAATGGAGGAAATCTCAGCTAATTTTCTTTGGTTGAAAAGGAGATCATTGACCTACGCTACACTAGGAGCAGATTAATTTTTTTTTAATGTTTTAAAAAAATCTAGGTGTCGCTAATATTTTTTCTAAAAAGAAAAATTAAACTGTGTGGAGGTTAACCTAATATAACCTTGTCAACTTGGAGATTCTAAATACAATCCGAACAACCGATAAAAATGTAGATTTGACTAAAAAAATTCAAGATGACATTTTTTTTCAATATTACGACAATAATATATTGAATTGACCTGGATTAACGTGTCAAATTCGCAACCCTTATCATAAGACCATGAAACTTGATCAGAAAATAAATCAAAATAAATTATGAAACCTAATTCCCAATGAACCCAATATTGAAGAATAAAATTGAAAAAAAATCATATGATAAAATAACCCAAAAAATTACCAGAGTCAACCTATAACCTACCAAACTCACAACTCAGGTTATGAGATCGAAATAACCTATAGAAAGTGAATCGAAATAAATTATGAAACTCAATTCCCAATCAATTCAATAATGAAGGATAAAATTGAAAAAAAATCAATTAAAGAAAGGACACAAAAATGATCCGAGTTAACCTAGGTTAATTCACCAAACCCGTGACCTAGGTCATGAGACCGAGATACCCTCATAAAGTGTTAAAATATGTGCGGCATTGGGGTGATCATCTTTCTAGATCAGTATTTTGGGTGTGTGTGGAAAGAACAAGGAATTCTTGTTCTTTTATGGTTAAAAGGTTTGGAGTTGCCACCTAATATTTTATCACTAAAATCTCTGACTTGTCTTAAGAGTCTGGATAAGGAGACTGGTTGTATATAGAAAGGATAATATCACCTATAGTACACTCTACATAAGGTAAGCTGCATTGTTCATTTGTTTGATTATTACTAAAATATTATTGTGTTTTTTCTAACCGTTGGTCTATCTATTAGTTAAAGCAAGTTCACTCTAGTTGAGTGGACAATGACTTTGCCTAACCATTCTAAAGTCAAAACATATTTTTTGCATTTGTTTTTTTTTTAATATTAGGAATACTTCTTACATATAAGTTCATATGACTTTAACAACCTTGTTATTAAATCCATAATGTATGCTAAAAACTATTTTCTTGAATTTTTATTATGCTAAATCATGCAATACTTTCCTATATATTTTTTTTAGATTTTTTTTATTAAAAATGCAAGCATAATTTTTTTTTGGAGAAACTTGGCCATATACAATTTAAATCATAAATGTATTTTTTTAAAAGAAGAATTTTTGTTATTTTGAGTTTTGGTTGAGTTTATATTTTAGTTTTGGTTGCATGTGACAACACTCTTTTGGGACTTAACTTGCCATTAACTGACTTAAATCATATAAAGGGGATGTAAACCTACCATTGAAGACAAACCACACTTGATTCCACACTTGATTTGGAGCTCAGTAACTCTATGTTCATTGATTGGAAGATTGGTTCCTGATAAGTTCGGATTTGTTCAACAAAAAGAAGGTTGAGTGGGGATAAGATGTTGTTAATTTCATCGAGCGAAATGAAGTGTAATGTAAGTGGCTGAAATTTGTAATGAAAGTGTTTTTTAGTAGTTTGATGTCAGTTATATCTCTTAAGGTGGTCGGAGAAGGCATGTTTATTCATTTAAAGATGGCTTCTTAATCAGCTTTTTGGGTGAAGAAGAGGAAGAACAACAATCGAATGAATTTTGAATGATACATTGCCAGTTACTAAACCCTAAAAAATAGGGTTTTTAATTAAGGTTTTTGAATTTTCTATTTTGCCCTTGTACTTCAAATTTCAGTACCTATATCCTCAATTAAACCAAAAAACTTCTCAGTTATTGTAATTGTATTCTTGCAAATGTTGATTGGAATCCTTTAATTGATAAACCTTTTATAGCTTAATCCTTGGTTCTGACTTTCATCAATTTGATCATTAATCAACCTTCAAACTTTGTATTTCTTTTAATTAAGCCCCTAGTTGCACCAATTAGGCTCTTCAAAGTTCAATTAGGTCTATGATATTCTAATTATTGCAAATTGATTTGAATTAGGCTTCCAAACTTAATTTCAATTCAATTGAGTCCTTGATTAAGTCAATGAAACTCATTACAAGTTTACTTAAGCCCTTGAACTTACTTAATTCTTTCAATTTTGGTCAAATTCACTTTTAAACTTAATTTTTGCTTCAATTAAGTCCTTAATTAAGTCAATTAAACCCATTAGAAGTTTAATTAAGCCATTAAACTTAATTAATTCTTCTAATTTTGATCAAATTGAATTTCAACCTTAAACTTTGCTTCAATGAAGTCTTTAGTTAAGTCATATAAACTCATTGGAGTTTAATTAAGCACTTGAACTTAATTAATTCTTTGAATTTTGGTCAAATCGACTTTCAAACTTAATTTTACTTTAATTAAACCCATTACAAGTTTAATTAAGTTCTTGAACTTAATTAATTCTTTTAATTTTGATCAAATTGACTTTTAAACTTAATTTTCTTTCAATTAAGTTTCTTTATCCTATCTTGTCAACATTATTCCATTGAAACTATCTTTTTGGTGTTTTAACTTATTGCAGCTCAAAAGCTCATCTATTTGTGTTCTAAAAATATTTTAGATTTTGAAGTTATGATTTTTTTGGATTTTTAAATGATAAAAAAAACAAAAATATAAAAGAATTTTGAGGGACCCAAAATTGAGTTATGACAAAAGCAAACTAAAAATCAACCCGAGTCAAGTACTCAAGTTAACTTATCAAGCCTGCAACCTGGGTTATGAGTCTGAGATAACCCCGTACAAAGCATACAAAATATATTATGAAGCACAATTTACAGTTAATCCAATGAAATTGGAACAAAAAAACTAATTTAAAAAATGGACAAGAAAAACAACTTGGACCAACTTGGGTTAACCCGTCAAGCCAACTTGGGTTATAAGATCAAAAAAACCTCATAAAAGTCAAAGCAAAATAAATTATGAAGCCTAATTCCAAATCAATAAAATATTGAAAGATAAAATTAAAAAAAATTAAAAAAAACTCGGGATAACTTGCCAAATTTGCAACCCAAGTCATAAGACTGGAAACTTCATAGAAAGAATATCAAAACAAATCATGAAGCACAATCCCTAACAAACAAAATATTAAAAGATAAAATTAAAATTTAAAAAAAAAAAACACTATTGAAATAAATAGTATTTTGTGAGGTGGTGTATAATAAAAGTATTATCTTTTTTAGTATCTCGTGACTCACATTAAGTGACTAGAAAATCTCATAGTAAAAAAATATAAACAAATAATACAGTACAAATCAAGTATTAAAAAGGTGAAATTAATTTTTTTAAAAAAAACTATTCAAATAAATAGTGTTTTGTGAGATATTACAAAATAAAATTACTACCTCTTTCAATGTTTTGTTAATATATATACACACACACGTTTACTTGTCAATGTAATATACAATAAACAATTGTTTCAGCAATCAGATCAAAACCATCTAATGTTTTGATATGTTTGTTCACCCTTGGATCTTCACCAAAATATCATAGCCAATGGTCACATTTTCTCAAGCCTAAAAGTTACAAGTTATTTGTATTCCTTTAGCAGCAACAAAATACCCTTCACCCTTCAATTTCACAGCCCTTTATTGAGTGGGATTTTAGTCCCAGTTAACTAAAAAAGGCTCTAGCCTACCCCTCCCCTGAAGTAGGAAGACTCGGCCCTCTGAAGCCACATAGACTAGTTTTATTAAGGATATCAGATCAGATAACACGAAGGCCTTTGTTTTCATGTTTTCTTCGGATTTTATTTGACAACACAACTCCATTCCGCTTCTATTATATTTCTATATTTTCGCCTTTCCTGCATTCCTTAATATTCCTGTTGAGTCATATGATGCTGGATTGATGGCCTTTCTTATCTTGATTAGATTCCAAGCAGTGTTGGTACAATGGCCAGTAGTCGCAAGCACATCCTCTGCAATTTCCCCGGCATTCTCACCTAACCTGATGAACATAATCCGGGAAAAAGCCATCAACAACTTGCGTAACAACTTACCTCAAGAATTGAAAAGAAAAAAGAAAGAAGCTTCGAGATTTCAAGAAATCTTATTGTTACCAATTCTTAATTAGTTTAGCGCACATCAGTAGTAGAAAATCACGAGTACTTGCATTTATCAAGAGACTCATAATTGGAAGGAACTATTTTCAGAAAGTTATTGTATCTTAGAAAATTTAGAAGAATATCTTCAATAAAAAGAAATTTAGGAAATCTATCTGATTCTGTTTCTCTTCAGAAATCCTGTATAAGATGATACAGTCAGGAATTCATTTTTTAGGTCATTTACCTGTCAGTGACAATTTTAGTGGTGGCAATGGAGGTTGCAGAAAGAACTTGTTTTTCAGCAACTTCAGCTGCGGATAGAATCTTATCTGTTTTCAAGGTTGTAAACGTAGTTACCACTTCTTTTCCTCAAACAATGTGTGCTACACAGCACTCTGAAGTCTGAACCATGAATATATGTACAAATTGCAAGTGTGTTTTACTTACTAACAGCATCGAGTGAAGCAAAGAGGACCTCGCCTGGAACCGAAGCTAGGAGTTTCTTTCCTGCCTGGGAATTTACCATGGGTGTCATCACAGATCCAGTGGCAGCCCCAACAACATCAAGTGTGACTTTGCTAAGATTTTCTGTCATCTTGGATAAATTTCTCACGCTATTCAATCAAATAGCAAAAGAGCAGATTCGTATCAATTTAGGTAGAATTTTGAACGATCACATAAACTGATGAAAATCTATATTGGTGCACTTATATGGGGTTAATTACTTACCGTTTTAAGCTTTGGTTGGCTCTACTCTTGTTTGTGTCTCCATCATTCGTATTTCTGTTAATCTCACGAGCTTTGAAACCATTTTCCTCCTCTGCAGCACGAGTTAAAAGCATTTCTCCAACATTGCGAACCTGCTTTTCCCAACTCTCCTCAGTATTCAGATAATTTAAGTACAGATGTGAGGTATCACGTCTAATGTTATTCAAAGCAAAGAATTTTATAGTATGTGATGAAACTTGTGATGTTCCTTTTACCAATTTAATCATATCAGCGTATGATCTTCAATAAATTTTCAGTTACCAGAATCAAACCGTGTAGCTATGCCATTATTCTAGTAAGAAAAACTTACCTGAGTGCTATAAATGTTGCTACATATGAAGATACCCTTGACAATCTGACCTGTACCCTGAGCAATAGCCTTGGCCAAGGCATTATTATAATCTTCAATTCTAGGAGCAAACTGTTTCCAATCAATATTTTTAGTCCTAGTTGTTGTAGAGGCAGAGAAACATGAGTGTTCACTTAGAAATGAATCAAGCGAGGACAAACTGCTACGATACTGTTCTGAAAAAGTAACTCCGTAGCTCAGAGAACCACCATCCATCATTGGTAAAGAAAACAAATAGTTGAGAGAATCAAGCTTCACAACTGGCTCATCTTTTGTCAGTGGCCACTGGAGATCACCAGCTTTTATTCTGGTAGCAATAGAAACACTCTTGTCCAAGACACGAGCAATCGTGAATTT
>Ga0307515_10019236_pt1 | contig 12309 bp, 7 predicted proteins | sample 17_EM_MG_FD_194513 | JGI IMG/M metagenome (GOLD analysis project Ga0307515, IMG submission 194513) | Populus trichocarpa ectomycorrhiza microbial communities from riparian zone in the Pacific Northwest, United States - 17_EM | ecosystem: Host-associated > Plants > Roots > Unclassified | place...
GCAGGGCAACTCGCGCGAAGGATCATGATAAGATACTATTCATGGCATAAATTCTGTAGCGATTACATTTCTGATCCTTCCCTCCAGAAGCCAGATGACTACACACAGAAACAGTAACTTGAATTTTACAAGCAAAAACTAACTGAGCCGGATCCCTGCCTGAGAAACTTATCACTGCCCAAGAACCGCAAAACTGTAGTAGACGACAGAGCACCCGCAGATCATCTGACTGATTCATAGCCAAACAGCAAAATCAGATATTCTGTGCACTCCCTGTTTAGCTAGGTGGTCTGCCAATCTCACGAAAAGAGTGAGAGAAGATGATTGAACCAAAACATGAAGCTAGTCTCTTAACTGAGGAGAATAGTTTATGATGAAGCCAAGGCCTCCAGCTAATGACATTGGCAGAGTCAGATTCAATAATAATATGCTTATGATGCAGGAGGCAATTAAAGGCCGATAGTTCGATAACTTTGACAGCTGCTCTCAGCTCTACTACATTGGAATCTAAAATCCCAACTGGCAGAGAGAAAATACCAAAAAGAATTCCATTGTAATTCCGCAAAACACCACCTATACCTAAGGGGCCAGGCTTTCCGAGAGAGGATCCGTCCACATTCCATTTGAAGCTATTAGCTATAGGAGGAGACCACATAACACCAGTCCTCAGTTTTTGCATATTAGTCCATCGAATCAGTCCTTCTGCAGATCTGAAGTCGAGTAAGGGAAATCAGGGTCTATAGCCTTTATCTATAAACAAAGCCGAGTAATAATAAGGATGAACAGAGTATCATAGTCCGAGATCTTCTTCTTAAAGATCACATCATTACGAAGAAGCCAAAGAGACCAAGCCACTGAGAAGAACAACATCAACCATGTTTTTTTCTGAAATTTGCCATAGACCAAAGAGTCCCACTATGAGAAAAGGGCTGCCAAGTTCTTTGGGCAACACCACGCTAAACCCCACCAGTTGATGATTTTGGACCAAATAATCTAATGCTTGTGGAAATGGATAAGGATATGATCAACCGATACTTCCTCAGCTAAGCATATAGGGCAGTTAGCAGCTGAGGTATCCAAAATGCCTCTTTGACCATCATGCTACGGTGTTGATTTTGTTGATGATAGCCATCCAGCAAAAGACCTTGACTTTAGGGGGGACGATTCCTCTTCAAATCCCAGTAAAGGAGAAAATAGTGTCCATTGAGGGATTGTGATTTAAGAGCCCGCAGAGAGACTTAACTGAGAATTCGCTTGTAGTGTTGTCTTTCCAGACAAGTCTATCCTCTGCTTCTTTGTCCAATTGCACTCTCGATAGAATAGTATTCATTGTTCTAGTAGACCAGTATTTCTTCCTCACAAAGGTCTAGTCCAAGAGAATAACCAACACCATGCACGACCATCCCACATTCCTATTTTATCAAAGCTTGCTTCTTTATCATTGGATAACCGGAATAGTGCAGGAAATTGTTCTGCCAAACTCCCATTATTTGTCCAGTCATCAAGCCAAAACTTAATTCTCTTTCCATTGCCAACTAACATCACATATTGATGATTCACAATATCCTGTAGCCTATTATCTTTAACACAATGATTAACAATACGAGACCATGTACTTCCAATGCCTGAGAGATGATCTTGCGAAATTATTTTGGAGTATTTTGTATTGTATATGCTTTTAATCACATCCTTCCACATACTTGACTCCTCTGAGCCAAACCTCCATAAATAGCCATTTGAAGAGTAGAGCTTTGTTTTTATTCCTTAAAGATCCAATCCCAAGACCACCGGCACTTTTTGGTAGAAAAATAGTTGACCAGCTAACATTGCATAATTTATTGCCTTCCTCTTTTCCAGACCACAAGAAGGATATGAACTTCTTTTCAATTGATGTTGCTACCACTGTAGGCATAGGGAACAGAGAGAGAAAGTAGATGGGCAAATTACTTAGGACAGATTTAATTAAGCACAATATGCCCCCTATCGATAAGAGTTTACCTTTTCACAAAGCCAACCTAGAGCTGATATTATGAATAATAGGATTCCACATCAAAGATCTACACGAGTTTGCACTAATAGGGAGGCCAAGATATTTGAAAGGGAGGTGCTCCTACTTACATTGAAGAATCTAGGCAGTGTAGTCACAAACGTGATCTTCTATACCCACACCAAAGATATTGTTTTTGGAAAAGTGCACTTTCAGACCCGACATTAGTTCGAAGCACAAGAGGATGGACATAATATTCTGCATGCTGAATAAGAAGGCTGAGCTGAAGATAAGTGTGTTGTCCGCAAACTGAAGATGTGATAAAGTAAAACCACCCTAGCCAATGTCGATACCCTCAATCAACCCCAGGTCACAACCTAGCTGCAACATACAACTCAGCCCCTGAATTGTAATGTTGAAAAGAAAAGGAGAGAGAGGGTCTCCTTGACGTAAACCTCTTTCCAAGTTAAATTAATCCGTGGGGGATCCATTTACAAGCACAGACATCTTTGCTATTGAGATGCATTGCATGATCCAGCCTCGCCATCTATTACCAAAGCTCATACTAGCCATGACTTCATTGATATATTCTCATCAAATAGAATCAAAAGCTTTGTGAAAGTCTAGTTTGAAGAGATATCATTTGCCCTTTCTCTTTTTTATGAAATTAATCACCTCATTAGCAATCAAAATGTTGTCTAGAATTTGCCTTCCTTTGATGAAAGCATTTTGGTGGTCACTGATGACTTCTGACATAACCTGTATCACTCTGGTTGCTAGCAGCTTCAAAATGATCTTGTAAAGGCTTCCCACCAAGCTGATAGGCCTAAAATCCTTTAACCTATTGGCACTTTTTATCTTCAGGATAAGGGTAACAAAAGAGTTATTAATGCCTGGAGGAAGAAGGTTTGTCCGATAGAATTCATCCACCATTCAGACAATATCCCCCGCCTATGATGTTCCATGCTTTCTCGATGAAGAAGAAATTAATACCATCAGGGCCTGGAGCTTTGTTTCCTTCACAATCCCATACAGCAGTTCTGATCTCATCTGCAGAGAATGGAATTTCTAAAGCAGCCAAGGATGAGGGCTGAAGCTTTAGAAAGTCCAGATTACAGCATGAGGCTCTAGGTCTATCATGATAAGAGTATAGTTTACTAAAGAAATTGAATACAAACTATCTTCACATCAGAAGGTTTCGTCAAAATCGCTCCATCAACATCCAAGGAGAAAATCTGATTCTTTTTTTGTCTTGTTGTGGCTGATAAATGGAAGAAACGAGTGTTTCTATCTCCAAGTTTACACCACTGGACTCTTGACTTTTGATGCCAGTCAGACTCCTGCATTATGTACAAGTTCTAAGACTAGAGGAAATGGTGTTGCTTCGGATTAATTCATCAGCTGATAAGTCTCTGTTCTCTCGTTGATAATCTAGGGAGTCAGCTTCAAGTTCCAGAGCTTTGATTTTATTGTAAGTGTTACCCACGAAGATGAAGTTGTGTTTAGTAGTAGTATATAAGATATGGCAAATATCTATATATTATAAGTAACATGACAGAACAAAATGAAAAAAAAAATTGTTTTATCTTAAATTTATACTACCATTAAATTTCCAATGTTTGGAACAATAAATAGAGATTAATATTTCACTTGAGCTTATGATGAGCATTAATTTTTTTAACTAACTTAAAATGATAATTTCTTCTATTATCAAAATCATGTTAAAAAAGGATTGTAAAAAAGATAAGTTGTTGCTAAGAAGGTAATATAATTAAATATAACATAGTAAACGTATGATAATAATTTTACTAAAAATGTTTTATATATATATATATATATATATCATTTCATCTTTACCTCTTCATTATTAAATCTAAGAAGGTATGATATTTATAGATGCATGAGAGAAATTGAATAAATATATTTAAGAAACTGTCCATAACGCGCAATTCATTAAGTAGTTTATAAATAAAGGCAAATCACATGTTGGTAGGAAATTCTTCATGGGTTTCCTGAATTAGAAATCTAGAATATTTTTTTCGTTTATATAGAAATCTAGAATTTATTTACTGGTAGATTTATTCTCACATGGTTGTCTATGAGATATAATTAGGCATCCTTCCCGTTGAAACGGAATAAATCTTGGTTCTTTGAATTTAAATCAAATACACCATGATGTTAGTCTGATTTTTTCTTTAAAATTCAAGAGACCATCTGCTAGTTGAATGGAAATTTGGTGAATTCCCCATCCCGAATAGGAAAATGGAAAACTAGCATGTGATCACACTTGGTTCCTGTTTGGGATTATGATAATGGTTGTAGTTTAAAGTGTCTTTCACTTAAAAATACATTGAAATAATATTTTTTTATTTTTTTAAAATTATTTTTGATATCAGTACATCAAAACGATCTAAAAATATAAAAATATAACTTTTACTAAAAAAATTTAAAATTTAAAAGAACATGGTTTGCAATTAAACACGCTATTAATTATAACCTCACCTCATGACCTAGTCACAGTTTGGAAATGGTCTGTCATCAAGATCATAACGGTACTGACAACACTTGAACGTGGCCGAAACCAAAACTATCATGCCGCCAGGTTCTACTTTTTGAGTAGTTGGGACGACTAACTCGCTCGTGGCATACCAGGAAGGAAGAAGGTCAAATTTGGATCCCTGCCGAGCAACATCCTCTTTTATGTTTCTGTTTATTTTGTTTATTATCTTTTCTTTTTTTATTTTGTGTGTGTTTACCTTCCGATGCTAGTTTTTATGGTTGTCAATTAAAAAAATAAATTTTAAAAAAGTGATAAACTATATTTTTTTCTTAACCAAGATTTAAAAAAAAAATATTTAGAATAGAACTCCATCGTGATTAACCAAACACCTTTAAATTTATAATCATAATGAAGCACAAATTACACTACACAGCTGGCTGCTGCTGCTGGCACCTAGCTTAAATTATTTCATTGTTTCTATGCACTTGAATGCACAAATCTAATAGTAGCAATCTAAATATAAAGGTCATAATTAAATTCAAATATATGGTTTCTTTCAAGAACAAGTTATAATAATCATCAATGGATCTCAATAGAAGCAATAGATTGGACCAGTAAATAATATGACATCAACACACAAATAAAGAAAACATGAACTTTGCAGCGAGTACATTCTATAAGTTTGCATCTCTATGGTTGCACTACCCTTCAAATCACCCCACGATCTCTAGATTTATCACCATGAAATCACATCTTTTTAGATAGGTACCATGATTTTCTTTTCCATATTTTTCTCAGATTCACATGGATGTTGATAACAAATAATAGCATAAGAGTTTTTGTAGCAAGCAAGGGTATTTATCATGTTGTTGATTGTATCTGCAAACAATAATTCTTGTTGGATGAATGATGTAGCAGGGTCACCCGAAACTAGAGATTCTGAGTAGTCAAATGAGGATATGTCATAACTAAGTTGCGGACTTACCGCAAACAAATTACATAAATGACCTAATAGATGTTTTTATGGACCAATAAGATAGAGTTGGGTCCAATAAGAAGTCTGATCATGTCATACCAATATATTAGCTTAAAAGGATCATAACTTTTGATTTGACTATTAGATTAGGCTAAGAGATTCCTGAGGCCCAGTTTCATGGAGGCCTTACTTCATCAGTCCATTCGCTATATGGATTTCCTCAAATTTAGTTAGAAAGATCTTGTTTTGCCATTTTCCTTAATTTCTTGTTTTATTTCATGTTTTTATGTTATTTTCCTTTATATTTTAGGATTTTGATTCTATTACCTAGTATAGGCTGGTTTTCTAGCTTATTTAAGGACATTGTAAACCTCTTTAAAAGGCAGATTTTAATTATTAGACTTATTTTTAGATAAATAAAATTGTGATTTTAGAGTTCAAGATTGCAGCCATTTTTGCTCAACAAATCTGTTTTTTTTTTTTTTTTTGTGATTGTCTTTGTGCTTCCCGTGTTCAGGTATACCTTTCTGAAATTTTCATTTTTTATATTATGCATTTAAATTTCTCTTTGATTTCAATATTCTACTCTGTCTCTTACTTATAACATCTTTCATTAAAAAAAAAAAGTGGTTCTTGTTTTTTTAACTATCCATACATATCACTTACACTAAATTCAAAAAAAAAAGAAAAGAAACACTCTAAAAAGCTAAAGATTCAGTTTTGTCATGAAAACACTAATACAAAGGAGATTGAATCAAACCACATCATAATCACTTAAAAATTGATATTCTAGGGTTTTCGGGTACAATAACATTGAATATTAAATTTGAGATCATTTAGACTTCGTTTGGTTTGCGTTTCAAATTCAGTTATTAGATTGCGTAAATAGGTTTGATTTGCGTCAACTTATGAAACATGTTTTTCCACTATTGAAATCAACCTATTCAATATACTAAAGTTATATTTGGATATTTAGGTGTTAACAAAGTTATTTTTATTAGTTTTGCATCTGATTTATTTCGTGTCTTTGAAACATCCATATTTCGTATGAATTCGTTTACTATTCGCAAAAACATAATTATAGTTTTGTATTTGTTTATTTTCATATGGTTATTGTTTCTCGAGTCATTATACATATTTGGATTGCATGAGAAGTATGAGGATATATTTTTTCTTGACACTAATAAAACTTTACATATTTAAAGATGTATGAAAAGAGCAATATGACACCTCTAAGGGAGGGTAACAATCAGAATTTTCAAATATAAGCCTTGGCACAACAGATGGATAAGATGGAGATGGTGATGATAGACTTACAAGATATGATAGAGAAAAGGGGAAAATATGATAATGAAAGTGATGGACTGAGAAATAAGGCTGATCGAAGGGGAAACCATGTTAATAGGTCCAAAAGATGTGTTAACAACAACTTTGATGACTTTGTTGATGATAATGTAAATATGAAAGATGATGAATTTGATTATTTGTTTGCAGGGCATGGAGATATATTTCAACTATATAGAGGTCGAAGAGATGATGGGTTTAGGCATCATAGTCAATTCAACCAAAAGGATAGGTATTGTGATGACATTGATGGAGATTTAGGCATCATTTAAAATAAAAATCTCTAATTTTCAAGGAAAAATATCTTGAAGCATATTTAGAGTGGGAAAAAAAGATAGAATAGTTTTTTTTATTATCATAACTACTCGGAATAGAAAAAGATGAAACTTGCAATCAATGAGTTTATAAATTATACAATAATATAATGGGATCAACTTTTGTTAAATAGGAGGAACTAAGAGAGGCTATTAATACTTGAGATGAGATGAAGGCCATAATATAAAAAAAAAAATAGTTTGTTCTCAGCCACTATTATAAGGAGCTATTTCAGAAACTACAAGGTTTGAATCAGGGGTATAATAGTGTGAAGGATTACCACAAAGAGATGAAGATTTGATGCAAACCTCGTGGTCACACAACCCACACGCAAAGACACCAGATTCTTGAAAAGCCAATTAAATCAGGTTTGATAGAAGTGTGACACAAAGATATCTTGTACCTAGGCACCAGCACTATTAGAAACGGAAACCCCCCCACCCAATTAATATTGATTCGTGAACGAGAAGTATAAGGATGACGCCACGAAGTCAGTTGTTCTTCGATAAGTCATTTTTTTAGTTCTTTAGAGAACCAGAAAAGGGAGATTATCCCACTAACACACAACAAGTGCAGCAAACAAGAAATTTTATTAATCTGAATTGTCTAACTTACATGCCTAGTTATACCTTTATTTATACTGACTCTAGACTTAAATAAACCTTATTGAACCCCCCTTATGTGGACTTATATGAGCCCAACTTATAATTGACCTAAATAAGTAATAATAACCCAAAGACTAAGAAGAAAATAAAAAAAATCTGAAAATTATTATCCTAAATATGCTAGAATCAGATTTGTCACCATTAAGAAGTCCCAAATAGACTAGGAAATTTGAATGTAGAATTAATTCTGAAGTCTTCTTTCCTTGTTGTAGCTAGGATAAATAAGGAATCCTTGTAAGAAAAGGATTCTGAAACATTTATGAAACCTTGACACACTTGAAAACTATGTTGCAGCCCATTAAAGATCTTTGTAGAATTAGGAGATTCCCAAAACAAGCTGCCACATCCTTATAGAAAAAAGGATCATTGCCAAATATGAAGTCCATAAGTCAAAAGGAAGTAAATAACAAAATTCGTACAACATGTTCTAACTTATATCGCATGTTCTTGCTGAACTCTGATTCATCTGAAACTTTACCTCAACATAGACCAATACCTTCGGAATCTTTATGTTAAATTTTAGCTCGATCCAACGATTGGATTTAGAATTATGCTCAATAACGTAAAAGTGGACAACAGGAAATTTTACTCCAAAATCTGAATCTAACCTTACTTGAATCGTATCAAGATTGCTATGATTTGGGCTAATATAATGGAGAATAGAGAGACCACCATGTCGAGATTTCTTAATGGAATGAATAGAGATATAACAAATATATGGAGTTAGAGAACATGATACATATTGCTACAAAGGTAGAGAGAAGACTTGAGATGAAGGGCAGTATACATCATGTATTTAATTTGGGTTCTTTGTCATAATGGAGGCCAAATTTAAGGATATAGGAGATTGCCCAATCCAAGTTGTGTTGTAAGTGCTAAATCTGAACCACCTAAAGCAAAGAAAAAGATCACTAAAAATTCCAAAGGTAAATTAGAAACCCAACCTATTTGTAACCATAATATCAAATGTTTCAAGTGTTTGAGGGTTAAGTATATTGTTTTTTAGTGTCTAAATAATAGGGTGATGATTTTGAAGGATCATAGTGAGGTTGAGTCTGAAAGTGACAGATCTGAAGATAATAACATACCACCGCTTGAGGATTGTAGTTATGAAAGGGTTGCATACCCGGTTAAGAGGGAGACCTTAGTTATAAGGCATACATTACATGTTTAGGTTAAGGAAGATGATGTGGAGTAGTGAATAGAGAACATCTTTCATAAGTAAAGTCATATCCAAAATAAGATATGTAGTATGATCATTAACGAAGGTAGTTGTGCAAATGTAGTTAGTACAGCTCTTGTTAGGAAGTTGAAATTGAGTACTGTAAAACATCATAAACCTTATAGATTGGCATGGTTGAATGAATGTGGTGAAGTTAAAGTGACTAAAAAGGTCTTGATTTTGTTTTTTGATTGAGAGATATTCTGATGAGGAATTATGTGATATGGTTCCTATATATGCGAGTCACTTATTATTGGGTCGTCCTTGGCAATTCGATAAAAAGACAATGAATGATAGGTTTAGGAATAGGTATACTATTATAAAATATGGTAAAATCATCATCCTTATACCATTATCACCCAAACAAATATATGTTGATCATATTAAATTCAAGTAAGGAACATGGTGAGAAAAGAAAGTCAAATTTGGCCACTAATGAATTAAACTAAATTCAGCCAAGAGTGGAGGTAAAATAAGAAGAGAGAAGAAAGTAAATGTGTGAAGTGAGAACAATGTGGAAAAATTAAAGAAATAACCTAATTTTTATGCAAAAGAGGATGAGATTAAATCTGTTTTTTATGTTAATAGGTTGATGATTGTGCTTGTGTACAAAGAAGTTTATTTTAATGATAACGATCTCGACTATTGTGTTCCTAATATGGTTGTTTCTTTATTGCAGGAATTTAAAGATGTGTTTCCTATAGATATTCCAAGTGGTTTGCCACACACACACAAAAGGAATTGAACATCAAATAGACCTTGTACCTAAAGCGACAATTTCTAATCGACCAGCGTAACGAAGTAATCCTAAAAAAACAAAAGAATTTCAAAAGTAAGTTGAATAATTGATGTCAAAATGGTATAAACATAAGAGTATGAGTCAACGTGTTGTTTTGGTCTTACTTATACCTAAAAAGGATAGAACTTGAAAGATGTGTGTTGATTGTTGTGTCATTAACAACATAACAGTAAAGTATAAACATCTTATCCCTAAGCTTGATGTATGTTAAATGAGTTGTATGGATCATGTGTATTTTCAAATTTTGATTTCAAAATGGATATCATTTGATTAGGATGAAAGAAAATGATGAATGAAAAACTATGTTTAAAACTAAGTATGATTTGTATGAATAGTTAGTCGTGCTTTTTAGACTTACAAATGCACCTAGTACATTTATGAGATTAATAAATCATGTGTTGCATGTATTCATAGGAAGATTCATATTTGTGTACTTTGATGATATTCTAATCTATAGTAAGAACTTGATTGAGCATGTTGAATATTTCTATAATGTACTTGATATGTTCTATAAAAGATAATTGTAAGCTAATTTGAGAAAGTTTACCTTTTGCATGGAGAAAATTATGTTTCTTGGTTATGTTATAAGTGCTTAGGGTATTAAAATAGATAGGTTATCCGAGAATGGCTTACACCTAAATCGTTCACTAAGATAAGAAGTTTACATGGTTTGTCTAGTTTCTATATGTGCTTTGTTAAAGGTTTTAGTACACTAGTCATGTCTTTAATAGAAATTATGAAAAAGTCAATTGGTTTTAAATGGAAAATTGAACAGGATAATGCATTTAGTTTGTTAAAAGAAAAACTATGTTCTACACTCAATTTTATATTCTTTACATGACTTTACAAAAGTTTTTGAGATTGATTGTGATGCATTAGGAATAGTTATTGTAGTTGTTTTAATGCAGGATAAAAGACCTATTGCTTATTTCAATGAAAAGCTAATTAGGCCACTTTGAACTACCCTACATACGATAAAGAGCTTTATGCATTGATGAGGGCTTTGAAGGTGTGGTAACATTACCTATGTTCAAATAAATTCATGATTCATTCGAATCATAAATCATTAAAGCATTTGAAAAGGCAAGGTAAGCTAAATCAACAACATGCCAAGTGGATGGAATTCATTAAAACCTTACCATGCGTGATCAAATACAAGCAAGGTAAAAAAAAACATTGTGACTGATGTGTTATCGTGAAGGTAAGTTTTTTTATCTTCTTTGAATGCTAAAATGTTGGGATTTAAGTATGTGAATGATAGTGATTTCAATAATGTATATCATGTGTGAGAGAATTTAACTTTTGTTAAATTCTATAGACTTGATGGATATCTATTTAAAGAGAATACATTGTGTGTGCCTATGAGTCTTATGCGTGAATTGTTTGTTTGTGAAGCACATGTGGGTGGTTTAATGGGATATTTAGTAGCGCAAAGATTTTAGATATATTGTATGAACACTTTTATTGGCCTAAACTGAAAAGGGTGTGCAAAGAATCTGTGAGGAAAATAGTGTCTTGATCTTTGCCTAGAATTGAAAGTGTTGAACATACCACCATAAGAAGGATACCAGGATCAGTACAAAGGTGAAAATCACGTTCAAAACTCATATCGGAGCTTCCTACACATGCCCCCCATGTGCCTCCTTTAATTTTGTTCACAAGCCAACTCTTCTTCTTCACTTAATAACATTGACCTTGACTCGATAACCTAAGACCGACTTGCCTGACTCGGCAACCACGTTGTCAATCATGTTAACAGCCACATCGTTGATACACGACCCAGATGTTTGCCGCGTCATCTGACATGTGTGTAACCACTTAGGCAGCCATGTTAGTTTAATGTCTAGTCATTTTCCATATGTATACCCATCATCTCTTTTTATGTGATATTTCAAAGCACTTAGGTGTACATGCAACAAGTGGTATTGGGCAATCTAAAGTATTAACAGGTCATATTTTTTTGTTCAGATCTAAGCCATTTGAAGTTCAATTTGGACTATTTTTCTCTTAGTTAATTTAGCTAGTAGAAGGTCTCCTATTCTTTACAATTTCTAGTTTCAAGTCTTTACATTCCTCCTAACAAAGCTTTAATTTCCAGTTAGATTGAAACAATAATATTGGTAGGTTTCAACAAACAAATATACACATAAAATTCAATTATTATTCATTTCCTAGGTTTTCCCCCCACCCTTTCTCCCTTTGGCGGGAGGGGAAGGAAGGCATATTCAAATGCAAAGCATGCCAACTACCCCTTAATTAAATTAAGGCATTGATCTTATCAACTACTATAGGATAGGATGGCAAATTAGGTAACCTTCATGACTCCTCCTATATATATTGTATCCCTTTACATTTAAATGCAATGGGGAGTTGGTGCACCATTTAATATAAGATCATATAGCTTAATCTTCTGTTAAATCAATTAGAAAGCCTCTCAAGACACTGAAAATGGACTAATTATTATACTACTGTTTAGCAATTAGTTGGATATCTTCATGAAA
>Ga0307515_10019238_pt1 | contig 12307 bp, 11 predicted proteins | sample 17_EM_MG_FD_194513 | JGI IMG/M metagenome (GOLD analysis project Ga0307515, IMG submission 194513) | Populus trichocarpa ectomycorrhiza microbial communities from riparian zone in the Pacific Northwest, United States - 17_EM | ecosystem: Host-associated > Plants > Roots > Unclassified | place...
AAGGTTTATTTCTTTTTAAACTTTCAGCCCAAATCCATTCATCATAGCAAAACGTATCCTAGGAAAACACCAACACCATAGCAATTATAAGGCAAACCAAACACCAAGCAGCTTACCTTAGGTAGGGCGTACTAGGGGTGCTAATACCTTCCCTTTACGCAACCAGTCCCTTACCTTAGAATCTCTGAAATACCAGTTAGGTTTCCTAGTGACCATAATACTAGGTGACGACTCCCTTATTCACAATAAAACAAAAGACGCCGAAATCAATCGAGGATCGCCGCGCTCCGCTGTGAGGGTGCGACACTTCTATAAAGTGTGGAATCAACACACTTACCTACGGAGTCTGAACTAATCTTGACAGAAGTGCTCATGAGGGTTCGAGTATAACTCTTACCTTGTATACCAAACTTCTTAACTATATCTCGTGCATTTTTTGATTGAGAAATAAAAATTTCATTATCATATTGCTTAACTTATATGCCAAGAAAGAAGTTTAACTCACCAGTCATACTCATCTCAAATTCATATTTCATCTCGTTAGCAAACTCATGAGTAGCTCCAAACACAATGTCATTAACATAAATCTAAATAATGAGTGTTTCCTTACCTGTTTTTCTTATAAAGAGTGTCTTGTCAGTTTGACCTCTTTAAAAATAGTTATCTAATAGGTATTTTGTTAACCATTCATACCAGGCTCGCGATGCTTGTTTTAAACCATAAAGGGCTTTCTTCAATCTGTACACATGATCAAGAAACAAATGATTAGTGAAACCTTTAGGTTATTCTACATATACCTCTTCTTGTAGAATCCTATTCATGAAAGCACTCTTCATATCCATTTGGTATAGCTTGAAGTTCTAGTGACAAGCAAATGTAAGTAGTGTGCGAACAGACTCCAAACGAGCTACTGGTGCAAATGTTTCATCAAAATCGATTCCTTCGACTTATGAGTATCCTTGTGCCACCAGTCTTGTTTTGTTTTTTTATAATTGTTCCATACTCATCTGATTTGTTCTTGAAGATCTACTTGGTTCCAATTATGTTATGACTATCATAACGTGGAACCAACTCTCATACATCATTTTTAGTGAATTGATTCAGTTCATCGTGCATGACATTCATCAAACTTTTATCTTGTTCATATGAGGTTTTTTCTATTGCTTCAAACAAACATGTCATCAAGATTGTTCTTGACAGGTTCCTTCAGATTGTCATCAATAACCACATTGATTGTTTCCATGATAATTTGAGTTCGTAAATTATAGACTATGTAGGCTTTATTATGTGATGAATATCCAAGAAAAATTCCTTCATTGCTCTTGCTATCAAACTTATGTAAGTTTTCTCGATCTCTCAAGATGTAGCAAGAACTTCCAAATACTTTGAAGTATTTGACTATGAGTTTCTTATGATTCCACAACTCATAAAAGGTGAGTTTTGTACCTATTCTAAATACAACACGATTTAAAATATGGACAGTTGTGTTGATAGCTTTCCCCTATAAGTGCATTGCAACTTTTTTACCATTCAATATTGTTCGAGCCATTTTTTGTACAACTTTATTCTTCCTCTCAACTACACCATTTTATTGAAGAGTAATTGGAGAAGAAAATTATTGATGTATATCCTATTATTCATCATAAAAAAGATGAAAAAATAGTACCTTCAAATTCTTTCCCATGATCACTATAGATTTTAGAGATAGAAAGATCTTTTTATGTTTGCAATCTTCTGAACAATTTCCCTACAAAATCAAAAGATTTAGATTTATCTCTTAACAGTATAACCCAAATATATCTTGAATAATCATTTACGATGATTATAATATACTTCTTTCCACCAATATTATCGGTTTGAGTTGGACCTATTAGATCCATGTGCAATAATTCAAGTGGTCTTGATGTCAAAATGTCAGCTGTCTTTTTGTGTTGAGCTTTAGTTTGTTTTTCTTTTTGACATGCTTCACACACCATTGTCTTGATTGTTTGCATATTTCGTAGTCCTTGTACAACTTTATTTTTAGAAAATTTTGACAAATCTCTAAAATTGACATACCTAAGGTATTAATGCCAAAGATCAAGATCATCCAATGTTGCCTTATGACATCTTAAGGTAGTAAAGATAGAAATTCCATAAGAATTGTTTGAAATTATGATACCTTTCATGATCCACTTACCAACACAATTGTAGATGTTTCATTCATCCTTAACACACTATGATTCTCATCATGAAATTGGCTTATGCTTAGCAGGTTAGCTTTAAGGTTATTCACAAACAAAACATTATGAAAAATAGATAAATCAAGAATTTCAATATTTTCTTTACCTTCAATGGTAGCTATGCTTACATCTCCAAAGATCACTGAAACACTATTCATGAATTCAAAATTTTTAAATTAATTTTTATTTTCTAACATATTTATAGAACAACCACTATCTAAATACCACAAATTATTATTCATATTTTTAGTATAATATTTTTCATTTTTGTTCTATTAAAACTTTCAATCTCATTAGATTTCTCAGAAACTATTAACTTATTAATTTTCTTTCTATAATACATAATTAATTTAAGATCAAGTCAACTTTGTACTTTAAATTTTGAATTTTATACAATGCTGATAGGTAGTAATAAATTTACCATTTAACTTCCCTTTTTGAACGATGTTTGTTTTTTTTTTTTTTTTCTGGCATGTCTTTATCCATGACAAAGATAATCCGGAGGAAGATACAAAAGTATTGTTGATGGAGTTTCCAAGTGTACTTGAACAACACGTAATCTTACAACCATGACACGTCATGCGCTAAAGCGTTTCTACGTGGACGAAACATCACCGTGTCATCCTTTTCCTTCGTTTTATATTATATGAGCAAGAAGAAGAAGAAGGAGAAGAAGAAAAAGGAGGAGGCGGTGGTCAATCAATCCGTAAGAAATTAAGAAGTGAGAGAGGAAAAAAAAAGGAATGTCAAAATTACTACTACTACTCCACTCTTCGCCTCCTCTTCCTCCCCCTCCTTTTCACTTCACTACAGCTCCAATCCTCCACCACCGTGCCACCACACTCCTCCGCGCTTCAATTCTCTCCAAAAAACCTCCTAATCTCTCCCCCTCTCTCGCTCTCTTCCGAAAAGCCACTCTATCCTCCTCTTTCCTCTCCCCTTCCTCTTCATTTCGCTGCAGAACCTTCTCTGTCCGCGCTTTTGATTCTGATGATTCCAAAACCGAACAAGAAGAAGAGAAGAAGGAATCTTTTCATGTTAAGAAAAGCGATGAGGATTATCCAAGTGGAGAGTTTGATTTCCAGGAAATTGGAGCTTGGAATCGTTTTCTTGTTAAGCTTAAAATGCTTATTGCTTTCCCTTGGGAACGCGTTCGCAAAGGAAGCGTTTTGACAATGAAATTACGGGGCCAGGTATTAATTTAGTTTACTATAAGCGACGAGGAATGCTTATTGCTTTCTTATGTTTGTTGGTTGTGGTTACAGATATCTGATCAGCTGAAGAGCCGTTTCTCTTCAGGATTGTCATTGCCTCAAATTTGTGAGAATTTTATAAAAGCAGCTTATGATCCTCGGATTTCGGGTATTTATCTTCATATAGATGGGTTGAATTGTGGGTGGGCTAAAGTTGAGGAAATCCGAAGACACATTTTCAATTTCAAGAAATCAGGTCATTTCATTTCTCAACTGCTTCCTAAATCCCTTTGAAATATACATTCCAATTAACACACCCCTTTTGTTATATTTGTAGGGAAATTCGTTGTTGCCTACCTCCCTGCTTGTAGGGAGAAAGAGTATTATCTTGCCTCTGCCTGTGACGACCTTTATCTCCCACCCACTGCTTATTTTTCTTTTTATGGTTTCACTGTTCAAGCAGCTTTTCTTGCAGGTTTGTCAACTTAATTTCTCTATACCAATTTACTTTGTTGTGAAATTGGAAATAAATAAATAAATTAACAAAAAATTATTAAATAATACACTTTTGCATAGTAGAGTTCTTCCATATTGTGCTTCCATTTTCAATGGCAATGAACAAGAACAACACTGTGAATGATGGTAAGTGGGGGCACATTAGCTTAGAAAAGGAATTGAGAGGGATTGGATGAAAATGTCAAAAGTAAAGGGACCAACAATGTCATTAACCCTGTGATAATAATATGTAGAGAAGTACTTTTAAATTTTTTGCCATTATGTGAAATTTGTTTTGCCATTTATACAATCAATGTCTTTGGTTCTAATTTATACTCTTCTTTTGCAGGTGTTTTTGAGAACGTAGGAATTCAACCAGATGTACAACGGATTGGTAAATATAAAAGTGCCGGGGATCAACTTACTCGAAAAAGTATGTCTAAAGAAAATTGTGAGATGCTGACTGCAATTCTTGATAACATCTATGGGAATTGGCTGGATAAAGTTTCTTCGACAAAAGGTTTTTTTTTCTTTGTTTAATCTTCGGGTTAGACTTGTTGTATTAATTCAAATATACAGTACTAAGCCTTGGTTCCAAACTTTGGGCTCAATTTTATGGTTCTAACTATAAATTTATGGGCTTCTGCAAACTTTGTATCAGGAAAGAAAATAGAAGACATGAAGAACTTCATTAATGAAGGTGTCTATAAGGTTGAAAGGCTGAAAGAAGAGGGCTTGATAACAAACATGCACTATGATGACGAGGTATAGACTTCATCCTTTTTTGCTGTTTTCTCAAATTTGGGACAAGTACATTCAAAAGAATCGGTTCCTGCTAAATCTTTGCATCACTGCAAATTCATATATACTTGGTAGGGTGAGACAGCCCTTTTCTTCTGGGAGGCTCAGTGATTCTCTCTTTTCGTCCATAGTAGTATTAAAGTTCGTTTGTGATCGCCAAAGGAAAAGGAGCATGTTCTTGTTACATTTGACCCCTCTCAGGAAAGAAATTTTCTCAAACACACAACCGGCATGCAAGTCATTTAAGAGCATACTTATTATCTCTGTGTTGGCCTGCTCAGGACTCAGTCTCCCTATTTCTGGATGCTCTTTGGTGCTACACTTCCGGGTAGTCTTGCCTACAATTGAAAAAACAAAGAACTCCAGTCCAAAATTCTTAATAAATGTTCATTAATTCATGTTTCTATGAATGACACCAGAGGTTGCTCCTTGAAATATGTTTACTATACACAACTTCTAAGTAAACAAAAATGAAGGGCATCTAAGGCATTCTAAATTTCTTACTAAACTTATTTAGTGAGAAAAATGTTGCAGGGTGGGTATATTTATGTGATAGAATTTTGATGCTGTCTTGGTAATACATGAATCATGCACAGGATTTTGATGCTGTCTTAGTAATACACGAATCATGCACATGATTTTGATGCTGTCTTAGTAATACACGAATCATGCACAGGTTATCTCAATGTTGAAAGAGAAAGTTGGAGTGCAAAAGGATAAAGTTCTTCCTATGGTTGATTACAGGTAATCAACTTCTTATCAACAACTTTAGTATCGCAAAACATGCATCTTCTGGATTACATTGTCTTCCTTTTTTTTTTCTTTCTATGAAATTCTATCAACTAGACAATCATCTTATCCCAATCACAGTTTATATGATTTTAACATCAAATTATTGGTCCAACTTTGGGTTGGTTTGAGTCATGTTAGCTCAGCTTTACAATTTTTTTTTGTTCATTTTACATTCAGGGGAAAAAGCCTTACTCTATTGTCCGGCTGATATAGATCCTTACATTTCAAGGAAACTCTTGTCAAAACATTTTGTTGCATAAGCTTGAACAGTTCACAAGATTTATGCATATAAAAGTTGAGGAACTACATGTTCTGTAGTGCCATTTATACCATGCAATTATTCTTTTGAGATGCAGTTTATAGTCATATAAATGTTTGCATTTTCTCGGTGAAATATTTCAGGTGTATGCACTCTTCTACATTTGAAACTTCTCTTTCAGGATTGTTAGATACCTGTTGTTACTTGCAGTTCCCATTTCAGAAATCTCTTAGCATGTGCACGTTGTAGCTCTGCTGTTTCTCTTCAGTAGTACTACCATGTTCTTTTCTTCTTAAAGTGATCTCTCACGTGGCTTCCTATCAATCCTACTGATGTCATCTCTTGCAAGTTGAAAGTACCTGCCAAACTCATATAAGAGCTCCCATTTCCTTTGTAACTGCAGCAAATACTCGCGGGTTAGGAACTGGACTCTTGGTTTAACAGGAGGCAGAGACCTAATAGCCATTATCAGAGCCTCTGGGAGCATCAGTCGTGTGAAGAGTCCATTAAGCTTATCTGGTTCTGGTATCATCGGGGAACAGCTCATTGAGAAGATTCGTCAGGCAAGAGGTATACCTAACCCAACAAGCCCATAATCCAATACATAATTCTTTTTTCTTTTTTTCTTGTCAATGTGCATTCCAGGGTATTGTAACCTTCATATTTCAAAATAATAAAAATATAAATAAATTTATGCTATATAGCTGGACCATATTCTTTAACACAACAGCTATTCTCTTTTTTCCTTCTGTGGGCAATTCTCAGAATTAGCCACGATGTTCTCATTTTTCATGGTATCTTGGATATTTTTGGAGAGACATTTGCATCAACTTCCCATCCTTTCCTTGATTAAGACATAATGTGATGAAATGATGTTAGATCTGCATGTTTTGCATCAGCATTACAGGGGATGAACTGTTCTATGTTTATACTTTCTGTAGAAAACCATCATGTTTGCAGTTAGCATGTTTAGGTATGCAGGAAGAATCACAAACATTGAAGCTACAAGACCAGTTAGTTGTGTCTACTAAGGATTTGCTAATAAGCCAATATTTCCTTGTAATTATTCATAAAAGTTTCAGTAAAAATAAAAATAAAAGAAGAAAAGAAGATAACATACTGTACTGTTAGTTTGCCTGATTAGTTATCAGCATTTTGGATTTTCAATTGTACAAAATTTTCTGTACAGTGAGTGCTGTTTTCTCTCTTCCTTTTTGATGTTTTTTTTTTTTTTCAATTCCTAGAGTCGAAAAAATATAAAGCTGCTATCATCCGAATTGACAGCCCTGGAGGTGATGCCCTCGCATCTGATTTGTAAGTGTTGCTATTTTATACGTACAATATGTGCTAAGCTGATATGTATCACCTTCAGCGCGAGGAAAGTTGTTATAAAGTTACACATAAGCTTACTCAGTGATATGATAAAAAATGTTTCTGGTGCCAGTATGATTAATTTTCTTTTGGTTATATTCTAAGCATTAGATGCATGTACAAATCCTTGTAGACTGTTTTGGTATCTCTTCTTTTGATTGAAGAAGAAATTTATGAAGAAAGAGATGGGGAACAATACGGAAACTCCAGACTAGTATGATTCTCAAATACAATATCTTCTGGTGTCATGTAAAGATCTCCTCTGCAAACTTTAGTAACAGACATCTTAAAGAATCCTCACAAATCCCTCTGCCAAAGGAGCTGAGTGGATTTTTATTTTAAAGATTTTGGTAGTTCCCTCCATCCAAAATCACTAGATCATGACATGCATAGCAAAGCATTAGGCTTTTCTGTCTCTCTCCCTCCCAGTATCCAAGAAAACCACTGGGCCATAACACATATTCTAAAACAATACCTAAAGAATTTCTGTGCTGTTGCAGTTATCAAGTTTTATGTGCAATTAACTGGACAATCCCTGTTTGACGGGCATATCTTGTCACACTGTTTATGCATGACAATTCCCTTTTCATTTATATCGAAAACATATATCTTAAAATTTATTATGTTTTTGATATGTATCCAGGAATATACAAGAAGTATCAGATATGGCTAGAAGGCCCAAAAAATTTGTTTAAAAAATTTGGAACAATGAGAAATAGAATATGTCATGGCTCAATAAGTAGGCATCCACAGAAACGTTTCCTTCATAGGCGCAGCTTTGTGATAGAGGTTCCAATGCATGTAATTCCGAGGGTAGAAGGGAATTGAGCATGTGAATGTATTAGTGATTCCATAGCTACCATACTTTTTTCTTATGCATCTCTCCATTCCTGTGCAAAATACCCCCTAAAAGGCCTCTAAACATAAGGTCTTTTCATCACATTCATGCATCTATTTCACCAGTACAGGCTACCAATCTGTATTTCCCAAAATACCTCCTACAGCATGTCTTCAAACCAGGTCAAGGAGTTGTTGAGATGCTTATGTTGCAGGTTGGGTGAAGGGTTTTTGTTTAGATGCTAATCTTCTGGGAAGGAACTTACAACGTTTCATGATGTCAGCATACGAAGTCATGCTAACAGGGGATTCTTTATTTCTTTTCCCTTGGAAGTGCTCCTTTTGTCCCTTCAGGAAAACGTTAATGACAGAATGATGAAAGCCAAACAGTACATAAGTATCGACTTTGAGTACTAGTTTAGGCTTCATGTCACTGAAAATTGAGTCTTACACTCGCATCCCCTCAGTCAACAGTAAAGACTAGTACAAGTGAACAAAGACAAGGAACATATATGTTTATTTTATCTGCTGTGTATTGGAATATAGCTGAATAAGCATAAGAGGGACGCTCCAGATGCCAATGTGGCAACTAAGCATGGTTTTAGCACAATCAGAAATTCTTAAATGCATTTCTATCAGCTTGCGTGGTATTGGATTGCCATGTGTCATTGTTGGCAGAGCGGAGAAATTTTCCTGTAGACTATTTGAGGTGAATCTTTTGTTGTTAGGCATGTCAAGATACAGGGCAACTTGTTTATTTTAGCCAATATGAATCATCTGTGGATAGATATTATGGATGTAATAATTTGTTCTGTCCTTTTGTTGCTTCAGGATAGAAGGAAAAAAAAATTGAAAACCAACAATGAAAACTTCTTAATTTGATGTTCTTTGTGTACAGAATGTGGAGGGAAATCAGACTTCTGGCTGAATCAAAACCTGTGATTGCATCAATGTCTGATGTAGCAGCAAGTGGAGGATACTATATGGCAATGGCCGCAGATACCATTGTTGCAGAAAATTTGACCTTAACTGGGTCAATTGGAGTTGTTACAGGTCAATTGGAGCTCTCTCTCTCTCTCTCTCTCTTATATATATATATATATATAGAAGCTATCCTTGCAAAATGATGAGGTTGGTTTGAATCACACATTCCTTTATACATTCTTTTGGGTTTCATTCGTATCTTTACTAATGTCTTATGCAGTGTGTTAAAGTAAAAAAATATATATATATATCTAAGCTGGTTATGTCAATTTAACTTCAGCATTGAGATTGGGCCTTCTTTTGGATCTTTCTGTTGGTCTTAGTTCATTGAAATTGTTGCTTGCAGGGAAGTTTAGTCTCGGTAAACTGTATGAGAAAATTGGCTTCAACAAGGAGATCATATCAAGGGGTAAATATGCTGAGCTCCTTGCAGCAGATCAGCGACCTTTAAGGTGAGAGCTCGTGTCCTTGTCATAACAATTGTGGTATGAGTCCTTTAAAAACACAATTGGATGTCTCTGAAACTTGGTTAAGACTAGATCTGAGATAACAGGCGCTGTTTAAACAGCTGTTTTCAACCTTATGCCTTGCTGGCATATGATACCTCAAAGGCTTCTTTTTTCCGGAGAAGCTCACAGAATTGTGTCTCTACTACCAGCTGGCTTGTCATTTCATTTTGTGGTATTTGAAGAAAACTTATCTATTGTTGGTTTTTACAGACCAGATGAAGCAGAACTTTTTGCCAAGTCTGCTCAGAATGCTTATGAGCAATTTCGAGATAAGGCAGCATTTTCAAGATCAATGCCAGTATGTTTGATTTTAATGTTTGGTTTAGATGAAATAAAGTTCCTAGAAAAAAAAGATACAAAGAAGAATGCCTAATTAAAAGGAATGACAAATGTGCTGCCAGGTGGATAAGATGGAAGAGGTTGCACAAGGCAGAGTCTGGACAGGTCAAGATGCAGCTTCGCGAGGTTTAGTGGATGCAATTGGTGGGTTTTCTCGTGCTGTTGCTATAGCAAAACAGAAGGCCAATATACCCCAGGACAGACAGGTTAGTCTGGATTTTTACTTTTGTTATTAGGATGGATCCCTGTGTTGGTTAGCACATATTGAAAGAGAACAAACTAGCTTCAAATTGATTACCACAAGATCTCAATGAGATTCTCCATGATGTCAAAAACTTTTGCCTGTCAGCCTAGTGTCATGAATTTTAGGCCACCGACACAGGGCTTAATACAACTGAGGTCTACTTGACAGCCCTATCTCAGAAAATACTATACATACAATCAGTAGAGTACAGCATAATGCAATACTCGTCTCCCAAATGGATTCTTAAACAGCAAGCAATTGAGTAGTAGGACATATTATCAAGGCTAGTCATGAAAATATCTTTGGTAAAGGTCTAGGAGGTCTTGTTAACTAGAAGAAATGTGCAACTAGCAGTTGTTTTACTTTTCCTTTGGTTATTTTATTGTAAGAAATTAGATCATATGTGACTAATAGATACTGGGCATGTTTTCGTATCTTAAGTAAGATACAACCTGACTCTATAGCTTGCGTTGTGTAGGTAATGCTGGTTGAACTATCAAGACCATCTCCTACGCTACCAGAGATCCTAAGTGGCATAGGAAGTTCGGTGGTTGGTGCAGAAAGAACCTTGAAAGAATTGCTACAAGACTTGGCATTTTCCAAAGGAGTTCAAGCCCGGATGGATGGTATTCTATTCCAGGGACTTGAGGAGGCTTCTTATGACAATCCCATCTTAACTTTGATAAAAGATTACCTTGGTTCTCTCTGACCCTACATCTCTACCTTCATCTTGATTTCCCCCCACTCCCTGAATTTACCTTACAGTTGATCATTACCATGTTTCTATAAATGGTCTGGTGATTGAAGGATAGCTGGTCCTTTTATAAAATATTGGTTTACAGATTCTTGTAAATTGGGATCATCCAACTCGTCTCTGTTTTGGTGGTTTGGATCAGCAGATGTCTTGAGAGAAACAAATGATTTCCAAAGATACAAGGAACCTATCTCGGTAGGATTAGCAGTGAGGAGGTCCGCTGTATCTTTTGCTTTTTCTCCCCAGGGTCAAATGTAAAGAACTTATTTACATGTTCAGGTTATAGAAGAATCAAAGATCAGAGCTTCCAACACATCACGTGTTATTATTTCCACAGGGATCAACATTTATTATTCCCTTGCTTTCATGGTGCTAGTTATGCAGAACCATGGTATGTATACATTTTATATTTTGAAAGTAAACAATGACAAATCATAACTTGGACCCGTTAGACTTTTAAAATACATTTTGATCTCTAAATCTTATGACTCTGTAATTAGGTCCCTAAATCTTGTTATTATTATTGAAATCTTGATATATTTACTTAAGTCTTAAAATGTGGAAGATATTTCTTGGTGCGCTAATCAATCTTAAAGCTATCCATACGAAGTTCAAAATACTGATTTTGATAGACCTTAGCCAAAAAAAAAAGTCTAATTGATTAAACTACAAGACTTGGATCATCTAATTTAAATATTGATATAATCTATTTTCACCGTCAACTTATTTTTCATTGAAATATTTTTAAGAACATCAAAAGACAAGAAAATTTAAAATATATATATTGTAAAGTTGGCTGGTCAAAATCTTTTAGGTGATGAATTTTTAATGAGTGTAGTTGAATAAAACTTGATTGTAATTGAAGGAATTAAGGATCGGGGACCAAAATTATCAATTTGGCTAGATTCGGGAGGTATTAATTTAATCAGGATTTAATTGGATAAATTTTGGGTTTTATAATTGATTTTTGACCTCAATGAAAAGAATTTTGAAATCCGGAGGCCTTTTTGAAAAGCGAGGAAATTGAAGAGCTTATTTTAAAATTTGATTAAGGACCTGATTGAATGATTTTAATTGCTTAGTTTAATTTTTTAGCTTGATTGAAGATTTGAAACTTTGAGGGGATCAAATATGAAAACACGCTGACATGAAAGGTTCATTTTAAAACCTCGCTAAGGCAGACAACGTTGTTTTATGTCAACGTCTCTCTCTCTCTCTCTCTCTCTCTCTCTCTCTCTCTCTCTCTCTCTCTCTCTCTCTCTCTCTATATATATATATATATATATATATATATATATATATATATATATATATATATCTGTGTGTGTGTGTGGGCGCGCGCGCGCGTTGCATTGCCTCTTGTCCTCCTTCCCAAGCATATTTTATAACCCTATTTGTCGAAACTCAAAAACCTTAGCTGCTATCTTTTAATCATCAACTGGAAAATTTGAAATTTTATGAAAAAAAATAATAAATTGTGTAGAATTAACTAAGTGAAATTAAAAGC
>Ga0307515_10019239_pt1 | contig 12307 bp, 10 predicted proteins | sample 17_EM_MG_FD_194513 | JGI IMG/M metagenome (GOLD analysis project Ga0307515, IMG submission 194513) | Populus trichocarpa ectomycorrhiza microbial communities from riparian zone in the Pacific Northwest, United States - 17_EM | ecosystem: Host-associated > Plants > Roots > Unclassified | place...
AGAAAAATATTTGATATTTTTATTAAATCCACCCTAATAAATTAATTTTAAAATTTCTTGATTTGAATTCTAGTTTAGCCTTGGTGTAAGATTATATACAAGATATGACTCAGTCAATTTGACCAGACTAAAAACATCACGGTCAACTCGTAAAAAAACTGAGGATGAAAGTGAAAAAAATAAAATAAAATAGACATAAAAAACCTTCCGACCTAATTTATTGTCTAACTTGAGTTTAAAATTAAATCACGTGAAAGTTACCCTGACGTAATCTAGTCGACTTGACATGTTCAAAGATAACCTGATTAGCGGTAAAAAAACTCTGAGAGTTAAATTAAAAAAAAAAGATGAGATTAATAGGAAAAAAGACATCTTGATCCGACTCTTTTGTCTAGCTCTGGTTTAAAATTAAATAATGTAAGAGCTATTCCGATGTGATTTAAATGACTTGATCAGTTTAAAAATAACCTAAATGAATTTAAAAAAAAATTCTAAAGATGAAGTTGAAAAGAAAAAAATAAAATGAAAAAAGAAAAAAAAACTGAATTTATTTTTCAAGAAAGAGTAGCTTCACTGTTTTTTTTTTTAAAAAAATGCTTAATCATTCTCACTTTCTCTAGTATAAAAGTAAATTGGCATGATGCTACGAGCTAAACCCTTAAGAAATACACGTTAGGTCCTACCAATGTCACTGCAATATTTATTAAAAAGAAAAAGAAAAAAAGAAACTGCAAACACACATGCTAGCCACCTAAACAACATAATTTAAAATTGATAAAACCCGGTCTTCGTGTTGCCACCTACTAGAAGGAAAAATAAAGGAGTTAATTTAAAAAAACAAGATGGTTTGCCATTTAAATAACAAGAGGAGTCGGCAGGCCGCAAAATCCTACTTTGACTGAAACAAAATTTGAAATGTCCAGCGAAGAATAGCAGAAGGGGCCTGCTGTGCTGAAGCCGAGTGATGCAAAAATCATATGGTCCGAAACTGGTTTCTAGCTGGGCTCCGGAATTCTCGCTGAAGCCAATTAATTATTTGATGCACCCTTGCCTATTTTTTTTAAGAAGCCAGTCTATGTTTTTTATTTAAATAATCTTTAAAATGTATTTTTTATATTAATTTGGTGTCCTCAGATTCTAAGATTTTGAACTAAGAAATTTTTAAATAATAATAGGCAAGTCAAAGAGGCATGCGGACTGGCTTCTTAAAAAAATAGGCAAGGGTGCATCAAATAATTAATTGAATTCGGTGACTAATGGTATTGCTAACTAATTAGGTTATGAGTTTGATTTTTAGAAGTTATTAGTTTGAGTCCTATAAATTTTAAAGTTATTAAATGCTTATATTATCATTAATTTTAAAATTTATAAAATTAGTTTTCATACACACAAATTGATTTTAACATTTATTGAGAAGAAAAAATTCAAAGCTATTCGTTTCCCTTCGTATTTGTCCCTTTACATATAGTACCTTTTCTTCACCAGCACGTGGTGCATTTAAACAATGATCCCTTTTCTCTTTTTTTTCTCTCTATTTTTTTTTTTGAGTGTTAAAAGCAGTGTTATTAAAATTATCCGGCTCCGTTGTCGATCCATGACCGGATTTAGCTCATGTCATGATTCATATTCAACTAGGCGGGAGTTAACTTAATTAAGCTTGATAGAGTGGCTTGCAACTTGATTAACTTGATACAATTTCTCTTTTTAAGAAAAAAATTAATGATGACATTTTATTTACTTTTTAATATTAAAATTATATTATTTTAAATTAATTAGAATGTTAATCTATCAAATTTATGATGATCAGTGTAATAAAATTGGTTAAAATAACTCAGGACCTACCATTTTTCTCCTAATATAACTTTTTATGTGGGGTGCGTGGGATCCTATTTCAGTTTTATCCCACTTTTAAAATAATAATATTAATTTTAAAGTGATTGAAGGATGTAACTCAACTGGCCAGGTTTTGAATTTGCTCTCCAGATATCACCAGTTCGAGTCTCACAAACCTCAGGACCACTGGAGGCTTACATGGTCGTTAATTTCAGTATCCATGAAATTAGTTGAGATACAGACAAGCTACCCATACACTTACATTAATAATAATAATAATAATAATAATAATAAAATCTTGAAGCCCTTCAACTGAAAACGTTGTCGTTGTTATCATTATTATTGTCGTGAATTGGTCTTCCTATCACACTGGTATTATTTAATTTATTAACGAATAGAGATGTGAAATTAAATCGATTCCGACCGTTCTTGCCACGTTGAATGATGGATAGGGATCCAACTTGCAGGCTTGCTAACATGCACTTATGCACACAATACCACAAACACCCTCGCAATACTCGCCGTCGCCTACACGAAACCCAAGCCCAGTGCACACCTTCCTCTCCAACGCACTCCCAGCGCACTTTATCCGTGCTCCCTGTCTCAAAACTAGCTGTTGAACTTGTCTAAGGGCGCATGGTAAAAAAAAATTGTTTAGTTGTACTTACGTGGCTTAGTATTTAAATTAAAGAAATTACTGTTATCATTATTATTTAATTTCATTAAAACTTACAATAAAACAAAATAAATAAGATTTTATAAGAAATAACATAAATAAATAATCAATTAATTTAAATAATAATACACAAGATTCATGCTCTTTCCCATTCTTTTTTTCTAAAAAATAAATAAATAAATAAATAGTTCACATGCTATTTTGTTTCGTAAACAAACAAACAAACAAATAAATAGATAATTATGCTTTCCTTTACTGTAAATATATATTATATATATAAAAACTTTTTTTCCCCTTGTTGAGTCCAGAATCCATTCACTGAAACCCCACAAATCAACATTGTAACCCAACTGTAATGATATCTCACCCTTTCTTCTGATTTATTCCCTCAAATAAAATAAAAAAAACAGAAAGAAAGAAAACACCCGTCTCCACCGATCGAAGCTATACACAAAATAGTAATAATCTCATGCAGTTAGAATCGGTAGCTATCCTCTCTATGCGTTATTGTTATTCTTCGGTTTAATGCAGATATAGAAAGAGAGATGAACGTGAATCAATCGTGTGTTGTAGCTGGTAAAATAAAGCACATGCAGCAGCAGGATGTGGACGTGAAGGGAGGGAGGGGTTAGGAAGGAATTGAGAAAGTTTTGATGGGAAATCAGAATCATCAGCGTCATCATCAGGTGGTGAAAGTGAGGAGAGAAACGATTGCAGCATGCATGACATGTCTTCTCTGCAATAAGTTACTTAGAGATGCCACCACCATATCTGAATGTCTGCATACGTGTCAGTCTCTCCTTCTCAATTCATTTCGCTTCCAAATCCTTGATTATGTTTTGCCTTGTTCATGATCTAATCTGGGTCATCGGTGGTTTTTTTTTTCTGGATTTGTTGGCCTGCTTCTTCTTCCCTTTTGTCTTGCTTTGACTCGGTACTTGTGTAATTGTGTTTAAAGAATGTGGGGATTTAGCACTTTCTTCTGCACCAGGATCTTTGATGATATCGATCTCTTTCTAGCTAGATTCTTTGCTTGATGAAATTACTGTTTGCATGTTGGGCCAACAGTAACATATTTTAGCCAATTGGGAAGTCTTTTAGCTCTCTTTTAGTACAATTTTTATTTATCTTAGACCATATATCTAGCTAGCTGCTACCTTTCGAGTTAATTTTTTTTTTTTGTGTAGAACTGTATTCCAGGTTTCATCTTCCAATAGTATTGTGTGCTACTTTGACGATGAACTTTGTATTATTCATGCGGATTAAATGTTGCTGAATGCTGATATTTTTAAGTTTATCAAGTCAGTAAATGAAAAAATATTTGATTTTTTGTATTTCATCCAGTTTGCAGGAAGTGTATATATCGGAGGATATCAAATGAAGGATTAGATAGCTGCCCAATATGCAACATCAATCTGGGCTGTGTTCCTTTGGAAAAATTAAGGTCAGATATTAGCTGTTTTTGTTTAGGTGAGATTTGAGTGGATGGATTTCCGATATGCTTAGTTGGGCTGTTGTTTATACTGCCATAGAATGCAATTGCTATTTGGTCAATATGTTGAGGCAACAATAGAATTCTGCTCATTTATCATACATATACATGCAGAATGTAGATTAGAAGTTGTAGAGGACCTGCAAATTTTGGTAAAAAAATTAGGTTTTTGTGTTTAAATCGTTCAATGTGCATGCATTGGTAAATGGTAAACAGGCCAGACCACAATTTGCAAGATGTGAGGTCCAAGATTTTCCCATACAAAAAAAGAAAGGTAGAGGCACCTGAAGTTGCAGAGTCAGTTGCATTACCAGTTACTAGAAGAAAGGAAAGGTCGCTCTCATCATTGGTGGTCTGCACTCCTAAAGTTTCCACGCACACTACTACAACAGGAAGAAGAACGAAACCTTTTCCAAGAAAGGCTGCTGCTTTACGAGGTACCAATTTTTCCATTGAAAAACCCAATAACAAGGAACATGTTCCTGTTGAAGATAGTCCAGAGAGCTCAAGTTCACCCGAAACTCTGAAAAAACCTAATCAGAACATAAAGCAGGTAAATATTAACCGTTATATCTACTTTGTGTGGATGCCTAATATCATTCTAATTGGCTGTTAATATAAACGTCCACTTTCGTTTCTAGTATCTTGAGAAGCAGTCCAATTTTCTAAAAAGTCTAAGAACTGCATGTTTAACAAGTGCAGAATTCTCCCTGTACTGAACCCAGCCAACCTGATCCTGATGAAGCAGAGAATGGGACTGAACCAAGGGATGGGAAATCAGATCTCTGGCAACCTTTAAATTTTTTGGTGGAAGTTGCGAACAGAACCAAGTCATTCAAGTCTAGTCCACAACTTAATGATGCTAAATCAGAATCTCGACCTGTCCATGACAATGAACCTCGAGCGCTTAGAACCAAATTTAAGGGAAACAAAGACAAATCAAAAGTAAAGGATGAAAAGAATAATATCGATAATGTCTCTGAGGGACCAGTGGAACCAAAAAGGTTGCGCAGAATACGTCAAAAAAGGGCAGTGTTTAATAACATTTCAGGCATTTCATCCCCGGCAGTGCTGGACACTGCTGCTGCAAAGCAAGAAAGAAGAAGTGGTACTGTTTGGTTTTCATTATTGGCTTCTGAACAGTGAGAACCAACTCCAGCTCTTTAACTAGAAGAAACTTTCTGTACTAGGAGTCTAGAATATTGGAACGTGTTTGCTTACTTAAATGTATTTTCACTGTGTTCATATAGTTATTTCACTTCTTTTTTTCAGGGAAGGAGAAGCACCCTTGCCACAAATTCCTTCAAGTTACTTAAGGCTAAAGTGAGTTTCTTTTGTCTTCACTGCAATATTGTATGAACTCTTCATCGCATTTGCTGGATACTTTACCTTTTGTTTTGTTATGATTTATGAAGATTCCTTCCTGGCTTTTTTTATTGTGAAGATATTATTCCAAGTTTTTGGTACTTGGTAGCTGGGAGTACAATGAAAAAATTTGCTCGCGTTATGCTGGTAGATGCTAGAACAACAGTCACTGCCTGAGAGAGTAAGCTTAACCTTTAATCATGCTTAGGTTAGAGGCTTAGAACTGTAAAGATGAAGGGAAGGCCTCCAAGGATGTGGTTGAGGTGGTAAGAATTGCGAGAAAACACGGTAGCACATATTTGTGAAAACAATGAAATTTTTTTTCATTGAAGCATCTCATTAATCTAAAGTCATCCTTCCTCTGTTACACAACTCATTCCTTATAGAGGTCTGGAGGTTGCAGTATGGAAAGTGCAGGTGGGACAGCCAGTTGACCTATCGATTTCAGAGATTGTATCTCGAGATGTATGTTACCAATCCTGAAAAGGGACAGGTTATCTAAATTGACTAACTATTTAATAGATTCCATGCGCGTCTCAGCATATATGTAGATAGTTTCGGTCTGTAACTTACAGCTGAACCAGTCATTAAAACTATGCTGGTCCGCTTTCAGTCCCACCTGATGGAAGATGCTGCTGACAACCTGAAAAACCACTAATTCCTCCCAAAATTTAAGGCCCATTTTAGATATTGTAATAGGCCACTTAACGTGTTGCTTTTATCTTTATTGAATTGTTTGACAAGTTTTCTCACATTCAAACTATTCAATAGTCCTCATAAACACACTCTGGAATCTTAATTTGTAAATTAATGTAGTTCTGTGCACTGTTGTTGTGCTAATTTATGTCTGTTACCTATTATTTTGCCGTCATTTTTCAGCATTTCTTTTGGCTACTTTTCAGTAATTAAAATTTGAAATAAGAAAATAAGCTTTTTTGGTGAATAAAGTAAAGCAATCAACTAATTCTTGGAGATGTTTCACTTATTTCGCCCTATGCCAGGGATGGAAATGTACCTGTTTCTTTCATCCAGAAGTACTTGATGAAGAAGCTAGACCTCGCTAGTGAAGCTGAGGTGAGATGTCGTTGACAAGCTTTACATTCAGATCATTTTCAGTGTCAATTAGGTGTTTTTTTTAATGCAATTACAAAACAGTCATGGACCTTGGATTTCCATACCCTATCAACTCCAAGTTGAGCATGCTATTGTGTTCTTACGCACAAGTTCTTGTCATGTTAAAAAGATTGAAGTACAAGAGATCTCAATTAAGCACTAAGATCTCAATTAAGCACTAAGATCATCAAGTTTTGTCTTTAACAATGCATGTGCTGCTCTCTTCCTTTTCTTTTTTTGAGCCCTGCATTTTTCATTAGCGTACATTACTCATGAACCAATAATCTCATTAGTCCTGTCCCCTCTTAAAGTCTGATTTCCTGTTGCATTTGCTCCTGCAATAATGTGAGCAGAATTATTATGAATCGGAAATTGTTTCTTTCTTAGGAAAACAAATATTTTGGATGTATTCTGCCATTAGTAAAGGTTGAACAAAGTATTTATTTAAATCAAAAGGAAGCATTTTCAATTAAGCAGTAGAAACTATAGCAAATACATTATCATTTTGCCTCGCGGGCATTCAATAACAGTTTTAGTATAGAAAGAAGCTTGTCTAGTTCTCATTCTTGTAACTCCTCTGGTTGGTATTCTTTCAGGTTGAGATCAGATGCATGGGAAGACCGGTGATCCCTACATTACTATTGTATAATTTAGTTGATCAGTGGCTACAAACAGTGCCGAAGACTGAGCAAGTACCAGTAACTGCTGGTTTCTCGGCAAAGGATTATGTGATGGTGCTTGCCTACGCTCGAAAGGTCCCAAACCAATAACAATGCTTTTCTCCAACTTGTTGTTCCATCACATCATCAATAATCCATATGCTTCTTTGAACCCCGGGGTAACAAAGTGAGATTTTCTCCTCGGCTTGTATATTTTGAGCACGTCTTTCATGACTAGTTCCTCCACAATATCTGTGGAGTCTTTGGTTTATCCACACCAGGCTGCTGCAGGGAAACAGGGGGTGAAAAGGAATTCTTTGATTCATGATTATATAAATGCAGGCAATCTGCACAAGCTGGTTAGCCTTCAGTGATGAGGTGCAAGTTCACGGGTGTTCTTCCAGATACTGTATGAGGTGCAAGTTCACGGGTGTTCTTCCAGATACTGTATGATTACACACCACCTAGCGCAAGACTTTCTACGGAGACCAACACATCTTTCTTGGCTGCATGTTGCACGATATGCGTGCTAGATGATGCTCTATTTGTTTAATCAGACTTACGCTCCCATTATTTTCTATGGTTGATTATTCATTGTAGGCAGAGATGGACCTGCTTCGTTGGCTGCCCTCCACGATAGAAAGTTTTGTTTTTTGAGCCTTTTTTTCGACTGCACTGAGATTTCAGATTTACCCCAGTTATTATTCCTAGGATATTTGGGTTTATTTAACTATTAACAAGATGCGACCGATAAAATAATTATTAATTAAAAAAAAATGTTTTTTTAATGGGTAGTGCTTCATGTATGATAGAGAAAATAATTATTTATAGTTAATAAAATTTTATACAAATTATAACTAGTATAAGTTATCAATTTGAACTCAAACTCGGATTTTCTACATTTTATTTAGTATATTAACAGTCTTTGTTATATTCATACGCATGGTATGTCACATACAAAAATTCTTATCTCGGCCGCCCGGTCTTCATGCCCTCTGGGTCAGTTCATTATCTCGGCCCGCCTAGACTACAAGAAAGAGGAAAAGATCAGCGAAAAAGGATACTTCGTGATCAGGAATCGCATTTTTAGTTTTACAAGACTTGCAAAATTCCTGATACTTTAGCCAAGTGTTCTATAATAATTCACTTGCTAGGTGCACTGTAGTTTGTCGCTCTTCTCTTCGTTTTTTGCAAGAACAAGAGTTGTCCTCTTCTCTCTTTTTTATCATTTCATGTTCTCTTGTTTTATTTTAATAATGTTTTTTATACAAATTTTGTATCGAATAAAATCAAAACACGGAATTAAACCTTTAAATCTCAACAGGACTATCTGTAGGAACCATAGGCTTCTAACGGCTATCTAAACCCTCCACAAAACCATCAGCGGTGCCCTCAATGTGATGGGATAATAGGAAATTATGCAGATAAGTGCTGTGAAAAGTATGGGTTTTTGATAACCTCAATGGTAAATTCCAAGTTGCATAACTTGACCTTCATAACATGGAAATTGGGGGAAAGTGAATGACTCGAGCTTCAGAGATGCCACCATGGATTTTACTCTAACACAAAATCACGAGGCAACTTCAGATGTATTGTACTAAAAAAATCAGCTTCATGGGATAGGATTTTGTAAAACAGCCAAATATTCTACCTTCAAATGCTAAAAAGATAGATATGATATACAGGACCTTATCATTATCAAACACACAATTGGAAAAATAAATCACTAATTCATCACATTCCTCGAATGAACGCTACTACGGCATAACAACATGAACTGAAAATGCATGAGAGAATTCGTGAAAAGACCATAAGCATAAGCAGATATTATGGTTATAGTGTACTTAAAGAGATCGCCACTGAATCATCATTATTTGCCAAAGAAAATAATCTTACACGTTCCATAGACCCAGTAAGAAAAAGAGATCACTTCCGGAACCACTCCTCCAATCAGGCACAAAACAAGCTAGGAACCAAGAACTCTGCCAAAAAACTAGCGGGGAAAGGGAGACCCATGGTGAAAGAAGCTTTTAAAGTCACCAAAACATGGATTGTGACAACGGGAAAGCCACTAACTTTGCATGGCCAGTGACAGCAATATTGCTAACTTTCCTGTGTCAATTCTTCACTTGCAAGTTCCTCAAATGGAGCCAATGCAATAGATCCACCTTTAAATGAAAATTTTTCCGCAATATTTTCATTACAATCCAAGATACTCAACGTTATTGCGTATAAAGAAAGCTTCGTACTTCGAAACTTATGGGCGACCATCCGGATCATCTCTGTTCGTGAAAAAAGGAAGCCAAAAGGAGACCATCACGCACTTATGCCACTTTTAAGCCCAAGAAAAGGGAAATTCAGTATCAGTCCCACCTTTCAAAAAAATTTACACAAAAAAAGAAGACTAGTAGCATGCTTCGCTTGCATTTCTAAGTTCAGATCCCAGACTTCCACTGGAACACCAACCTTGAACCCTGCTATATCCGGATGTTTGTGTACTGTAACCAAGTTCACATCAAAAGAAACAACACAGGCAATAGCACCAATCTATTTACACCAATGGGCTGGTAACTCATCGGCGCACTCTTACAACATGAGAGCTAGGATTTGGGTTCGAGTCCCGGATCAGTAAACACACAATTTTCATCTCAAAAAACACCATTTTTACTACGAATTCATACTAAAGCAACTTCAGTTTAAACCTAACAAAACTCATACAAATTTAAGTGTACGTAGAAAACCAACAACATATAACATCAACAGCAATAGAGAAAAGGACTACAATAAAAAGAAGAAGTGAACACATTTCTGCATTAAAATCCAAAGAAATCATTTATTCCCACCATAAGAAGTACTACTTCCTATAACAACGCTAAAGAAGGTACAAAACACCGTCATTAACCAGCTGTTTCTTCACTGGTTCTTCAATCATAGCAACATTTACAACACATTCATCCCACAAAAAATTAACACTACCCTATTAAGCAAAAACCTAAAAAAAAAAATTAAACAAGAGAAAAAAAAAACGAATCAGGTCAAGATTGATCATCTAAGCAGAGAAAAAACCGCTGCTCCTGCCGAAATTATGTATGTTTTAGCAGACTTGTGCGTATGAAATTAAATTCCAGCAGAAAAATATGAAATCCAAAGCTAAGAATCTTACTTTTAAAAGCGAGTGTGGCGAGCTCTCGTAGGACTCCCCACAAAAGACAGCAAACTTCCATCAGCCACATCTTGGTCATCCGAATACATATCATCAGTTCTTCTAAACGCAGCGTGCAAGACAACAATAGCAGCTCCAATCAAAAGCGAAACCAAGACATTTAACCACACGTGTGTGAAAATCAAAGCAACAATAGTAGCGACACCGAGCAAACCAAGCACCACACGATCATCAATCGTGCGGTGGAAAATCACCAATGGCTGGTCACGAAAGAAGTAAAGGAAAAACCAGGCGACGAAGACGATCAAGAAGACAATCATTGAGAGAGGGTGCCATAAGAGGCTTAAGAAGAGGATAGAGAGGATTATCATTGTGTAATTAACGCGAAAGTAGGAGAGGTTCCGTTTTATGCGGATTGTGGTATCGCCGAGGGAGCCTGGGCGCGCGAAGGAGGAGAATTCAATTAATTCGCGCCATGGGCGGCGGGTGGCGAAGATGGTGGATGTCGTATTGGTGGCGCGTGTGAGGAAGGTGGACGAGGGTGCGGTGGGTGGGAAGGAACCGTACGAAGCTGGAGATGGAGAATTCATTGAGAAAGACGAGAGAGGAGAGATCGGTTCGTTGTTACAGAGGGAGTGGCGGTTTTGTGGATCTCTATAAAGAAGGCATTTCCTTTTTTAAGGGCTAGATATTTGTCGGGGAAGAGCGCAGAGGGCAGAGGCTTGTGAAGACGACGCCGTGTTAGGCATTTTAAAGAGGATGTGGTGTCGTTTCGGCTTCTTTAGCGAGCTGGGGGTGGGGGGCCAGCAAGGAATGGGGAGTAAATTCGGTCCAATAATGAAAATATGTTATAAAATTTGAGAGAGAGAAGCCTTGACAGGATAAATGAATAATCAATGTCCAAGTTGTCACGTTTATGGGCATTGCACACTCTCTCTCTTTTTTTTTAAATTTTGAAAACTGTTTTTAAGAAATAGAAAATACAAAATAATTGTATAAAAAAAACCTAACAACCGGACATAAAAAAATATCAGCATGGCTAGTGAAAATTTGCAAATAGTTTTCCTATAAAAAAAATAAAAATAAGGCAACAATACAAAATTGGCCCCAGTCTTACGATTTTGGTACAAAAGGCACAGTGCATTGCTACAATTAAAGAGAAAAATCTACTCTTGAAAGATTGACAAAAGAAAAATAAAATTATAAGCTAATAGCTTGCAAATCAAAAATAGAAAAAGGAATATGAGGGTGTAGCTCTGTTCAAGTTTTAAGTTTCTTCTCTAAAAATTATCAGTTTGATTTTTATAAATTTTAGGATTATTGGAGACTTACATGGTCGTTAATTTCAGGGCTCGTAAGATTAGTTGAGGTGCGCGTAAACTGGCCCGAAAACTCTTGTTAATAATAATAAAAATAGAAAAAGGATGTGGTGTGAGATAGAAAGAGCATCTTTTTTCTTTCTTGCCAGCGAGTTTGCGTTCAGGGTCATCCACTGCAATTGGGGTGTCGTATGGGAAAGATTGGAGTGAGGGAGAAGCACTCTACACGAGTAACATGTTCATGAAACTTGTCAAATAACCATCTCAACTCAAAAGCTTAAGCTTTTCGGTGAGGTCTCAAGATATAATTTATATTATTCTCTAACACACCCCCTCAAGTGAAAGCCTTTTGGACTTGAAACTTGCACAGACCCATATTACCTTTGTGCTTAATTTTAATCAAATAAATGAGGATGGTGAGATTCGAACTCAAGATCACTTGGTCATCAAAGCTCTGATACCATGTCAAAGAACCATCTCAACCCAATAGCTTAAGCTATTAGATGAGATCTTAGGATATGATTTATATTATTGTCTAACAATTCCTCAGCAAGCTCGGGATGCTTTTATCTACTTTGTATGGAAAGCAAGAAACATAAGATCTTGATGCTGCAGTGCGATCACTTAGGCGGTGCGACTAAAGGCTCACAGCAACTGATATGAGGTTCTTCGCCGTGCACAGATGGA
>Ga0307515_10019240_pt1 | contig 12306 bp, 8 predicted proteins | sample 17_EM_MG_FD_194513 | JGI IMG/M metagenome (GOLD analysis project Ga0307515, IMG submission 194513) | Populus trichocarpa ectomycorrhiza microbial communities from riparian zone in the Pacific Northwest, United States - 17_EM | ecosystem: Host-associated > Plants > Roots > Unclassified | place...
TGCTGCGAACTAGAACCTGACCTGAAAGTATACTCAAGGAGCTCACCGAGTCTACACGACACCCGAAACCCAGAACCACTGCGAGCACTGCCTATTCACAGTGAGAATAGTCCCTTTTCCTCACAATGCTCAGGAACTTCAGGTGAGGGAGGACATTGGCATGCCAGGTTTGAGAGGAGCACCATTGCTTCCACATTTCATAACCCCACGATGAGAGCCATCCAGGCCATTCATTTGTAGATGGTTTCGCGGCAAGTAATTCAAGAAAGTGTTGGAAAGACGGTGAGGGATGGATAATGGATAAAGCCAACTCTTGTAGAGGGATCAGATACTTCACTACCTTCATTAAGACTTGTTCACTACACTGAAATGTGAGGTGGAGAGTAGTAAGGCTTGAAATCCTTCCATTTACTCTACATAGATGGCGTAACTGTTGGTAGACCCTCTGCTCATTACAATCATGAGATCTGAGGTCCATTTCTCTCATTTCGGGAACATGGAAATATTGGGCTGTAGTCATTGGATAACCATGATACGCCAATTTCTTGCAGGATGGCAATTGCACCCCGTGCTGCTGAATTTGTTCCCAATGACGAGGAAGGAGGATTGCACACTCCTCAAGGCATGAGAATTCTCTCCCAACCATCCATTGGATTGAACAGGCTCTAAGCTGCAGCTTCCGAAGAGTACAAAGAAGGAGCAGATTGGCATTGGGCTCATAAAATGGGAGACGGAGATGATCAGCCTCAAAAATCTGAAGCTGGGTAAAAGTGGGAAGCAGCTCGAATGGCTCATGAATATCTCTGCCATTGACAATAAGCACTGTGAGATTCTGCAAAACAGGAAACCAATGGGGTTGGAGAAAGTGGGTGCTGACGAATGAAGGGTGGAGTCTCAGCTCACAAAGTGAGGCTTCAGTTGTAACGAGATTGAGCAAATGAGCAAATGAGGGAGAGTTCACACATTCAGCTGCTACATGCAGCACTTTCAACTCATTCATTTGGCTTGCGACTTGAAAGCCAAGCTGACTAGCCACATTCTCAGGAGGAAATGAGGAAATTGTAAGCTCATGCCACTGGCGAGTGCCTGTAAGAGCATCCTGGAGTGCTGCAAACGGCACAGTATTGGATGACAGCTGATCATCTCCCTGGGTGTCAATAACAATCTTCTTCGGATATGCTCTCTGCAACCATATGGCAACCTGCTCCCTCTCGGTCCAGGTCGTAACCCTCAAGGTGGACCATAAACGGGGCAATGTGGTGATAACAAACCTCCAGTAGCGACATACAGGAGCCAATTGATCAGATTTCATTTGATTCGATTCAATGCTATATAGAAAGATCTCTCGCATAAGCTCCATAGGGAGGTAGGCATTAATGGTTTTGCCATGAGGGGGGACCAGAAGCATACATTGTCCCACACGGCGAGCAATGGTTGGGCGTGGGCGGTAGGTATCAATGTCTTCGTATTCGGGCGAGACCAAACGTTTACGTCTCCTGGCACGTCGAGCAACGGTCGAGCGCGGGCGGTTATGGTTAATGGCGGACATATCCTAAACGTAGACGGGTTGATTTTGAGTGAGGTGATCGCGAGGACACGGTTTGAATGGGCGGCACGCACCAAATGGCAATCGAGTGACTCAAGTGCGACGTGCAGAGTTTCAAGAGCGAAATAGGCAATGACTTGGGGAACAGACCAGTATGGTGGTGGTGGTGAAACAAGCAGCGCAGGTGTAGTCGAGGAGTATGGGGGCCTCTCCTCGCGGTGCTGCTTTCACGCGGTTGCCTCGTGGAAAACAGGCGCCAAGACGGTCCGAATTCTGGTCGGCTAACTGCTCCGATGAACCCAGAATCAACATAAACGAGTACTACACGACACACCGCCAGCACACCCGCAGGTCAAATGCAAGCGTCTTCCGCCTGATAGGTGCCTCGGCGGACTGTTCAGGCTGGCCTCAGTACGGGGATACGCGATAGTGCTCTACGTGTATATTCTACAAAATGAAGTGTGTACAGCTACCACCATCGATGAGGTGCGTGGAGGTCAGTCTCCCCAGCCTCATTCTTCTAGGGTGGTCATCGATCATCGATAAGAAAAGGTGATACACCTGGATTGAATTGGCACCTTTCAACTGCCTTGAGGGTCATGTAGCAAGCAGGAAGACATGGCGACCGCCTTTCGAACGCAGTGGGATTTCTCCTGCCGTTACGAGTGGTTACAGGCATGTGTCCCGCTGTCGCCGTCTCTCAGCCCAGCTTCGGATGTGGAGGTCGGGCCAGCGATTTGGGTTGACCATTCGGTCCAATCGGCGATGGCCCCATGACAGCGATATGACCGGCCCGTGACAGGAGTCCAGTTGGAAGTTGCCGGTAAGTCACCGCCGTCGGGTCAGATGACCGCACATCTTTTCCTCATATACATTGTTGGGAGGTTGACGCTAGGTTGATAACAAAGGGTCACATCTTATCAATCGGAATCTCTATGCGCGCTTGAAAACTAATTTGGTGACGGAGCTGTGTTATTCACGGACATTTCACACTGCAAAATCCCACAATTCTTTCTCGTCCATCTGCGGCGGTGTTGCCGGGCTCAGGTCCCATATCCCTTTTCGAAGCGGTGATACCCCATCCTCCTCACTTCCCATCCCCTTAGAATGTTCTCCGGTTCCCCAGTTTATTGGGATGGCCGTTCCACCTGTCAAGTTGGTCCTGCAGGCTTATTACGTACAAGTCGCTGAGTCAAAGTCACAGGTATGAAAGTCTAATGCGCAATCAAGATCTCATCCACAGTTCTGCTCAGAAGTACTACATACTAGCATCGGTGGTATTACTCTTTTATGACATCGTTACCACACTCGATATCGAGATTATGAGGAGAGGGAAACTTCAGTTGGTCTTAATTGGACGATGCAGGTGGAGACAAAGCACTCATGGTTCAACGTCAACCCAATATTTCTTACTTCCTTGTCGATTGTCGATGGCGCCTTGATCACCTACTACGACCACCTGGACCGTACTTCGCTGCTGCCACTCAGCCAGCAAGGATCCACCACATCCACACCGACAAGTGACGACGAGATCATGTTTGCAGTCATTCGCCTAACGACTTCATCTCCTTGAGATATAAATTGACGTGATATACTTCGCAAGCCGTGCTGGTTCGACTAGGACGCTTGCCTTTCCAGCCTTTCCATTGCCCAACGGCATGCACTTGGAGAGGTTGTGGGTTGCTCGCTCTGGACATTTACAGCATTCATGCTAAAATATTCCCCCCTCATCTCTTGCCCATGGTGTTGGAAATCCACACTGGTAATCTAGTTTCCAACATCAGCGAGAGCAAAGTCAGCCAACCTCCCTGGCGCGCATTGGAACCACATCTCAACCATTGCTACTTCTGCACGAGGTTCTTCTATGAACCACACTCTCTCGCATGAAGGAAGGGAACGACCCGCGGGCGACCCGCGACCCACCATCTTCGCCTCCCCAACTACTGTCCTCTGTACCCCACAGGGCCGTCTTATACAAGACCATGGCAATTAACTCGTGATATACTCAAGTCTGATATCATGCCGCATCCGAGCACCTGCCATGTCGTAAGCACAGGCTGTTGCTATTGCTTATTCCCTCGGAGTACCGTATGTAAGTATATGGCCTCTCTGTGTGCATACTATTCCCTATGTTTACGTTCTACCGCTCTTCGCCAGTTGCTGCCGTCATTCTAAGAACAAGTACGGCCCTCGTCCCACATTCAATCCATATATGGCCGCACTTCGCGATATCGTGAACAGTGAGCTACTGTCTTATCTGCTCAAAATGCTTTACCCTACCACGTACCAGACCCACTACTTTGGGATCCACTCGAACACACATGGCAAATGATCAACCTCTGTACTAGACCCACTCGCTCGATACGCCCCACGCATTATGTCGTACACCCCTTCTGTGCTCTAGTTTCCGCACAGGAGTCCATGGGCCCTGCGTTGGATGCAAACCAGTGACCACTCGACTCCCATCCAAGCTTTGGATGGTACAAACTGGCTCGGAAATGGAGGTCGAGTTTGCGTTCCGCAAATCCCGCTCTCGCTGTTCTGTTCGGCATAAAACAGATCCGAAACACGATATCGGATAGGCGAACATGTCAAGACCGGTGAGGCATCTCGAGCAGCTCATTCCACCAATGGTTGGTTGGGAGGCGACTGGATGAGGCAGAGACGGCGATTCTCATTGTGTGCGTCGTGCGAACCTTCTTCATCTCACCACTTCCGTCGCGCATCTGCCCGACACGCCGCACGCACAAACTGGAAAATATACAAATAACTATTCGAACAACGTTTTCTTCTCCCTTGGAGAGTTGAATAGTCAATTACCGATTCGACCTCCCCTGGCGCTTACCACAAGAGCGATCGGAGGTGGGGAGAGCAGCCAGAACGCGTTCGACTTAACGGACAAGCACCGTATTCTCTCTATTTCTAGTAGCGCTTATTGTTTTTCGTTGGCAAATGAGCAGAGAATTCGACACCGTTGTGCGACTTTCTTTTTCTTTACTGGCGGGACTGATTACCAATGAGGCTATATTTCTAGGGCGGACTCCCACTGCCAGTGAAGGAGCTCTATTGTGTGGTTTCCTACCAAAGCTACACGGCGCGTTGCACACCGGCTATTCGAATGAAGTCTCCCTCTTCTCCGTCGTCATTTCCCAGCTGGAGAGAAGCAAAGGGCATACTGACTGCTCGGACAAGCGGTGCTCTCTTGCCTAGACGATGTGAGCAGATCGACTCTCTAGATTGGGTGCGTGTTTTGCCAGTACTCCATTCAGCTAGACAACCAGCCCTCTATTCCACTGCGTACTCAACAACAAGACCATTTTCCCACTCACCACCCGACAGTAATATCCTCGACAACGGTATCCTCGACAACGGCCCTCCTTTCTCACTCTACTCTCGCCCACGATGTTCAGGTCGAACCTCTCCCCGCCCCCGACATCCTCGGCGACCTTTCACCCTTTCTCCGCGCCGGCGGTCTCGCCCTCATCACCACTTCGCACCTCGTCCTACTCGTCGAAGACAATTCGAACGATAGCACAGTGCTCGGTGAGCAGCAGTCGCAACTCACCAGCTACCAACGGCGGAAAGGCGGCGCACGTGGGAAGGAACGCGAATGGCCCATGGGTTCGCAATCGAGCTACTTGGCGATTCTCCTGTCCAGAGTAATGCCACGGGTTCCCCAGCTACGCTCGCTCCACAGCCCAGTAACCACCAGCGCCCAGTATTTCCAAAAAGGTTATTCGGTTCACATCTATCGTGCTTGGTCCATATTCCTCATCTTATCTATGTGCCCCTCGACCGTCCATCTCGCTGATACTCGACCTCAAAGCCCTAGTACCCTTGGCTACGAGTCCATCCACACAAGCTTCATCGGCAGCACCCATGCTATCTATCGCGAAGCTGATCATGCACTGAAATGTGCGTATCGCTTTCTTTTGCTTCCCATTTGTCCATTTGGCTCACATAACATTACGCCTTCTCATTGCTCTTTTCTCGATGACGCTCTGAATCCACCTTCATCGCCTCCGCCGCGGCCACGTCGACACGTATTCGTCGCCAGTATCGCTGTGTCAACCTCTGGCCATCATTATCCTCCTTTCAAACACCACCCGCGGTTTATTATTTTGGACTAATGCAGCGAGTGAGCGGGCGAAGAACCGTAAGGATCTTTCGCCCCCTCGCTAGCTGCTCTCTATGTACATAGTAAGGGTGGCGAAAAGGCCACACCTGCTGTACAAAGAAGCAGAGCAAACCTACTAACGAAAGCATATGAAGGGCGGGTCGACCGCCCGACCAGTAGTGTGCCTGTATCACCGCCGTGCGGCAATAATCATATAGTCAACACATTATTATTTGTCTACGACAGACGACGGGACTAAGCTACTCGCCGAACACGTCAAGCACGTGCACAACGCCAGCGACTCGCAGCGCAACAGCAACCCCAACCCACGACACGCTCGCCAGCACCATTGCGAACGCTGCTACGGCTATGACCCCATCAATTGACCGTTGTCATAGCCTTGTTCGCGTACGCCGTCGTGAGCCACGACAATTCTACAGTCACCTCGAAATAGACACCCAACGCCCGCTGGATATGCCAGAAGTATGGGGATGAAGTGAATGCAGACACTATGCCACACAGTGTAAATGCGGGGGATGTCCGTACCACCTACCGCGAATCTATTACCGATCCGCTTCACGTCCTGCGTACCGTCAGTCCCTCGTCCGCCCGTTCGCTGGTACCTACACTCTATTGTCTACGAATAAGCTATACATCCTCTCTTAGTCCCTGGTTTTGCTCATCGGTGACGGACGCTCAGAATGTCCTCTTGGAATACTCAGTCTGCCCACCTGTGACTATGCGGGCTGGGTTCGTCCTATACTCGCTGCATGTCCTAATGTCAATTTGTCATTTTTTTGGCTCCCCTTCTTGTCGCTCATGGACGCCTTACCCCCCTTGATGAATTGAACAGTCCTGAGTGCCGTAATTTGCCACCCATCCAGCGTTCACCTTCATTTCCTATGTCATTTAGTTGGCTTCCCTTTGTTACTCTTGATAGATATAACGCTCCAAGTTTTGTTATGGCCCATGGCCGAGGCAATGTGTAAGATTGTGGTCGTACTTGTTGTCCTCGGTAGTCTCAGTAATACAATCGATTCCCTATATAAGAAGAGAAGACTGTCGTACAGGGGTGAAAGGTCTGAGATGGTGGCCGAGGAGTTTAAGTAATGATTGACCAAACACTATCTAACCGAGGCCGGCCAATACGGGTAGCGCGGGTAAACCAAATACCTTGAAGTAGATGATTTGAAGGGTCGATCTGTTCATGAATTGGCTACAGATAGTTGGAAGCTTATTTCTCATCATAGGATGTGCTGAAAGTCCTCTTACACGTCAAATGAAAGTACCGAACATTCCGATTGAAAGCAAAATGTAGTATTACAGCTGAACGGCAAAGAGTGCTGATGAACGAGGAAAGGGGGGATCAAACCGTAAGATATATATGGGCAAACACCCCGCGCGGGCTCTCCTATCTACGTCATAACAAGAACAGGAGAAACAGCCAGTGATGAGTCATAATCCCTCAACAAGTGCCCCTGATCTACCATTTGTACAAGACCATTCACATGGATGAACTGATTATGACGTTTTTGGAGTATCCCCTGGTGACTTTGAACGATTCCCACCATTTCTCATAACGCGGCTGGTGTCCAACTGTCTGGTCGAAGAGGGAAGGTGCTCCTGGGTGATAACTAAACTCGATCTCCACTTTCACACTCCTGATATTTCGCCATACTCTGTGCTCTGGTGCCCCGCAAAAGACAAAGTCAATCAAGGAATCTACCCCCAAACCCTGGGGAACAGAAATATCAAGGTCATGCAAAAAGGAAAGATTGAATAAGAAATCATGTAATGAATTGAACTCTGCCAGATCAAAGGTCAGGAATGAGCGTGGGGACCAGCGAAGGATTTGGACATTTGAACAGGACAGGAGACAGTGATAGTCCATTGAACAGTGCACCAACTCCAACATTGTGCAGGCAGGCAGGTCCATCTGCGGCCCCTCATGCTTAGAATGGCTCTCGGGTGCATCTTGTGGTTTATAAACCCTGAGCTCTCTCAGGGCCTTGAAGGTCCTCCCAGGCATCCAAAGTGGTGTTGAAAATCTCAGGTTAAGCCACTGGAGAGTATGAGCCAATGGCAAGTCAACGTTCAAGGAATGTTCAGGAATGGATCCGTTCCGAATTTCCAGCCTCTCGATTTGTTCCAGGTATGGCAAAATAGGGATTTCATGATTATATTCGCAGGTGAGCTCAAGATGCCGGAGCTGCCTAAAGAGGACGGTGGAATGGAGTGGGAATAATGGAGTATTAGGCGACGAAATGGACAGATGTCGCGTGACTATTGCCCTGACAATCGTTGCGTCCCATTGTTTACTTGATACTTCAAGATGCCTATCTAGATAGCCAGTGGAAGTATAATCAACCGCAATGTCATCCATGCCCCCTCTCCCCTCCCAGACTTTCAAATACTCCAAAGGGGGAGTCAGATATGCCCTAGTATATCCAATAGTTCTAAGTAATGGGAAATTGTCAAGGCGCTCAGACTGAGAAAAGCCTTTGGGGCATTGAATGCGCAGGAATTTCAGGTGCGGGAGGACATCGACATGCCAGGTTTGAGAGGAGCACCATTGCTCCCACTTTTCACGATGATCACTCCATGAGTGCCATTCAGGCCATTCATTTGTAGATGGTTTCGCGGCCAGTGACTCAAGAAAGGTTTGGAAGGACGGTGAAGGAAGGCCAATGGATAAGGCCAACTCTTGTAGAGGGATCAAATACTTCAGTATCTGGATTAACACTTGTTCACTGCACTGAAATGTGAGGTGGAGAGCAGTAAGGTTGGAAATCCTTCCATTTACTCTGCATAGATGGCGTAGGTGTTGACAGACCCTCTGCTCATTACAATCATGAGATCTGAGGTCCATTTCTCTCATTTCGGGAACATGGAAATATTGAGCCGTAGTCATTGGATAACCATGATAGGCCAACTTCTTGCAGGATGGCAATTGCACCTCATGCCACTGAATTTGCTCCCAATGACGAGGAAGGAGGATTGCACACTCCTCAAGGCATGGGAATTGTCTCCCAGCCATCCATTGGACTGAACAGGCCCTAAGCTGCAGCTTCCGAAGAGTACAGAGAAGAGGCATATTGGTATTGGGCTCATAAAATGGGAGACGAAGATGATCAGCCTCAAATGTCTGAAGCTGGGTAAAAGTAGGAAGCAGTTCAAATGGCTCATTCATATCTCTGCCATTGACAATAAGCACTGTGAGATTCCGCAAAATGGGAACCCAATGGGGTTGGAGAAAGTGGGCGCTGACAAATGGGGAATGGAGTCTCATTTCACAGAGAGGAGCTTCGGTTGGAACAAGATTGAGTAGATGAGCAAATGAGGGAGAATGGATGCATCCAGATACTACATGTAACACTTTCAACACTTTCAATGGGCTTGCGACTTGAACGCCAAGCTGACTAGCCACGTCCTCAGGAGGAAATGAAGAAATAGTAAGCTCGTCCCACTGGCTGGTGCTTGTAAGAGCACCCTGGAGTGCAGCATACATTGGCGCTTTGGATGGGCTCTGAATATCTCTCTGGGTGTCAATGATGACCTTCTTCGGATATGCCCTCTGCAACCAAGTAGCAACCTGTTCCGTCTCAGTCCAGGTCCCGACCCTCAAGGTGGACCATAGATGAGCCATTGTGGTGATAACATACCTCCAATAGCGACAAACAGCCGCCAATTGACCAGATTTCATTTGATTTGATTCAATGCTATACAGGAAGATCTCTCGCAGAAGTTCCGTAGGAAGGTAGGTAATAATGGTTTCGCCACGGTACAAGACATCCCAATCAATGATCCAGCCATGATTCATTGCGAACTTAGTCGATTTATTTTGAGGTGAAACAATGGCGAGGAGACCGTTTGAGAAGAAGAGGTTGATGTTGTGGTGCCAAGTTGGGCGAGGCGCCAAGAGGCAATGGAAACTGGAGCGGTGATTCGAGTACGACGTGTAGCGCGCGTGATCCGTTACGGCAGGATTGCGCTTCGATAGTGAGACTCGAGGGATAGACCAGTGTGGTAGTGAGACAAGCGGCACAGACAAATATAGGAATCTAAGCCTCGCTGCCCTGACAGCTCTTAGGCTGCCGGCGGGGGGACCTTCCGCTACAGCTGACAGCTACCATCCGTGACACTGAACTGTCAGACGAAAATAGGGGGTATGTGACACCGTGTTGGGCGTTGGGTTTGAGGCTACCGTTTGAAAAGGCATGTCGGTGAATGTAGCGAACATAAAGATTTTTATATTTTGTAGTTATAAATAAAAATCATTACATATCAAATGGAGGAAAATGGTGACGGCGATGGTGAGAACTGCTGGAGCTGCTGTCGAGGTCGGTCTCCCCAGCCTCATTCTTCTTGAGGGCGGTCATCGATCATCGATCATCGATAACAGAAGGTATACACTTGAAATGAATTGGCACCTTTCAACTGCCTCGAGGGTCATGTAGCAAGCGGGAAGCCATGACGACTGGCTTTCGAAGGCAGCGGGATTTCCCCTGCCGTTATGGGTGGTTACCAACATGTGTGCCGCTCTGGCCATTCTCAGCCCGGCTTCGAATATGGAGGTCGGACCAGCTATTTGGCTTGGGTTGACCATTCGGTATTGCCTTACTGTCAAAAGCACAGAAGGGCGTCACCTCGCCGTGCTTCGTCGAATATATTAAATTGTTGTCTGCATTCGCCTTCATGTCCCGCAACCCATCGCATTTCTTGTAACCCGTCTGGGTTGTGTTCCCCATCGTTCATCGTTGCAGGTGGAGACAAAGCATTTGCGGTTTTCCAATATTTCTTTCCTGCGGATGGCGCCTTGATCACCAACTACGACCACTTGAGCCGCACTTCATTGCTAGCTGCTACTGGGCCAGCAAAAGTCCCACCGCGTCCACGCAGGCGGCGGCGACCACAAGGTCGTTCGACTAAGGGCCACCTCTCCTTCGGACCATACTTCGCATGCCGTGGTTCGGCCAAGACACTAGCTTCAAGGGAACCACTCACGGACAAGCTGCCAAACCGATATCTCCGTCCACTACCTGCGATAGATGGAGACAAGGCGGTGGATACACATTCGGGACCACAGATGTCCCGTTGGCCGTTCGAGTGGCGCTTAACACAAGGTTGACTGGATAACGGAAGGCAGCCAGGACACGTCCGACTCAACAGACTGTTATCTTTCAATTTTCCAGTGGCGCTTACTGTTGTGTGTTGACCAAATGAGCGTAAGATACGGATTATGACGACGCACATAGTACGACGCCGTTTCCTTAACGGAGGGACCATGTCCTAGTGAGCCCATATTTCTAGGGCAGACTCCCATTACTGATGAAACCGTACCGTACGCCGCACATTACTCCATTGCATCCAATGTATTCAAACCCAGTCTTCCAGCCCTTCGTTCCCTGAATATCGACGTACCCGTTGTCGAAGTCGCGTTGAAGGAGCAAGTTCGTCGGCCGCGGACAAGCACTGGAGAGCCCCTAGTCTGAAGTGGTCTTATAGGATATTGAGTATAGCTGAAATTAGCCGCCAAATAATTCCCAGTCTCTCAGATCGATTCCTAGTCGTCGAAATCAAGGGACGCTGCCAGGAAATCTTGTCACGTTCTACAAGAATGGTTTTTGGGATGTTGTACGACTGTGATGTGATTGTAGGTAGGGAGGAGGGGATTAGCTGGGACAGCGCCATAAGAAGTTATGGAGGAACGTAGTATAGAACGTTCAAGTGTAGGCAGAGAATGAAACCGCAAGGAAGTATGAGGAGGAGGCGCTGAGGAGAGGCCAAGCAATGGAAGGGTCCATGGTAATGGCCGCTGTGAGGGCCGCTGTGAAGACCCAATCGGCGATGCGGCTCGATGGCCCTTGCACTCTTGTGGGGTTGGAACGGGGGAGTTCAGTATATATCAGTTGTATTCAGTATGCTAGGACTAACACTCATGTATCTATGGAAGAGCTCTGGTACATTCCCATTGAAACAAAGCCTGCGTTACGTTTTCACCCCGACCTTTGCCACGGTCGGAAAGGTCCTGCCAATGGCAGCGGCAAGGCATGGTTCGAGGTCATCCTTGACGAACCATGCATTTCCGTCCTTTTACGCGTGTTACCTCCTCAAGTCTCGGAGAACACCACGCGCCTCCGCAACTTACATTGGCTCCACACCCAACCCTCCTCGTCGGCTACGCCAGCACAATGGAGAAATCAGTGCAGGAGCTTGGAAGACGCGTATTGGTCGACCGTGGGATATGGTCATGATCGTCTACGGCTTCCCGAGCAAGATTGCGGCGCTTCAATTCGAGTGGGCGTGGCAACACCCATGGAAGACGCGACATTTAAAGTTCCCATCCAGGGAAGGTGGCTCAGGAAGGGGACGTGCCATTTTTCACAACGAAAGAGGATCGTCGACTTTGAGCGCGCGCGTCAACGTCGTGAGGACTATGATTACTAGCTACCCTTATTCCAATTGGCCACTCCATGTCAAGCTCTTCACCACAGAAGCGGTCAAAGCGTGGGAGGCGTCTGGTCGAACGAACGCGCACTTGCCAATGGGATTCACGTGCGCGATTGAACTGGAAGGGGTTGATGGTAAGAAAGCGGACGTGAATGTTGGTAGTGGCAGAAGAGGACCCATTGATGTTTCAGAT
>Ga0307515_10019241_pt1 | contig 12306 bp, 19 predicted proteins | sample 17_EM_MG_FD_194513 | JGI IMG/M metagenome (GOLD analysis project Ga0307515, IMG submission 194513) | Populus trichocarpa ectomycorrhiza microbial communities from riparian zone in the Pacific Northwest, United States - 17_EM | ecosystem: Host-associated > Plants > Roots > Unclassified | place...
CTGAAACAATCCTGTCGGAACCGCAGTCGGAGAACTGCAGTTCACTCGAGACGACAGGCCAACCAAGGCAAGTCAGAACCGGAGTCGCACAACAGCGGTATTCACCGGTCAGAACTGCAGTCGGCCAACTGAACTGCGGTTGGGCGACCGCAGTTCACTCACTCATGACCAGATCTCAAGGTGAGTGTATCAACCAAGGCTGCCCAAGACAGGTCAGAACTGCGGTCGGATGACTACGGTTCTCAGCTTTTCAAGAGGTTCGAGCAGAGCGCCGTAGAAGCCGCTTCCCGTCGAACCGACATTGCTGGAGGCTTGAGAGCTGAGATGTCGGGGATTCGCTCCGAGCACAAGGAAATATTTCGTGCTGTCCGCAAGATCGCAGAAGAGGTTGGTCGAATGGTCGACCAAATGAACCCCGACGAAGAGGTCGGGGCAGCTGATGCAGCGCCAGAGCAAGGGAGGTCGGAACTATGGTCGGATGTATGGACTCCGATCTTGGAACTTCGGTCGAGCGAGTTGAGCACTTCTACACAATACACTATTTTCCGCAACTAATCTGAGTAGATTACAGAACAGTAAAGGACACCCAAGACATAATTCTACCTGATGTGGTTCGTGAACTTCTTTCTTTACTCCATCTTTCGAATCTGCTTGTCAAAGCGCTTGAGAAGTGAGTCGGCCAAGTTTCGCCGTTCGGCGACGACCCCACGAAGCTGCTGAACATCCAACTCCCCTCGTTCGATGACCCCACGAAGGAGGTACCGGTGTTCCTTGAGTTTGGCAAGGGATCTGTCGGGGTCCGAAAGAACCCGATCGTATTTGTCGAGGCTTTCCATCAAAAAGGTCACCTCTCCACCCGAGGGGGGGCCCTTTGGTGGTCGGCGAAAGCGTTTGGACTGCCGCAGAAGGTTCTTCCTTGGAATTGCCCTTTTGGTCAACCGAGGCATCGAAGTGATCCCTCAAGTGGAGTCTTTGAGGGTGCAGTGCTGGTGTTGCACATAGCACCTGTCGCAGTCGATATCCACCTTTGAACTGTGTAGGTGCCATTTCGGGATGCACACCACTTCTTTCTTGCTTTTTGTACACGCGGAACACTTCTGAGGGCATTGTCAGTAACAGTTCAGGAACAACCGAAAATGCCCCACACCTCTGGCAGCGCCGGAACCAAAGCCCTGGATACTGGAGAACCATCGGAGAATGTGTGTCCCGAAAGATTGTGTTCTGGTGAGGGTTCGCGGAAGCGAGCAAAGTCCGACTCAATCGGCTTCATGATAGCGAACTCTTCTTCAGACGAGACGTCGGGAGGGGGGTCGGAATCGGCGTGCGAAATGGAGGCACCAGCAGATGGCTGGTGGTCGGAGTTGGAGTCGGGACCGGATTGTCTGGGTACGATGTAGTCGGAATCAGTGTCGTAACCGGGTGGTCTGGTTTGGATGACGTAGGAATCGGAGATTGAATGGGCGTTGGGCTCGCGTGAGGGTTCGGGAGCGGCCCTGGTCTGTCGGGGATGTCTTCGGGCGAGTTCGACGTGGCTGAAGACCACCGACCCATGTCCCAACGCCTTTTTGATGATGTCCGTAGGTATACCTCTGGCGTGTTGGTCTGTGAACGGAAGTGCCTCGGGAGACTCTCCATCGAGCTTGTCCACCTCGTCGTCGCCCTCGGAGTCTGCCTCAGGCTCGTCTACATCCTCCGTCTCGATATTCCCCCCTGTGTCACATTCCAACACCTCTATCCGAGGTGCCCCGCTCAGATACGGGTTGATGTCAAACCAGTCCGCGACCAAGGAGAGAATCTCTAACTTCGTTTCACCGGAATCGATCATGATATCGTCGTAACGGTCCTACATCCCAAGTATCAGATCGATCAACTTCCATAGAAATTGAGGTAGCTCACAAGCCATGCCGTCATATGACACACCCATTGGCTATTACATACACCCTCCTCTTGCTTGAGTTGCAACCGCCAGATCGCCAGAACGCACTCCCAAAGCGCCTCCCTTACCTCGACGGGGTACCGATTGATCGATGGAGTCAGGTGTACCTTCGACCATTGGCGATGGGTAGGATTATGCGGGTTCGGGTGCAGGTCGTTTGATACAATGTCGGCGATCAAGTCACAGGCAGGTAGCCTTTCCCCGGAGAGCATCGGTTGCCACCCAGGTTCGAAGACCTTCATAGCGAGGACTACGAGTGTTGAATGTTTGGTGAAAGTTTTACCGATCAACGGGGGATCACCGGTTCGTGGTCAACGATCCATCGATATTTGATCTGATATTGCCGAAGATACCCCGTCGGACATCCATGGAGTGCGATGGCCCGATGGCGGTTCCGACCACGGACGATCGGACCAGGGCTTCAAAGGACGGTGAGTCCTGACGAACGGCTGACTGCGTTTCTGAAAGGAGGAACCTCTGCAGTTCTGACTCCCAGGGAAGCCTTGGTGGCCTTGAAGTCTGGTCTTGAGCGAACTGCAGTCGGACGACTGCGTTTCCCTAAAACAATACTGTCAGTTGGACGACAGTAATTTGACTAGACCCCAAGGTCAGCGAAGGCTGTGATAACTGCAGTCATCCAATTGCAGTTCCATCTATGGAGAAATGCAGTCGCCCGACTACAGTTCTGACTGTGGAGAGCTGAGGTCGCCAGACTGCAGTTCTTAGAAAGCCTTGGCTGACCTGACCTCGAGGTCAAGTCTTCTGGTCTTCTGAGAACCGCAGTCGTCCGACTGCAGTTCTGACTTGCCTTGGTTGGCCTTGAGCGAACTGCAGCTGAATGACTGCAATTCATGGTAAATTTGTCATAGTCTGAACTGCAGTCGGACGACTGCAGTTCTCTATGGCAGGTTCACACCACGGGTCTGAATAAGTGCTGGTTTTGGAGACGTAGACTTTGGTCTGATTACAGCTGCTTGTTTGAATTGCAGAAAATTCATGACTGTGATTCAAAGTCAGAACTGCGGTCGGACAACCGCAGTTCTCCACGGTCGCAACCGTAGTCAGACGACCAGCCATTCAACTCTCGGGAAGCATTGGTTAGCCTCAAGGACTGGTCTCGAGGCAACTGTAGTCGGACGACTGCAGTTCCGACAGTATTGTTGTAGGAAAATGCAGTCGCCCGACTGCGTTTCCAACTGGATTTAACGGTTGGAGGGACAGCATTTCTTCAAGGTTGGTTCAAACCACAAGCTGGAACCGTAGTCAGGCAACGTAAGTTTATTTCTGCTTTTGAATTTTGAGAAATGCAGTGGTACGACTGCGGTTCCAACTGACCTGCCAACTGTTAAATCCAGTCGGAAACGTAGTCGGACGACTGCATTCCAAAAGCTATACTGTCGGAACTGCAGTCGTCCGACTGCAGTTCCCTCAAGACCAGTCCTCGAGGCCATCCAAGGCTTCCCCAAGTCAGAACTGCAGTCGGACGACTACGGTTCTCCACGGTCAGAACCACAGTTGAACGACCGCAGTTCTGGCTGAATCACGGAAGACTAGGCCTCAGGTTCAGACGGTCTCCTTTCAAAGTCAGAACTGTGGTCTTTATACCTTGCATCCCTCAAGTCAAATTATGGCTCAGAAGTGTGAAAATGCCTCATCCCTCCATTGAAACAGATTTAAGCTACCATGACCCTACGCGAGAGAGGGGAGGCCCAAAAACACCCTGTTCCCATGGAAAGGTTTGTGGAGTGTGTCTGGTAGATTCGAGACTGGCTCAAACCGGGTGGAGAGGGCGTTTCGCTTCAAGCCCATTGCCCACCACGACCTTGAATCAGGGGCCAGTCGTTGTCTGGCTCGGCGCTGCTGTCCCGGATCAGGAGCTGTCCCGGTCCACCCAAGAGCACATGAGGTACATGAGGGTGTTTATTAGTCGAGCTTGCGAGACTATAGGGGGAGGAGGGAGCTAAAAGTCGTAGATTGGTCAGCAAACGTAGTTCCTTTTCTGGTAATAAACTTTGCTCATCTAATCTCCGCGACTCAGCTAGCACACACTATACTTCCGATCTTCCGACGTCGGATGCTTCGACATCCACCAAGACAGGATCAAAGTTTGGTACCTCCGTGGTCCGTTGACTTGTCTCCTGTTTGGCAGTCCCTGGAGCTGATGGTAAGCGAGGAGTCGAAAGGTTGTCCCCGCCTCCGGCAATCCGATCTTCAAAGCGGAGGGCTACGTCCAAGAGCAGCCAACCGAAGAAAAAATCACGAATTGTTTGCAGCGGGAGGGCGACGCGGAGTGGACAGACGATGTCGCCTTTGGCTTTCCAAGCTCAGGGAACAGTTGTGGAGAGAGCTTTTTGGTTATTTGAAATAAAATACAAAACACGTAATCGCCGCTGGGCTGGAACCATTCTGTGATAACATCGGCGAATGCACGACGACGTGTAAACGGCGCAGCAGGTGAGTCTTTGAAGGGGTGGCTGACATGCTGGCAGCTGCACCTCCCACTTTTCTACTCCTCTCCTCCACTCACTCCAACATGGCCGATGGAAACTACGCCATCCTCGAGCACCTACTCCCCGAGCACGCATTCGAGTGGACGACAGAAGATGACGTGATAGGCTTCCTGCTCGAAAACAACAATTTTCGAGCTGCCTTGCTCCAGATTCTCGAGACAAACCCCTGGTCGCAGCCCCAACGAATTTTCATTTCCCACCAGCGGCTGCTGATACCCCTCTCGTATAACCTCGGAGAAGGAGATGTGGTGTTTTCCTCCCAGTTGAGGAATCGGTGGTGGGCAGGCAACACCTCTCGCACGGTACGTTGGCTTGCCTAGTTTACTGCTGATACAAAGAAATAATAACCCCATCCAGGCTGTACTCCAACACCGCGCATCATAAATACAACCAGGGATCTCATCAGCGTCGCTGTTTTCTGGTGGATCTTGCCCCTTTCATCACGTTTGTTTCTGCCGTGTCATGAATTTGCCTTCGTATGTAGAGTCTCTACAACGTCATGCTTGTTGTTTATAGACTCATGTAGTTAGTTTGAATGGCAGTCGACCGATTGTAGCTCCGACCAACGAATGATCTTTCCGACCGAGTCGACTGAAGGTCGGCTCCGACCACTCCCTTGTCATCCGACCAACATTCGAGGGGGTGGCGTAGGCTCTGTGGTTTGACCGGGTTGTAGAGAGACTCGACCACAGTGTTGATCGGACGGATAGTATTACAAATATGCAAGCGCTTGCCGATACATCCGATCGTCCGATCTCGATATCCGCATCGGAGATCATTTGGTTCGAGTCATTTCCGGTTGCTGCGCGCTCTCTGGCTTCTCCAGTCCGACCATAAATCTGTTCCGTCGGCTCCGACTTTCCGAACACCGGAGTGCACACCAGGGGGGCTCAAGATCAGTTCCTGGTCCCACACGAATCGCTCCGGCTCTCGGGACGAAGATCCCTCGCCGTTCTGACGTCATCGCCAGTTCATCGCTTGCCCCGCTTGCCGGCGATCCCCGCTTCGCACGTGATCAGCGCAAGCCGAAACCTGAAGCATGTGATATCCGTCGCGACGAAGTGCCAACGCCGTCAGCCCCAGAAGCCAACGGGCGACCCTTCTTGCCCTTTCAAGCTCGACCCTGGAACCCCCTCTCGAGGCTGGCTCGAGGAATCCCAGAGCATGGGACTCATCTGGAGGATTCTATCGCTCTGGGAGACATCCGTTTTGCTGATAGCAAACGAACGACACCAGCGAAGACTCCTGGCCGCGATCCTCGACCACGTGGTAAGTGCTCGAGACATTCACGCGTTTCTTCGGCTCAAGTCCACTCAGCGTGAGTTCGACTCCACCCGGAAGGGGGGTCCTATCCGCCCCCATGTGCCTGAAACGAGGTACCTCCGCTCGAATGGGGCCATGGCCGACGAATTATCGTGCTCGATTCTATCAAGTAGATAACCATTCGTTCGTACTCTACAACAAGCTCGATATGCTGTTCGCCCAACCCAAGTCGCCACCGACATTCTGCTTCCAACTTCCGAGTGTTATAAATGGACCCTTCCGCTGTCCATCGTTGCTGCCAAACGTCGCCTTCAAACGGCAAGGTGATTACCGTGTATGCCACTCCAAACGACCAAAGCGCAGGGTGAGGTCGGGGAAGGAATCGCAAGGCCAAGATCCACGTCGGGGACTCCTACAACCTGAAGCTCATGTTCCGGTGGTTTCCGACAGCCGGATAGCTTACCCTCCGACGCTGGGAGTTGAGTGGTGACCGTGGGAAAAATGCTGCCAGGATGGGAGGATCGGTGATTGCGATTGACATAAGGAGATCTAAAATTTTAAACTTGACTCACTGCCCCATCCACTCTCCTCATGGATCCTTCTAACTACAAGAAAGTAAAGAAACGAAACCCGTCTCGTATCGGGCTTATGTCCACCTCGGCCGCCTTCGATAGAGCGAAGGCGAAAGAAGCCTCCTCGTCGAAGGAGACCCTGGAGACCACCACCACCTTGTCGTCAAGGACTCAAAAATCGATTACCCCACCCCCGCAAAAGGCAGACGGGCCGTCAGAAACACCTGCCGACGTCGTGCTCGCCACGCTGAGCGCGCTGAAGGTCCAAAAACGAAGCACCCTCACACTGTCCAAACGACGAACCGATGCTGAGAAGATCGTCGGGAAGGTTAACGTCAAAATGGTGCCGATCGAGCAGGGTGGAGAGCTGGAGGAGCATGAGGAGCACAGGATAGTGTCAGAGGAGGCATTGTCCGAGGTGGAGCAAGAAGTGTCGGAGAGGACTTCGGAGATGGAGGTGTCGGAGAAGGTGTTGCTGGTGTCGGATTGCAGCAGTGTGGAGATGGAGGATTTGGAGGCTGAGGGTCACCAGCGGGCTAGAGTGAGTCTCGTGATCTTAATTCGCTCAGAGCACTGACGTTCGGCCATGCAGTCGATCATCATCGTGGATTCGTCGGACGACAATCTCTCCGACAACGGTCCAAACCAGGACGACCCCCCACCTCCATCACGGACCAGCTCAAGCGTCCAGGACGTTCCACCCGCTCAGGACTTCTCCTCCAGCATTGAACAACTTTCGGAGAGGATTGAGCAGAGCACCGTGGAGGCCGCCTCCCGCCGAACCGACGTTGCAGCCTTAAGAGCTGAGATGTCGGAGATCCGCTCTGAGCACATCGAAATATTTCGAGCTATCGACAAGGTCGCAGGAAAGGTTGGGCGAATGGTCATCCAAATGGACCACAACGAAGGGGCTGAGGCCGCGGACGAAACACCGTGGTAAGGGAGGTCGGTATTAAAGTCGGATGGATGAACTCCGATTCCGGAACCTCGGTCGAGCGAGTTGGACCGGTTCCCATCGTTCCTCGCCGGCTGCGGTAAATGTTTTTTAACCCTTCTGTACATCACCATACCTACAATACACGATTGTCTGGAACTGTTCGATGGTGGATTACAAAACAAAACGTGTGAAAAAACAGTTCCAGAGCATGGAAAACAGACATTCTTCTACCGAATCGGGTTCGTTGCCTTCATCCTCGTTCCCTCCATCTTCCGAATCTCCTGGTCATAGCGCTTGAGGAGGGAGTCGGCCAACTTGCGACGTTCGGCGACGATCCCACGAAGCTGCTTGACGTCCAACTCCCTTCGTTCGATGACGCTACGAAGGAGGATCCGGTGCTCCTTCAGTTGGACAAGGGATCGGTCGGGATCCGAAAGAACCCGATCGTATCCGTCGAGGCTGTCCATCCGAAATGTCACCTCTCCGCCCGAGCGGGGGCCCTTTGGTGGTCGGGGAATGCGCTTTCCTTGGAAAGGCCCTTTTGGTCAACCGGGGCATCGAACTGATCGTCAGGTTGTCGAAATCGGTGCATTCAAAAGCCTGTCCGTGTGAAACCACCCAACCCCCTTCACGTGATCCGATATCAACACCCCTTATCGGCGATCGATATCGATCAGGTATCTGCACCAACGCACGAAATGGACGACAGCATCAGGTTGGAAGACATCGTAAGTTCGTTTCTATCCCGCCCCGACCCCCGCGGACGATTTCCAGGTTTCCTCCAGGACCTTTCTTTTACCCCACACCAGAGATCAATGCTCGAACGAACAATCTCAAGGAGACTGGTTGCGGCCGAAATCGCACTGATCCATGAAAAGAGAAGGCTCCGCAACAGGTTGGGTATGTGTCACCCTCTGTCGACTCTTTCAGCCGTTGACCTGATCGAACCGTTAGAGGAGATGGCCACTCTGAGCGAATATAGTGTTTCGATCCCAGATCATGGTCAGGAACTCGGCAAAGCGATCGAAGAGCTCAAGGGGAGCCTCGAAATATTGCTTGAGACGGTGCCCCACCGAACGGCAAAGGGTGTCGAACGAGCACTGAACGATTGGGCAGGTCCCCTTTTCCCGATCTTGACTTCTTACAACTGATTCACTTCGTCCTCAGAGCCGAGCCAACGAGTGGGCTCAAACCCACGACGGTGCCAACGAGTGGGAAGTCCTTGCGAGGCTTCAAAACGCCCTCAAAGAAAGGTCCCAACCCATAAGATTGCACCATCCGACCCCGGTCCCCCCCCGTTCAGACGTCAACCCGATCCAGTCACCACCCGAGGTACCACCACACCCCAGCCGTGGTTTCCAATATAAAGGGTTTGGTGCCGATATGGCAATGGAGATGTACCGGCTGCAGTTGTCCACCGCTCCCGAGGACGAGAGGGCTCTGACAGAAAGTCTCGTGCGGGCTGCTTGGCCGGCGCCCTTCCTTCGGATACAATCACTTGCGAGAGGGCTCGAGGACAAGCTTAGCTAGCATTAGTCAATGAGATGTATATATTTCCGTGCCCTCCGACGGAGTGGAGATCGGGGCGGCCTTGCCGTTGTCGAATGACCGTTGCACGTGATCGACGGGAGCCTTGTCAAGATACTACCGCGATCACCCGATAGTGACCATCCGCTTCGAGTTTTGACCTCCCTCCCTCTACCGTTCTCACACGCTCAATACCGATGGATTCCCCTCTATCCACCCTTGAATTTGAGGCCGGAACCCCCCCTCAGTTCTGGATCGAGAAATCCCAGAGTACAGGACTCACCGCCAGGATCCTATCGCTCTGGGAGACCACGATTTCGCTGATAGCGGGTGAATGGGTTCTGGGCCAGGACCAACTGAGGTTTCTGGCCATGATTCACGATCACAAGGTCAGCGCCTGAAAATGGTCCGGCGTTACTGCAACTGAAGGCTTTTCAGCGGGAGTTCGACTCCATCCGGAACGAGGGTGCACTCCTGCCCCACGTGCCCGAAACGAGGTACATCCACTCGAAGCTCGAATTTGGCCCACGACCGGTCCCCACCTTCGGATTCAGTGGGTTCAGGGATCTCGAGGGCGAGGCTCTCCAGGATGACGACGACGAATGGACTCGGCTGGTAATGCAAGATGGGGAGCTACAGCGCATCTGCGAAGAGATGCGGAGACTTTTCAGGGTCATCGCTGAACTGGAGTTGACGAGAGAGGCGATTCAGAGGGCCGCCAGACATGGCGCACTGTTTGACGGGTAGATATCTACCGTATGTACGGGGAAGCAAAAGGCGGCAGAGCCCGGGACTCCAGCGGGAGCAGAACGAAGTTAAAACCGACGATAATCGTGATTTCAATTACATTCGAACGGCATACAGATTTAACTACATGTGAAACCAGAGATAACTAAGCGATACATAGGAACAACGAGCGACGGTGAAAGAGTTAATGAGGCCAAAGAGCATTTTGCTTTCTGTCTGCCACGTTACAAGATGTGACAAAGCACGTGACGAACAGGATGACAAAGCGCACGAGCCAGTCACATGTCGGCGTGGGAACCTAGCAGGTGACCGCGCAAAACTTTGCGTTTTTTGCAGCCGGAACTTAGAGTCCCGGGGATCTCCGATCGCATCACGTGCAGGGATTGCCTCGAGCATCGAGCATCGAAGGTCGATCAAGGGTCAGACGTTTTTCGACACACCGACATGCCACCCCAAAGGGACCCCACTGTAGCAGAGTCCCTGGACGACACCCTCCGCCGCCTGGGAAACTCCTGGCCCGTCCAGACCTGGGAGAAGACAGATCGAACCCTCCTGAACGACCCCCGCGTCAAATCGACGCACGACTCAATCACGTCCCAAATGATCAAACTAAAGTCCCTCGATATCGAAACAGCAGAGGGTTACCGGAGTTGGGTTCATGAATCCGCGCGCATTAGGGTGAGTTCTGAAGTCACCCCGGGTCCCTTTCGCTTACTTTCCACCCAGGACGTGCACGATTCGTTGATAAAGGAGCACTCTGGGTTGCCAGCACATCCATTGATCGCTCCGCTCAGACTGCTGATTGACACGAGTTTCGTCATGACCGACGTGTGTCAGTGGGCACCCCGTCACCGTAAGCCTCTTACTGACCGTTCTCACCAGACGAAGTGCAACAACTGTAAAAAGAACGCAGAGAGGGAGTGCGTCCCGGCGGGCATGGATTCGCTCAGGCCGAAATCCTCACGAGCCAAGTGCCTGACTTGCCGTGAAAGAAAGGTGACCTGCAACTGGGGGACGATGATCCCCAAGTTCCTCTACCCAGTCAAACTCTCGATCTATGAAAACCTTCGTGCCCAACAAGGCTTCGAAGCGGACCAGTCGGAGATGGGCCGTTCGGAGGCGGCGGTGGACGTTTGGAACGGGCAGTTCCTCCAACGCTTCATGTCAGCCACCGTATCTACGGTCACGGAGGTGAATTTCCAGTTGCGGGCGGAGCGGGAGGCGGAGGTCGAGGGTTTGTTGAGCAGATTCGATAGCATTAGGTGCTCTGACACGTGACGATAGCCGCTCGAATTTGATATTTTGCGTTCCGGTCCGATCGTGCCCGCATCTTCAAAAGCCGAAGACCTTTGGGCGTGGACATATCACCTCCCGTGACCACGATGCCTCTGACGTTGGAAGACATCCGTGACTTCGAGGCCGTCTGGGACAAGGCCACCAGAGATCCCTCGCCCGTGAGCGACTTCATGGACTCGCTCTGGGACGTTCTCCAGAGGCCGATCTTGGACGATCAAGGCAACGTCGAAGGTTGTTTGGAGGAGGTTGCGCGTGTTCTGGTACGACTCTTTGATTTTGGCCCTTATCGTTCGCTCTGACCCGTCTGATCAGTCAGTTTACATCGACCTGGTCACCAGCACCAAACGGCCAAGATCTTGGGAGTTCGAGGGCCTGTTCCTTGACATTCGGGAGAGGTTTCCCGGAATGCCTGAACCAAAGTGTGAGTGTCTCTACGTCTGGCCGTTCCCCTGCCACGATCTGATCACGGGGAGGTCAGTCCCCGAAACCGGCGACTTGCCCACGGTAGATGCTGTCGGCTCTGTGTTAGCCTCCGAATCAGCAAGATTTCAGTCCAACCTCAGCGTGTGCAAGGACATCATTCGAAAGTCCCCCAGGCAGGTGCCCCCCCCTCTGGCGAAGCAACCCGAAAGGCCGATCACGCCCGACGGAGGGCTCTCGATCTCCAGCATGATACAATACACCGAAGTCCTCCTGACGGACGCCTACTCCCAAGCTGAAAAACCGGACTTTGCACCCTACGCCCTTCGATTGATCACACCATACTTATTGGACGGGAAATTTGCGGAGGCATACGATAGGGTGCTCGACGCCCAAGATTGGGCGCACATCGAGGAAAACGTTCCGACGTTGGACCTTCTCTTGGAGGCCCACGAGCTTACCCTCCCCGACTCTGGCCGTTTGGATGAACCCCCGAAGCTTGAGAAGGGTTCAAGGCTCCAGGACGTGCTCCAAAGGCGGAAGGCATACCTTCCGATCACGAAAGCCCAGTCCTTCTTCATCTTTGGGAGAAGAATCGATTTTGCAACCAATTTCAAGTCCTACTCAGCCGTGTGGGAGCAACTGGGCGTTGGCTCGGATCGTCAATGGGACCTGAAGGTGACCAAGGCGATTCTCCATCTTGTTTCATGTATGATTACACATCTCGATAACGTTTGACCGAAACACGTGCTCCGGTCGTTTTGTGTTGGAACGAGAATGTCGAACAAACGGATCGGAGAGTTCCACTGCTCCGACGAAAACACCGTCTCCAGTCGGATCCCGACAATCGGAAGGTCACTGACGGTTGCTGTAAGTCGCTCAACTTTGACTCCATCGAGTATTCGGCGTCTGGAATGAGCCTTTCCAACAGCTGGGTCAAGTTCAAACCCGGCAACCTTTCGTGAGCGGAGAGTGGCAGTGGACGGTGACCGTGGGACGTTGACTGCCACGATAGGAGATCGCCGATCGCGTTAGGTTAGGTTAGTTAGGGGGGGGGGGGGTTAGGTTAGGTTAGGGGGGTAGGTTAGGGGTTAGGTT
>Ga0307515_10019242_pt1 | contig 12306 bp, 12 predicted proteins | sample 17_EM_MG_FD_194513 | JGI IMG/M metagenome (GOLD analysis project Ga0307515, IMG submission 194513) | Populus trichocarpa ectomycorrhiza microbial communities from riparian zone in the Pacific Northwest, United States - 17_EM | ecosystem: Host-associated > Plants > Roots > Unclassified | place...
TAGTCAATGCACATGCGCCAACCAGTAATAGTCCTAGTTGGAATTAACTCATTTTTCTCATTTGTTATCACAGTGACTCCAGACTTCTTAGGTATAACTTGGGTAGGACTTACCCATTTGCTGTTAGAAATAGAATAAATGATTCCATTATCTAGAAGCTTAATGACTTCATTTTTCACTACTTCTTTCATATTAGGATTAAGTCTTCGTTGCATTTCTCTAGAGGGTTTAGCATTTTCCTCCAAATAAATCATGTGTGTGCAAATCAACGAACTAGTTCCTTTTATGTCAGCTATGGTCCATCCTAATGCATTTTTATGCATTTTCAGAGTCTGTAATAACTTACCTTTTTGATGTGCATTAAGTTTGGAAGAGATTATTACCGGAAAAGTTTTATTTTCTCCCAAAAATAAGTATTTGAGATTGAATGGTAATGGCTTCAAATCAGGATTTGGTGGTTGAACATTTGAAGGTATGGATTTAATTGATCGTGGTGGCAATTCCTCAATTTGTGATCTCCAATTACTTGCCTTTAATTCTTCCTAAAAATAGACATTTGTAAATCGTCAGATTCATCAATCTCAGTTTCACTGGAAGTGGTTTGAAATTGATTATGAACTAATTTTTCAGTAAAGTCCACTTCTTGTAAATCATTATCATCTCCAGGTTGCTTGCAAATGTTGAAAATATTCATCTCCAATGTCACGTTTTCAAAAGATAGCTTCATCAGTCCATTCCTACAATTAATCAATGCATTAGAAGTTGCAAGAAATGGACGCCCTAAAATAACAGGAAATGAATTACATGCTTCAACAGGTCAGGTTGTGTGTCTAAGACAATAAAATCCATAGGATAAATGAATTTATCGACTTGTACTAACACATCTTTAACTATTCCTCTAGGCACTTTTACAGATCTATCGGCAAGTAAAAGAGTTACAGAAATTGGTTTTAACTCACCTAGATTGAGACTTTAAAAAACTGAATATGGAAGTAAATTCACACTAGCTCCAAGATCAAGTAAGGCTCTTTCAATTTTATGTTCTCCAATAAAGTAAGAAATTATAGAACAACCAGGGTCTTTATATTTCAAAGCATTATTGTTCTGAAGAATGGCACTTACTTGTTCGGCTAAAAAGGCTTTCTTTTTCACATTCAGTTTTCTCTTCACAGTGCACAGATCTTTCAAAAATTTAGCATAAGAAGGAACATGTTTAATAGCATCTAGCAAAGGTATATTGATCCTTACCTGTTTGAAAGTTTCAAAGATTTCAGAGTTGTGATTGACTTTCCTTTGTTTGGTTATGGCATGAGGAAATGGAAGTGCTGGCGGAGAATCAGTCTTTTCTTTGCAATGATCAGATTCAACCCTTTCCTTACCCTTAGAGTTGACTCATCATCATTCTCACAAGGTTCAAGAATGGGTTTTTAATAACCTTACCACTGCGAAGAGTGATGACTGATTTGACTTGATCCATGTGTTGGCTTCCAGAACTACTTGCATTTGTATTGTATTGCCCCTTGGAATTTTGTTGTGGTTGAGATGGAAACTTACCTTTCTTTTGGAAACTGAGAGCAGATGTGAATTTTACAAGAGTATCTTTAAAATCTGTCATGCTTTAAGCAAGTTGAGTCTTGATTGCCTCTTGCTTTTCCATAAATGCATGCAATGTTTCCTCAAGATTTTTTCTATGAGGGGGAGCATAAGGGGGTGCATATCCATGAGAATTTTAGAAATTATGGTGTGCTTGAAACGATGGCTGTGAAGTTTGTGCATTATTGTTCTCACTCTTCCAGCTGAAATTTGGGTGATTTCTCCAATCAGGGCTAATGTTTGCGAATATGGGTTATGATTGGGCATTTGGAAACTGTTTAAAGCATGGGCTTATTCATGGAGACATTCCTTAAAAGAAGGCAAAGTTAGACAGTCATTGGTTGAGTGTTCATTGGTTTCACAGATTTGACACACAATGTCTTGAACAGATTTTAATTGACCTCTCTTTTTCAATTCTAGTGCTTCGACTTTTTTAGCTAAAGATGCAAACTTAGCTTGGAGGTCATGATCTTCCCTAAGGTTGTACATACCTCCACTAGATGTATGGGGTTGAGTTTTACTTGGTGCCTCATAAGTGCCTATAATGTCCCAATTTTGTGCATTTTTAGCTAGCCAGTCTAGGTGCTTCATTGCTTCATTAGGGTCTTTATCTTCAAAAGTTTCATTGCACATCAATTCAACCATTTGCCTATCTCTAGGTGTTAATCCTTCATAAAAATGTGAAACCAATCTCCATGTTTCAAAACCATGATGAGGGCAAATATTAAGCAAGTCTCGATACCTATCCCAACATTGGTAAAATGTTTGTCCTGGTTTTTGAGTGAAAGTAATGATTTGTCTTTTGAAAAAGTTTGTTCTGTGAGATGGAAAAAACTTCTTTAAAAAATATTATTGCATTTCATCCCAAGCACGAATAGATCCTGGTCTCAAATTTTATAGCCATGTTTTAGCTTTATCTTTTAATGAAAAAGGAAAAAGCTTTAATCTGATAGTGTTCATGCTACAATTTGAGTCATTATAGGTGTTGCAGACCTCCTCAAATTCCCTTAAATGCAAGTATGAATTTTCTAAATCTAAGCCATGAAAAGAAGGTAAAAGTTGAATAATGTCTGGCTTAAAATTAAAATGAGATGCATCAGGGGGGAAACTATGCATGAGGGTGCACTTGTTCTTGTAGGATTCATGTGGTCTCTAAGTGTTCTAACACGATTATTCTCATTATTCTCATTATGAAGCGATTGGTTATCTTCTTCGACCATATTTTCTGAAAATGATGAGGATACCCTACAAAGTCTACCACTTAATGTACATGACCACACTCTCATGCACGTGTAGGAATAGAATAAAAGGAAGAAAAGAAAAACAATAGAAAAGGAAACAAAACAAAAGAAACGAAGTTAGATACAAGAAAAGTGAAAAGAGAAAATAAAATCAATACTATAATTTGTACAAGAATTTACCTCCCCGACAACGGTGCTAAAAACTTGACACGACCAAAAGATTGATGTCATCTCCCAAGTGTAGGAGTGTCGAAGTAATAAATAACCCAGTAAGACCGGGGTCGAACCACAAGGACGTTAATTGTATAAATTATAAACAACAACAACAACAACAACAACAACAACAACAACAATAATAGTAATAATACTAGTAGTAGTAGTAGTAGTAGTAGTAGTAGTAGTAGTAGTAGTAAAGAAGAAGAAGAAGAAGAAGTTGATGAGAACTTTGAGACGGAAGTTTAATGTAAGGATTAAACAATGAAAAAAACAAATGTCAAGGTTAGAGGATCCACTAATGGTATGTCAAACAAGTATAGTATAAACTCTTATTATTCAATTGGAAACCACACACAAAGGAGGTTCCAATCAGAGTATAAATTGTTAACATGATTACATTAGTTATCTTATTCTAATAATGCTAATACTTGTAAATGTTGTCAAACATTCATGATTATAACTTATGTTAACAACAAATCAAGTTTCTTTGATAGCACAGGTGTCGGTTATACCATACAGTTTGGGCTATGAAAGTGCCAAGTATTTGTTGTACCAAGGGTTATACAACATAAATCTAGATTAACCATTTAACAAGCAAAGTATTAAAAGTGAACAAGATAACAAATATAAAACATGTTAGTATTAAACATTAAGGTCCATGTTAAGTTTATATTATACTTGTTCTTACACCATTAGTGTAACCTTTTCACCTTGACATAATAAACTTAGCTAAACATAATGAAAGAAAAAACATAAATAAACAAGATAAAAACATAAATAAGATAAAGTTAACTGATTAAAGGGAAGGAAATGAAAGGCATAAATAAGAGATTAATATAAACAAAACTTAAGTACAAAATATAAAGAGAGGAAGCAAGAGCATGATCTTGATCTGAACACCAAGATACCTAAACACATGGTAAATGCCTCCTTTTATAGGCCAAAATTTGGAACTATTGATTTGATGAATAATTGATGAGTGGGTGACCACATCTTGACTTGGTGACAATTCTTATCTTCTTATCTGAACAAAACGTCATTGATAACGTCAGAATTTGAACCGGCTTAAATCATGAAAGTTCTAGGAAATTGTCTCAAATTTCTAGGAAAAAAAAGATGAGGTCATTTGAACTTCTAGAACTTGAGATGTGGGCTAAACACTGAACAGTGTTTGGGCTGCAAGACAGATTCAAACTTCTCTGTTGTTGCTACAATTTGGTCTTGAAAATGGCCTTTTTGAATCTTGCATTACCATGAAAGTTTTAGGCCTGTGTCTTAGCTTTCCATCCATATATAGCAGACCTAAATCCAAGATCTACAGCTTCAGATATGACCCAATGACCGAACAGTGTTCCAGTTTGGACTAAACCAACATCTCTTTTTTAAGTTTGACCCTCTCTTTGTCTTTTCAATTTCAGTAGTTAAACTCATCAATCAATCCTTTTATTTATATGATAGGCCTGCATTTAAGATGAGCATTTGCCACAAATTAAAGGTATCTTATAGTATCGGACATGTTATTATAAAACATGATCTAGTTAAGGAGTTATCGATACTTTAAGTGCAAAATGATGATATAAAACTTGATAAAATGCACTTTTAAGTACTAATCAACCATACTTATCTCTATAGGAGATTCTACTGAAGAGTTTCCTAAAACTTCCTCTACCATGAAAGCAGACATATCAGGCTCTTCCCTAAGGTCATTCTCAAGCTCACATGGACTCATTGTGTTAAGTCCCTCTTCTTGCACATCCTCATCATCTAGGTCACTAAAATCCTTAAGATTAGGCTCATACACTACAATATTCCTCTTTATCTATATCCTTATATTTTTGAATGACTAAAGGTTTAGAAGTACAATCTAAAGAGATATGACCAAAACCTAGACAATTAGTACACATAACCATTGAATTCACCTTAAACACTTCATTAACAACTCATTTTCCTTTATCTTTATTATAAAGTTGGGAGTTACTAGGATTAAGTCTATGGGATGGAGCACTTAACAAAGAATCACTACTTCTGAATTGGGACCTGATAGGGATACTATAAAAGTCCTGACGATTCTTCCACTGATTCTTTGTGACCAACTTATAGCCTTTAACTAAGGTATAAGCTTGGTCAATGGTAGATACACCTTGAAATACAATTTCTCTTATAAGATCATCTTTCAAGCCTTTATAAAATCTACGCAAAGTCATGGCTTCATTCTCTTTGATGGCATATCTCATCATGTAATTGTTAAACTGTGTTATATACTCATTGATAGACTTATTTCGTTGTCTTAGATTGTTCCATTGGTCTAAGAGTTTATTCCTATAAAACTGGGTAGTACTTCTCCTGAAGGTTTTGCTTTATTTTGATCCAATCACTTATAGGAGGTTTACCTCTCATCTCTAAACAATCTTTAACTTCTCTCCAATAAGTTTTGGCTTCACCAATAAGTTTCATCTTAGCAAATCTAACTTTCCTATTATCAGACAAGTTATACCACTCAAAGAATCTATCCATATCACGAATCCACATATCAAATATCCAAGGTTCATGACGACCGTCAAAAGTGGGGGCTTCTATTTTGTTAGGACTCAAGACTCGCTCATCAAAGTCATCGTGTTTAGAGTAACCTAAATGATAGTCATACTGGTGGTGCTCAGAGTGAACTTGTCCATAATGATTATTCTTATGATATTTATTGGTCTTTGAGTGCCTTATTCGAAAACTCTCTTGGGGCTCAATTCTTTTAAACATGTTGATCACCTAAGTTTGCAGTTCCCTTTAAATGGTCGTAAGAGTATCACTAAAGGTTGAGTCTACAGTAAGTGTAAACTTAAGCTTGGACACTAGATGATCATGACACAAATGCTTGCATCACTAACTTGTAAATGGAATTGAGATCACAAATGGTTCTTGCATATAAAATCACAATACAAAAATAAAGCTAATTTTTTTATCTTTTTTTTACACTAATAAAATTATAAGCATGTAACACTAGATTCTTAAGTGTAAAGGATTAATCAAACACGATGTCACAAGCAAGAACTCATAATTATCAAATAGAATAAGATATTAGCTATCACTGATGAAAGAGATTGATGGAAAAAAATTAACAATTAAAAATGCTAGGTGAGAATTTTTTTTTACGATTTTTTTTACACAAAAGTAATATAATGATAATTTCGAATACCAAGTGCAATACCACAGAGGTAAAATCAACAAATCAAAAAGGTAGAGTAATTTACCGATGAAGATTTAAACTGTGGAATTGATCATGAATGGACCTCAGATTACGTGTCAGCTGACGTGGCAATAGGCTATGACATGGTGATGCCTACTGATGTGGCGACCAATGGCGTAGCTGACTGAACTGATATGGCTCTAGACTGCTGACGTGTTGGATGACGTGGATCCAGAGAGCTGGCGTGGCGGATGAGATGTCAAGGTTAATTAATTTCGCCTTGAGAGCTTTTGTTTTCTTGCTTTCCTACCTCCTATGATTTTTTGTTGCTGCTGACGGCGATGGCGCACGAAACGGGGCTTCGTGATTCTGCTTGGGCCCGGTAGTGCGAGGGAAAGGGTTGTGGTGTCTGTGGTGTCACTGCTAGACGGGGGCCTGTTGATCCGTTGTCGTTGCTGAAGGCAAGGGCACTGTGGATGGTGGCGTTACGGTTGGTGCTGCTGCTGGAGGGTGCGAGTCAGTGGTGGTTGCGGCGGATGGTTTATAATGTTGATTTGGGTTGCTGAAGACAGAGATCTGCTGTGGAGGCGTCGCTGAAGATGATTTGGTGTGATCTATCGATGGTGTGGGGAGTGGCCTTGTGTAAGAAAATATGTCGCCGTGGGTCTTGTTGTGACCGGCATTGATGCAAAATTTCTGATCGGCATTGATGCAAAATTTCTTATTGATGTTGATGCATTCAATGTTGATTGCGACGACTGTTTGCTGGTGGAGAAGACATGCCCAATGTCCTTCATATTTTGAAAAAACATAGATTCTTTCCAAAACAATCCTGGAATATATTTATTTTTATGTTTTTATTATTTTGTATCTTATTTATATCTGAAAATATTAATCAAAAATGATCGTAATACTAGAAATTTAAATTACCGATACTTATGTTTATTTGTTTAATGGTTTCTTGATGTTTTTACATCTTTTTTATGTTGCACGATAATGATTACTTCTTCTGACTTGCAAGGCTGAGAGGGGACCTGCTTCCATAAATTCTCAAATGGAGAAAGGAGATTTTCCTCAAAAGGTGCATTCTGTTTCTATAAATGGTTTGTAGCGCATAAGCACTTTAAAGTTTAAACTGATTATGTAACGTGAGAGCCTTAATTATATATTTTCAGTGTCATCTGCTACCACTTTTCTAAATAGCTTAGAGAAAATCTGAGGAAAAAATTTCAAATTGCTTGACACAAAGTTGTAGATGAAACATCACTGGGAAAAAAAAAAGGTATAAACATATGAACTTCCGAAGTAAAAGGTTGGCGTCACATCATTATTTGAATGATTTGACATGTTCATTTGAAGTTAAAACTAGAAGGAGCTGCTAATATATTCTTGGCATGCATGCCACTAATTTGTCTGTTTGATGACGGGAGATCGTGGGGGACTGGGTTACCCTTCAACAAGAATTGTATGATCAGCTATTCTGCCTACAGGAACATTTTCCCTATATGGGCCCTCGGAGAGTGTTGTCGCCAGGTATAGCAGGCTCTTTGAAAGATTTGCATTAACTTATTTGAACTATGTTTGCTGATATTACGATGCTGCATCTGTAATTTAAACTCCAGAACAGAGCATTCTGTTACGAAAAGCAATATTATACAAAAACCTTTATAATTCTATGAGAAAAATATTATATAGGACTCGCAGTATTCTATTTGTATTTACAACAATGGGTTGAATGATTTACTGTTGAGTTTAGATTTATTTGGAAGGCAATGGAACATGCCTCTGGTATTCTGTCAGAGCCCTCATCGGAAAGATATATCTGTTGCTGCGTAATGTAGCATGCATTTTTTCATGAAAACACCAGTGATTTCCTTTCATGAATAAGATCATAGGCTAAGGGTTTTGATTCAAGTGATTTCCTGACTAAATTGGTTTCAGAAAGTTACCTGTTGGGGAAAATCACCATCTTCCAAACGTGAATTGATTATCAGCTTCGCCGCTTGGTGAAGTGGTCTAGGGTCTCTATCCATCTGTAGCCATAGATAGGAAAAAGATTAATGTTCAAGAATTATGAGGCCATTTTCTTCAAGAGCTAATCTGTCCTGCATGAATTAGACCCATCATAGCCCATGCTGTCCGTACCAAATTCGACCTATTTCCTTCAAGAGGTACATATTTCTTCTTAGGGCATGAAAGACAGCTCTCTGCCCAAACTCCATCATCTTTCTGTATGTTAAGAAGAAAATTAACACCTTTGCGTATAGCTGCACTATTACTCTAGCTCTTGCGAGCAGCTGCTAAGCCTCCTAGGGCTAACCATGTCCCATAAATAAAGCACACCCCCCAATTTCCATACCTGTATTGGAAACATTTTCTCCTATTTATTACTCACGACAAATTAAAAAAAAAAGACAGAAATTAAAAATGCATCAGGGGAACGTACCATCCACCCTCAGGAGTTTGTAAGCTTTCAAAGTACGGTACAGCTTTTGTTATGAAATTATCGATCTCCTGATACAACTTCTTGAACAACAATAAAGCTTAGGTTGCTGATGTAGTGAACTCAACATATTCGTGCTCAATTACAATGATGGCCCTTCTAGTAAGAATTATTATTTCAAATATATGAGAAATTACATAAAATATTTAATATGGCCTCTGGTAAGAATTATTTCAAATGATATTGATAGTGTTCCAAAATCTAGTATGCTCAGTAATAAAGCTTTTTGGAATTTTAATAATGGGTAATTATATGTTCATATTAATATTTTATTCTCCATAGTTTAGAAAGTTGATAATTGGTGGTAAAAGACCCCAACACTTGCAAAACAATTTTTTTATGGGGTTTAGGGATCTTCTGATGATAAAGTCAGTAATTTTAAGTAAAAGATTATAATTAATGAGAATGAACTTTAAATTTCAAGAACAAAAGTTTATTTTTTTTATCAGATATAATAAATGCTCTGGTATTTAGAAGTGTTTGTCTAAATAATAGAAATTATGAACATTTTACTTAGATAGTTTATAGGGTATTTGAAACCCATGGACCTTGTCATTTTTGCTGGAGTAGAAGGGTTGGAAAATTATTTTCTCTTGATAACATTAATGATAGATAAATATCTCTTACACAATATAAATAAGAAATAAATATCTCTTATACAACATTAATGAGAAGGGAAATTGGTAGGGGTGAGAAAAAAACCGAAAAGCTGAAAAACCGAGAAAACCGGAAAAAAATAACCGAAAAACCGAACCGTGAAAAAAAACCTATTAAACTGATTAAAATTTTGAAAAAACCAGCCGGTTCGGTTCGGTTTCGATTTTATAAGCCTAAAACTGAAAAAACCGAACGGAACCGAACCCAAACCGAAAAAACAGAGCTAAACCGGCAAAAAACCGAGCCAAACCGAGCCAAACAGGTTTGAACTGGTTTTTGTTCTAAAAAACCAAACCAAACCGAAACAGGTCAGTTTGAACCTATTTCGGTTCGGTTTCAATTTTTTTTTAAAAAAAAATTTGGTTTGGTTATTTTTTCTTATAAAAACCGAACCGAACCGAAAATGATCACTCCTAAAAATTGGTAATCTATTAGGGGACTTTGTAGGGAGAAGAATATCACTGATATTAATATTTTGTTAAAAGTTATAAGAATAAAAAAAAAGAGTCATATAGCCCAACATCGGGCCTGCAACAATCTTCTAGTCTTTAACCCTCTATGCTTGGCAAATTGCCGAGAACATGATCGTTGGGTTTGATAGTATGTTAAATCCATGTCTCCTTGGGCCAAGCTACAAGTTGGATCGAAAGACATTGGGTTTGACAACTCATCTGACCCGTATCCCTTTAGACTCAGCACATAGTTGGGTCCAACCAGGGACGGAACTAGGATTATTTGTTAGAGGTGGTCAAAAATAATATAACAAGATATAATATTTGTTTTAATTTATTGTACATGAGTTGTAAAAAAACCCAGCATGATTTAGTTTTATTCAATAACTTATTACAAACATATAATGACCTTTGTATAAGGTAAAAGGTTTGGAGCAATACTAATAAAGTTAATTTCATTTTCATGATATATCCATCACTTTAATGTTGTTGGTCTTTATACCTATCAAATATAAACATACAAAGTATATAAGAAACATTAGCTAAAGCGAAGCATTATTTTATGTTTGATAAACTTTGAAATAAAGTAAAAAATAATAAAGAATAATTCTTACATATTTATTTTAATTGTGCTTGTCGTTCTTTTATAGAATAGAAATAATTGATTATCATATCAATTGTGAATCTTTTAGCAATTTCTTTTACTATATAGACAATCAAATAACTTGCAAGAAAATCATCCTCCATCTGATTGCGAAGTATTGTTTTAACAATCTTCATCGCTGAGAAAGCTCGTTTAGTAGTTGCTGTCGAAACAAGAAAAGTCAAAATAAGCCGAATCAACCTGTCAACTAGTGGATAAATATTTTTCCTTTTAAAAAAAAAAATCAATTCTTCTTATTTTGTTCATGGTTCAACCTAAAATCAAAACATATATTGTGAGAAAAAATTGATAATTTTGATGTCTCTGCTAAAAACAAAACATAAAAAAAAAATCCAAATATAATCAAAACAAACCAATAAAATATATTTAATTAATTGAAAAAAAATCACTATCAAGAATTCAAAAAACAATTATTAGAACTAGCAGATCTGAAAAAAAAAAAAGCAAAAATAATAAAATTATAAAAAACCATCATCAAATTCTTAATAAATATCTCAAAATAAAATAAAAAATATATTTTAAATTTAAATTTATCTTATTTTGTTTAATGATAGATGAATTAATTAGTACCTACTTCAACCTTTTCGCAGAAAAATTTTGTTTGCAATTTGTATTGACCCGCTGCGTTGAAGACATTTATATTAAGGCTGTAGGGAGAGAAAAAAATATCAAAACACATTGATAACTTTACATTTTTTTTCTTTCCACGTAGGCATGTTGGTACCATAAAATCAAGGCAAAGTCAAAGGAATTCAAAACTAAAGCAAAGGATAACAAATATATTTCCCGTAAGAAGGACCCTCTCATTAAAAAATGTTACAGCTCCTCACATTTAATTACTAAATAAATAAATAAATCTTGCAGGGCCCGGGCCCGGGCTCGGGCCCCTGCTTGCCACCTCTTCATTCCGCCCATGGGTCCAACAACATTAGGTCTAGGAGCTTATCAGACTCATGTCCTCTTGGCTCAGCACATAGTTGCATCCAAGAACAATGGATTTTACAACTCATCAGTCTCATGTTCCCTTGAACCTGAAAATGAGCTAGACTCGTATCATTTGGACCTATCATACTACCAAGCAAAGATTGATGAAGTTTCTTAAATCTTCATACCCATAATACATCAATTAAACAACTATATCTCAAACTCATAATTTCTAACAAAATCATCTAAAATTAACAAATTAAATCATTACCCATATCAATTAATCCTCCAAACTTAAAAATATAAACTTTAAATCTTCATTTATCTAATAACAACAATCATACATATCAAAGTATAAATCTTACCTTAAAAATCTATTTTCTCCACTCTCATCTCTTTCCTTTATCTTCCCTCTCCTCTTCTTCGTTTTTTCTCTCTTTCTTTTTATTTTCAGTTTTATTTCTCTCTAGAAATTTGATTCTTCTTTTTTTTTTTAATACACACGCATATCAAATCATGTGAAATTTATAATTTGCCCCTCAATCAGTAATATACATAATTATACACATAAGGGCAATACTGTCTTTTTCAGTGCAAAATTTCATAATACTACATTCTCCCCCACCTTCAGAATATTACACAATGGCCAATGAGGAAGAGAAGTGAGACTCACAGCTTTTTGTGAGCTGCATAAGAGATGGTGCTTGTTAGATTTGATGAAATTAAGGGGGAAAAAAACAGAGAGAAGGGGCAACAGTGACTGAGAGTGAGACAGCTAGATCAAATAAGACAAGCAATGCAGAAACATTTATGTTACTTTGATTCTATAAAGTATAAACATGATACAGTTCAGGGTACAGCTTTCTGCTACAGACATT
>Ga0307515_10019243_pt1 | contig 12306 bp, 10 predicted proteins | sample 17_EM_MG_FD_194513 | JGI IMG/M metagenome (GOLD analysis project Ga0307515, IMG submission 194513) | Populus trichocarpa ectomycorrhiza microbial communities from riparian zone in the Pacific Northwest, United States - 17_EM | ecosystem: Host-associated > Plants > Roots > Unclassified | place...
ACAACAACCACCAATGACTGAAGTAGTAGTACAGCTAGTAGAGGAGTGAAGAACGAGCGTAAGTTACACATTGCCGGAAAATCTAGCCGGCGACTTGTTGGAGGAGCTTAAGCAAAACTCCGGCCAAGTTTTCTCGATAAATGCGACAGATTTCCCGGGGGGGGGGGGTGAGAGAGAGAGAGAGAGGGGAGCTGTGGAACCTTTTCAGACAGGCTTTTAACAGATTTGTTAATGTATCGAGCCTTTTCTTTCTTCTTATTTTAGTGTTATTATATGTTATTGCAAGTGTTTGGTCGACGTTATATAACATGGATTGTCAACAAGAGCCGCTAGGTTTCGAGGAAACATATATTTATTTTAAAAAAATATATATTAAATTGATAATTTTTTAATATTTTTAATGATTTTAATAAAAAATAAAAAAAATTATTTTGAAGTGTTCTAACACATTAATAAACATTTTATATACAATTATTATGCTGCCATCAACATTTACATTAAAAAATATATAACTCTCTTTCACTATAGTCACCCTTGAAGGTTTATCCTTTTAATAAATTATTGTATTTACTATTAGTTGATCTTAAAAAATATTATATGTTTTTTATGCATATCATCAACAAGTTTGGTTATTTAGCCTATAAATAAGCTTACACAGTTTAAATTCTATTTACATAAGGGATTTTATCTTATAATAATATTATAGAGAGGTTTATTAACTTTTAATGCAAACTAAACTCTCTCTTTTTTTTTTCTTTTGATAATCATCTAAATTTTAGGCTGGTATTTGAATTTTGAAATGTTTATTTTTATTTTAAATATAAACAAAAATAATGCTATATGATTAGTTAATTTTTAGGATTAGAAAAACTATTTAATTTATTATTAAAATAAAAAATAGGGACTAATTTATAATTTATTGTGTTATTGAGTTTATTTATCTGAAAATATGTAACATATTAATGATATGTTAAACCGTTTATTATTGTGATAATTTTTATTTTTTATCTAATCATAAAAAAACTATTTGATTAGTTGAATAATTTATGCTTTTGGATTAATCCCCACATATAATTATATTTCAAATATTAATTTTATAGAAGCTAAAATAATTTGTTCATCTTCCAACAATTTTAACTAAACATATATTTTTTAAATTTATATTATTAAAATCACTATTAAAATTACATATTTAAAATAATTTTTTTTAAGTGGTCATCGTGTAAGCTAAACACTACCTAATCTAACGTGCGTTTTGAATTTTGTTATCTTGACGGTGAGAGCCAGCTAGCTTAAGGTTATTAAATTATTTTACTGGATGATGAGCTGAGAGAGGTTTTTGTTGTCGTCACTTGTTATTTTAATAAAAGTTTCGTGTATTTAATTCATGGAAGTCTGTACAATGATGATAATGCCCCGAGGTAAAAGGATTGGTGATGGAGTTCTATTTGTGTTACGGTGAACCATACTTCTAAGTTCTAACCTTTTTTATTTATTTAATTTTTTTAGTGGCGAATGAGTTCTTCATTATATTTGATTATAGGAGTAATTGACCGATTTATTTTTATTAATTGGATAGTATTCTTTAACATGTTCATCCTTGTATATTTATTATTTTCTCCCATATACTTTTTTTTCTTATTATTTTTGGATAAAATACCCCTCAAACTATAAGAACATAAAAAGGAGTGAAACTTAACTATAAAAAATTAAAGAAACTTGAAAACTTTAGGGAAAAAACTTATAAAACATAATAACATTAAAAAGAAAAAAGAAAAAAAAGAAAGAAAAGTAGCCAGTAAAATCTAAAGGTTAAAAAACCGATCTGATTTTGCAGGAGACGAGTTCTAAAATTTTTCATTAGTCTTTATGTTTTTTCAATATTTTCTATGAACTATTTTAAATTTTTTGAAATGTTCAAAGTTTTTGTCTTTCTGAATTTTTTAATTTTTTTAGTTTGTTTGTTCTTAGATTCTGTTAATTTTAAAAAAATTCTAATTTTTATATTTTTAAAATTTACTTTTTCTTTAATAGTATAACAAATATTTTATGTCCAAAAATAACAAGAAAACATGACAAGAAAACATGAATATATAAGGATGTATGAAAGAAAGAAAATTCTTAAAAATCACATGGAGAAATATGTTCAAGGATTAATTAATATAATGTCCTTAAATCATATCTCTCTCTTTTTCTAAATTGAAATTCACTTGCCAATAATTATTCTTCTAACTTGAATTTTGATTTTCAATTATGAAATTTTCATTTTTTTTCATTTTTTTCCTAAGAATATATTTAGAAAGTTTGTTTTCATGTTAATAATTTTAATATGTTAACACACACACACACACACATATATAGAGACACCGATCATTAATCTTACTAAAACAAATATATCAAATAATATGTGGCAAATTAAAAATTGAGTTGGACTAGAGATCCTTATCTGCCCACTCAGTGATGGAATCAGGATGGCTCGAGCCACTGAGTAAAAAGTGATGAGTGCTGGTTGGAAGACAGTTAGAATAGGGTCCACACCATGAACACTAACAATCTGGCAACAGTCCACTTGTCATGATATGATTGGGTGGCGCATTAGGGAAGTAAAACGCGTAGAATTGTTCTCCTATTTTAGAAGAAGGTGACTTGTCAGCACGCAAAGAAAAACAATAAGACATCCACGAATGACAGAAGATATTGGGAAAAGATGATGGTGAACCAATTGGCAACAATAGTTTACATTTAGGAGTCAATAAATAAACTTATCATTTTGACATGACTCTTTTAATAATGACCCATTGGTTTTTTATAATAATTATATCTACAATTTTTAAATATATATTTATTTACTAATTCTTTGCTTTATATATATTGTGGTTTTTTTGGGTTTTTTTATGGAAAATGTATGTATATATATATATAAAGCCTAGAGGTCTTTTTACTGCACCCATATGCATTGGCAGCCTTTTACAAATTATTGTTGATTGAAGAAGTGATTTTTTTTTCATTTTAATTTTTTTTTTCTAGTAAGTGCATGATAATATTTTATTGTTTTTCATTTCTTCTTCCCTTCCAACCTTACATGATTTCCATTCAAATAAAACTGAGAGCTGAATTGGAAATAAAAAAGAATAATTGGTTGGCAAATGTATTACAAGCGCCAGCATATAGGCGAGCCCTATTGAGTTATGGTGGTGCATTTGAGGTCGTCTTATCTCTGACAATGACCTTCTTTGGTGTTATTGGATTTATCTCGAAGAGAGCTTTCTCATAGTACAACACGTGACATCATCAAAGCCATAATGCCGCTTCGATGACTTATATTTCATTTCTTTTATTTTTTTTCTCTTCTTTCAATTAACAAGCTGGTCTTTTTCTCTCCTCTTATTATTTGGTCTTTTTTTTTCCTTTTTTTTTGACTGAAGACCAGCTCAACTATTTGGTCTTCTTTTTTATTTTAGTTGGGCCTCTGGCCTAACCAATTTGACTAGATATGTTGTTATTCGATCTTAGTTGTTGAGCCTCTAACCCAATGACTTCATCAAATAGGTATTTGTTTTTAAAGTATTGGGCTTTTTGGGCATTATAATCCATATATCATTGATATTAAAGAGAAATTATTGCTTAAGTCTTATTAAAAATAAGCATCGAGTATGTCTTAAATAAATAAAAAATAATCAAACATCGAATGTGACCGAGATTTTAGTGTCAATGCTTTGCATTTTGGTGACAATTTATTCTAGAAGTTTCTACGACAATCGATGTATAACAACACATTAAAAATCAATATTCTAAAATGGTTAGTTTCCTATTTATCATAGGTTATTGTTTAGCTATACAATTCTAATTGCATTAATTATTCAATTAGAGTTTCTTTCAATGTTATCAAGTTTTGTAAAATTACTGTTTGCAACTTGCATCAAAGGCTAGTTTCAAATATGATAAAATGACCACAATACCCCAATATATATTGCAATAAAAACACCAAAAAACATGTCATTTTTCCATCTCTCTCTTTCTCTCTCTCTCTGACAAATATTTATTTTTCGTTTATTTTGCTTAGAAAAATCCATCTCATAGCAATTTTAGTTAAACACATATTTTTTAAAAACTGCAACTAAAATAATTTTTCTTAAACCTACTTTTTTAAAACTTCAACCATAAAAGTTATCACAATACTAAACACACACTTATAGTTAATTTGGTATTGTGGTAGCTTTTATGGTTGGAGTTTGAAAAAACTAGGTTTAGAAAAATTATTTTTAGTTGTGGTTGGTTTGATTAAAAAATATATTTGGTTAAAAATATAGTTGAAATTGTTGTTTAATAAAAAACATATTAAAGGTATTTGGTTGAAACTATGGTTGAAATTAATGCTGCTAATAAGATGATAAAAAAGACATGTATTAATTTCTTATTTTGCAATTACATTAATGTACATTGGATTATTAATACATTAAAAAATACAACAATGCAAATTACAATCCCATTTTTATTTTCTTATTAAACTTGCTGCAATCTCACCAAGAACATAATCCATACAAGGTCTCTAGTTTCCATGAGTTTGTGAATGTGGAACCACATCAGTTAAAAATCATCGGGAACAAAATTAAAATAGTGATCAAATTTTATAAATGTCACATCTTCATGTGACTTCTTTCTAATATAGTTACGTATGTATTGATATTGATGCCACTATAATCTAAACTTGTGTTTAGTAAGGAAATGCAGGCATATTCTGCTAAGTTCTCCACCTTTTTTTCCACACTCTAAATGTATGTTCTATCACATAACGTATTGAAGAGTAAACATGTTTGAATACTTCTTCCTGACTTCGTGGTTGTCCTCACCGATGAAATTCTTGCAAGTGATATCTCTCGCCTTTATATGGACCTAAAAATTCATACTCATTTGGATATCCATAATCAAATAAGTAGTACTTCACTACAATAACACATAATGACTTTGTAATTGATTCCTTAATAGTTACAATAACATTAATTTTTCCTCATAGAATTAAATTAAATTGTATGTTTGTTATTATCTTCTAATGAGTTTGGAAATTTGATATTGGGATTGCCAATTGCCTTAAGGGAAATTCGCGTATCATTTGCACTACCTTTCTATCTAGCTCAAACAAACATGAATTACATGTCAAAGTTACATGGTACCATTATATTTTGAGTCGACATACCTTTTATATCAATACATGGTATTTGATTTTCTATAGATACACAAGCACACACATATGTGCCATTGATAACTTCTATACTATTCTATATGAAAAACAATAAGCATTAAACATCAATTTTCTAAGTAATTTGGAAAAAAAACTATCCAAATTATTAATCCAAATCATTAATGATAAAGAAGTATATTAGAGTTTCCTTGAAATGAGGTATCTATCTTGGATTCATCGCAATTTCAAGTGGTGTGTTTACAAACTCAAGATCTTCTGGTTTTATAACATATACCGCAAGTGAAGAAACTATTCTCAGAACTTCATTAAATATCTACTAATAGTTTCTCCTGAATGTTGAAATCTTTCATGAATTTCCCTATTTGAAGCACCTATTGTTGATGTATACAGAAACATGCCGACCTTTTCAATAACTCTCATCGTTTTGGAAGCTTTTAACCTTCATTGGCTTTCTAAATCAAAGAATAAACTTTGAAATATCGTTGCATCCCTCCTAAATATGTTTACACATCTTTCCTAATGTTTATATAAAATTTCATTTAACTAGCACATACTTGTGTGTATGAAACCATACAAGGTTCTTTATATATATATATATATATATATATATATATATATATATATATATATATATATATATATATATATATATTATATTTGATTGAGAGAGCTTCAACTGTGCATAATACTAATTTATGATGATCAAACTCTTGCTAATAAAAGAATTCCATTTTTATTAATAACACTTAAGATTTTTAATGGAGGAGGGGTAGTTTAGTTTTGTTATAAATTAAGAGACACAATCCCTAATAAGTACGGAAAAGGTACTCACAAAATAGTAGAACAAATTAAAAAATAGTAAGCTAAAGACAACTAAGTATATTGTAGCATGAGGAAAAAAAAGAAACACCAGTAATGAACAAAATAATTTGCCCAAAAAAGCTTGAAAGAAGCATATAACAAGTAGGGGAATGTTATCAAAATTACCACTAGAAAACTATTTGAGCTTGAAACAATCACTAGCTGCATCTAGCTTTAACAAATACAAAGAAGGAGCATCATTGTTAGAACATGAGATCTAAAGTAAACTAGCCTAAAAACCTTAAGTAAATTAAGCAATCAACAATACCCCATATTTGAATTGATTAAAAACATAACTATGAGTTAAGGATTTGTGAAGAAAAAAATTGATTACCCATATGGCAACCTCTTCTCCGCTGTTTATATTCACTATTTGAGTTATTCTTCTTCTTGCTTCATAACAAAAACCAATAGGGTGCAATCTTCATTCTTGCCATTATATAAAATAAAAGTTCAAAGAAAAAAAACAATGCAACTAACATACATTAAATATGATATAAACCTAAATATGTAATAGATCTTTGTTGTTGATTTTCAAGAGATAAAAAAAGGTGACAAATCTTTGATGTTTATTGTGAAGAGATAGCAATGAAAAAGGTGAATTCAATATGAGAAACAAGAATAAAACATTTGAAATAAACAAAATCGAAGGGTAAAATTACTTCATGAAGTTTACTTACAAAGATCTATTGAGATAAGTGATAATGGAATTGATGGGTTTGTCTTTACCCTAGAGAAGAAGAGAAAAGACAGACATATTTGATGAAAGAAGATGAGGGTTCTTAAAAGAAGATTAGGGTAATTTGGTTTTTTTTAACAACGATTATTTATCTCTCTCTTTTTACAAATGTTGTTGGTGAGGAGAGAATAAACTAAGGTCTGACCTCAGGATTTTGATCTAGACATTAGAGAAGAAGAGAAATGGTGGAGATGAGGGTTCTTGAAAGAAGATGAAGGTATTTTGTTATTTTTTTTTTCACAATGGTTATTTCTCTTTTTTCTTGCAAAAGGTATTTGTGGAAAGAGAATAAGTTGAGGTCTGACCTCAAGATTTTGGTCTACACACTAGAAAAGAAGAGAAACGACAGACAACTCTGATGGAAGAAGATGAGGGTATTTTAGTCTGTTTTTTTTTCTTATAATGAATACCTCTCTTTTTTTTCCTTGCAAAAGTTATTGGTAGGGAGAGAATAAAATGAGGTCTGACATCAAGAAAAACAACAGCAAGATGCTTCACATGAAACTGTGGTTAGACCTTAATTAAAATAGGATCCACATTTTAAACCCTTGTTTTAGTTAGCAACCAAACAATTAAATTTTATGGTTGGGATGATCCTCAACAACGGTCACACTATTAAACACCCTCTTATTTGATGAAGTTACCCATGAAATAATAATTGAGATTTAATAAAAAAAAAATCTTCCAACAACAACTAAAAGACTACAATAACATATAACGTAAAATAATTTAATTTAACTATTTTATCTTTGATTTGAATAATATCATAAAAATAAAGATTATAATTGTAATTATGATAAAAACTCAATAAACGAACTTTCTATGTCAACACAAGCTGCACCTAGTTTGCATTATGAATACAAGCGAGGTGCATCAGCAACTACCCAAAACTCATGTAAACTGATCATGGTAACAATGTTTATGTGCTGATAGTGTTTGTAGTTATCTAATTGCAAGCATGAACAATCAAATAAATTCATAATACCTATGATCTTATAACTTTATGATTTTCACATTTAAATACATATTTAAAAAAAACTTTAAAAGAAAGCATACCCAAATCCATAGTAAACCCTGTAAAGATTGAAATCTCAAATATAGATTGATGAAAAAAAAAATTTTGTTTCTCTTCTAACCCCTTGAGTGCTTTTCGTATGTTTTTTATGTAATAAAATGTACTTTTACGGATAGAGAGAGAACCAATTTTCTAAAGAGACTTCTTATTTCATACGCCTACCAAGTATGCAGTTATTAATTAGAAAACTACTTCTCAAAGTTGGTTTTAACATTAATATTCTATTAAACCATTTAAGAGTCCATTATTTTATTTATGTTGGCCACATCTTACATTCTCTTACTTGGCTCACAAAACATTATCTTTCTTTATGGTGTAATAAATATACTAACATAATATGCCTAGAGAAATACTAAATCTTTACATATATTATCTCATTATATATCATAATTAAGTAATAACTAATAAGAGTCATGGTGGTTATACATCATCCATGAGACATAGTTCTTTCCATGTACTACAATATTAGTCTTTACTTAACATGATATGTAAATAAGAAGCACATAATCGGTCCAACAATAATATCTTTACCAAAGACAATTCTTGTTATCATTATTTTAATTCAATCATGTAACCAAATATAAAACATGAAATATTAGAAACATTTTTATAAATGAGCTCATAGTGTCAAATACATAATCATCATAAATCATGACAAAATATCAACAATTATATGCCATGACATCCATTCTTTCTACATGATTGCTAAAAATTTTAGGTGGCAATCCTTTCATCGATGGATCAACAATCATAAGATTGGTGCTAATGTGTTCAATTGACAATCTTTGTTTTATGAACTCTTTATTTAACAACAAAGTATTCCAATTCCATATGTTTTGCACCTTTTGAATACATGTCGATCTTAGAAAAGAAAACAACTATAAAATTATCATAATAAATTTTCAGCGGCTCGACGATATTGTCGACTACTCCAAGTTCTAAAATAAAGTTTTACAATCAATTCGCCTACATTGTAGCCTCAAAGCATGCCATAAATTAAGCTTTCATAGTGGATACAACAATAATAGATTGCTTTCACTCTTCCATGAGATTCCTGCTCTAGCTAAAAAGAGCAAATAACCAAATGTGGTTTTTCTTGTATCTATATATCTAGCAAAATTTGAATTTGAATATCAAATCACCTTAAGATGATCATATTTTTTATAAGTGAGCATGTAATTTTTTCATTCTGTATAAGTATCTCAATACTTTCTTTGTAGCCTTCTAATGATCTAAACATGGATTACTTTGGTACCTGCCTAGCATTCTAATAACAAAACTGATGTCTGACCAGGTACAAGTTTGAGCATACATCAAGCTCCCAACAATTGATGCAGATAGAATTCCTTCCATTTATTTGTGTTACAATTCATTCTTTAGTCATTATATAGGACTAAATTTATCTCCCTTTTAAATGAGAACAATATTTGCTGACCATTTATCCATTCTAAATCTCTCTAAAACTTTATTGATATAAGCATTTTGAGACAACTCTAACAATCCTTGTGATCTATCCTGGAATATTTATATCTCAATCACATAAGTTTCCTCTCCCATGTCTTTTATCTCAAAGTTATTAGAGAGAAATTTCTTGATCTCATATAGTAAACCAAGATCATTAGTTGCAAGCAAAATATCATCAACATATAGAATAAAAAACATAAACTTATTCCCATTGACATTCAGATACATACATCGGTCAACTATGTTTTCCTTAAATCCAAAGGAAGTAATAATATCATTAAACTTAAGATATTGTTGTCTAGAAGGTTGTTTAAGTTCATAAATTGATTTCTTAAGTTTACACACCATGCGCTCCTTTCTTTCAATTGAAAATCCCTCAGGTGGATCTATGTAGACCTTTTCTTCTAAATACCTATTTAGAAAGGCTATTTTGACATCCATTAGATGTAAATCTAAGCCATAATGAGCTATTAAATCAATGATAATTCTAAGTGAGTCTTTCCTAGAGACTGGTGAAAAAGTCACTTTGTAATCAATGCTATTTTTCTGAGTAAAATCTTTGGCAACAAGTTTGGCCTTGTATCTTTCAACATTGCCATTTGAGTCTTGGTCTTGAAAACCCATTTACATCCAAACCTTTTTCAACCTTCATGAATTTTAATAAGGTCCTAAATTTTATTTTGTTGCATAGATTTTAGCTCATCTTTCATGACATCAATCATTTTTTAGAATTATCACTATCAATAACACGTGAAAATGAAACTAGATCATTATTAATTCCACAGTTAAATTCTGATTCTTGTAGATATACCACATAATCATTTGAAATAGCAGACCTTTTTTTTTTTTTGGTCTTTGAGACCTCTTTAATGTTATTTCTTGTAGTTCATCTCTTATAGGTTCATCAACAATGTCTTTATTATAGGGTATATAATCATTAATTTGTTGTTCTTGATAATTGTTAAATTGTTAATAATTTGAGGAACAACAACTTTAAAGATGTAAAAGGTAAAATAATTTGTACCCTAACTTCTCAAATTTTCACATTATGTGGTGTTTCACTCTCACTAACTTCATCATTTTCAATAAACTTATCATTTTTAGTGTTAACAATTCTTGTGTTATGGTTGGGACAATAAAATCTATACCTTTTAGATTTTTCTAGATAACCATTGAAGAAACCACTGGTTGTTCTTAAATCCAATTTATTTTCATATGGATTATAAATTTTTACTTTTGTTGGGCAACCCTAAACATGCAGGTGTTTTAAACTAGGTTTCCTATTGGTCCATAATTAATAAGGTGTTTTAGGAACTGTGTTACTAAGAACCATGTTTAATAAATACACAATAGTTCTTAATGCATACATCCATGATAAAACAAGTAAAGATGAATGACTTAACCCTAACCATATCTAATAAAGTACGATTACTCATTTCTATTACACCATTTTGTTGTGTTGTACCTGACTTTATATATTGAGCATAAATGCCATATTTCTCAAGGAATTTAGTGAAAAGACCTAGGTATTGTCCAATTTCATTATAACTTTCACCTTTCTGGCTATTTGTCTTTCAACTTCATTAATAAACACCTTTATGACATCTATTGTTTGAAAATTTTCATGTCACAAATAAACATATCCATAACATGAATAATTATCGATAAATGTGATAATTATTAAAAGAACTACCATCAAAAGGTCCACATATATTGGTGTATATAATTTCAAGACGTTATTTACTTTTTGTGGCTCCTTTTTTTACGTGTTTTGTTTGCTTTCCTTTAATACAATCCATACAAATATTAAGATAAGTAAAATCCAAACTTGGAAGGATTTCATTCTTTACTAATCTTTCCAATCTTTTTTTGGAAATATGACCCAAACATTTTTGCCATAAGTAAACATAACGTTCATTTACTAAACCATATTTAGTACCAACATTACGATGTAAGGTCAAAAGAGTTTCTGCAAAAAGATTATCAAGGTTCAACTTGTATAAACTATAAAAAACAATACTAGAACCAATTAGATAATTATGTTCAAACAAACTAAAACATATATAATCCAAGATCTAAAAAACTATCCAGCTTTATCAAGTTTGGATAAAGAAACTAAGTTTCGAGAAACTAAGGGTACATAAAGAGTTTGAAACAAGTCCAAATGATATACTGCATCTAGAATCAAACGATACGTTCTAATGGCTTCAACTAGAACCCTGACTCTGTTTCCCATGTAGACAAACTTTTCATTTAGGTTTGTGGTTTGGATTGAAAGGAATCCCTGCATCGTATTAAAAACATGAATGATACATCCTAAATCAATCCACCAAGTATTATAAGGAACCACAATTAAATTTGATTCAAAACATACAAAAACACTAGGCTTACCTTTCTTTTCAAACCATGCCTTACGTTTCGGGCAATCTTTCTGAAAGTATCCAGGTTTTTCACAAAAGTGACACATATCTTTATTATGTTCCTTTTTATGAACTTGGACATAAGATTCATTTATTTTAATTGGTCTATGTTAACCCTTTCTATGTTGTTTACTAGCTTTCTTTCCAGCTCCTTGATTGCTTACAAAATAAATGGAATGAGTTCTTTAATTCTTAAGTCTCATTTCCTCCTAAATAATCATAATGTGCAATTAATGCACATTCCATTTGTCTTTTATAGTATTATAGTTCATTTGGAAAGGACTATACTAAGGAGGTAACGAGTTAATAATAAATTGCACAAGAAAATTCTCATCCATATTCATTCCCAATGACTTAAGTCTAGCTGCAATATTTTTCATTTCAATGACATGCTCATGCATGCTATGAGAAACATCAAGGTTCATGGTGATTAAAGTACCCATTAATATCATAACAAGTGACTTATCAGCAGTTCATGAATGCTCTTTCATAAATTTCATAAATTCCTTAGCACTTTCAGTTTTGGGAACAATAGACTTGATGTTAT
>Ga0307515_10019244_pt1 | contig 12306 bp, 11 predicted proteins | sample 17_EM_MG_FD_194513 | JGI IMG/M metagenome (GOLD analysis project Ga0307515, IMG submission 194513) | Populus trichocarpa ectomycorrhiza microbial communities from riparian zone in the Pacific Northwest, United States - 17_EM | ecosystem: Host-associated > Plants > Roots > Unclassified | place...
AAGCGGGGGGTATAGATATAGTAGATAGCTAAGCGGGGGGTGCGGGTATTAGCTAAGCGGGGGGTGCGGATATAGTAGACAGCTAAGTAGGCGGTGCGGATATTATAGATAGCTAAGCGGGTGGCGCGGATATGGTAGACGTTATAGTAGACGGCGTGGGCCCGCCTAAAGGTGGATGTACGGACTCCATAGGCCCTATCCAGATGCCCGTCTTTCCTTGCTGGATCCATATAGGTATAGGTACAAATAATACCGATAACCTTTCTATCTCACTAAGGCGTTCTAAGATTGTATGCACGTGTAATTAAACACCTTTAATCTCTAAGATTACGGCCTTATATCTTAGCTTAGCTACGGCCTTATAGGCGGGCTAGTATTTCCGCATTATTAGCTTATTTGGCGTAACTACGTTAGCTAGCAAGCTTTCTACCCGCGCGGCAAACCTCCAGTACTCCTCGCAGCTAAAGAGGGAGTCCTTCTATAGGGGGTAGAGCGGGAACTGCTTACGTAGGATTACTAAGTCCTGTAATAGGATTACCCTAAGCGCGCAGAGGAGGCGTAGAAATCCTAAACCCGCAAGGTCAAGCCGTATAACCTTATTATCGGCCCTATCTAGGTAGTAGGTCTCTATACGTTTTAGCCAGACATCAGTCTTAGGCCATATCTTTAAACAGAGGGCCTCCTTTGGCACCTCCCGCGCGCGGGGAAGAAAGTAGCCCTTTCCTTCCTTTGGGAAGCCAGTGATCAACCGTATAAACGCACAGGGTAGGTAGCTAAGGTAGGCTCCCATCATCGCGTCCGTATTCCAGCGTCCGGCCCATCTAATTTAGGTCTCTTTAACGCCGCTAAGCTCGGCGTGCCGGACGCTCTATTTACGGGCGCTATAGGTCTTCTCTTTTAAGTAAATCCCTACTCCCTAGAACATCTTCTTATTCTATTCAAACTGCGTATAATAGCTTAACGGCCGTTACGGTACTTTAACACTGCTAGGGAAGACGTATAGGTTATAGTAGTCCTCTGGCTGCTGAAAGGATGGGAAGCTCTTAGCACCGTCCTTACCCCAGCGGTTAAAGAAGTAAAAAGCTATTGCAGAGAGAGGGCAGAGGATAGGGTTAGCGTTCCGCATACAGCCTATATACTTAACCTTACCGTGCTAGTTCTGCTTCCCCTATGTTATCAACATAATTATATACGGCGCTAGCTCGTCCGGCTTAGGCCCTTCGTTCTCTAGTTTAATAAGGACAAGGTCAGCAAGCTAAATGTCCCGTCTACTCTCGCCCCAGGTAACAGTAGTATAGCCTAAGGAACGGGTTAGAAAACGGCAGCCGTATAGACCGGATAGGGTATATAGTAGTAGCAATATACAAACCTAATAAATGCTCAGCTGCAGTTTAAAGGTAAGACTTAACTAAACCTAGTATCTTAGAGCCCGTCTCCCAGCACCAAGTAATCGCCCTTTTAAGCCCTTTAACGTCGTAGCCGCTAGTAATTGTAAATAGGCCTTAGTCGATAAAGTTAACGCGTTAAATCCGGTCCTTGTCGCGGCGGACGCTGTCTAGTATCGCCAAGAGCTTCACCCCCCGTAGCGGCTGCAAGGCCTTACCTTCCAATTGCCATACATAAAGCTCAGTAATAGCGGAGACGTAGCTATTTACAACTGAGTATTAGACTGTCTCGTTGAATAGGGCGTCTAGGGCCTCCTTGTCCCATATCTCTTCCTCGTCCTTTATAGCTTCCTCTGCGGCTACGGCTGCCCCTACGGCTGCCTTCCCCCCTAGCTGCCCTCCCGCCGTCTTCTGCCTCTTCTTCGCTCGCTTGCCATCTTTCCACATCTCTTTCCGTTTCAACTTCCGTTTTTAATAACCAGCGGCCCGTAATTCTCGGTTAATAACTTACTGCTCTAGAAATAGGCAAAGCTTATCTTCCGTTACCCGGGCGCCGTCCGTATTGCCTTCTAGTTTCGCGTACTAGTCTTCTCACTTTTTCTGCTTCGGCTCGTACGCCCTTGTAGTATTCTTCGAGCGCTAGGCCTTATAAATATCCTGTAGCCGCGCCATCTGGGCCTTGAATTCGCTCTAGAGGCTATAGGGGGGGGAGGCTAGGGGGGCTTCCTTCGACCGTAAAGTGGACCGTAGGGTAAGAAGATTCTTAAAAGACTCCATATCCGCAAGAGGTAAGGGGGAAGACGCGTAAGCGCGGCATGGGTAAATAGAGCTACCGAACGCGTAAATATCAAAGGAGAAGGGAGAAGAGGGCTCTATATTATAGAATTAGAATTACAGTAGGCCTTTCTATATAAAATCAGAAGCCCCGCGCGAGCCAGGAGCTAGCGCGGGCACAAGGACAGGAGAGGGTTGGAAAATAGGATTATTAAGGCGACGATGAGGTCAAGGGCGCGCGCTGAAGACCTCTATACTAACCTAGTACTAACCTAGGCCTTAAAAACGCGTCCAAAAAGTAGGGGCCACCACCAAAAGGGGGGGGTAATATTTGGACGATATGTCGCGGACCTTAGGGGGTCGTGCGTAACCCGAGGTTATGCCAAGCCTAACTTAGACCTCCGATACCTGACAATACCAAATACGTAGTTGGACTGAGGCTGGGTAAAACCGAGCACTGCCCGTAACTACCCTTGAAAGATAAGTGAAGAATAGCAAAAAGTCACTAGCTACGGCATGCTCCATAAAAGATCATTTCCCCTGATAAAACCAACCACAGATATCTCTCATGAGTGCTGATGTGTATCCAATCCCTCCGTTATTCGTGAGTCATGGCCGCTAACGCCTGACATAACCTCTCTGCACCTGATAAGACATCCATCCTCAGATGCCAGCCCCGTCAACACCGAGCAAAAATGTGGGACATAGTCAAGATTTGTCAAACCTAAACAACCATGCAAGGCCGACGCCAGACGAAAACAGTAATGCAAGAATTATGAATGAGATCGAAGTTATCGAACGCCAGTGATGTCACCACCTACAGTATTAAGATTGAGTAAGCGCCGTAGATTTTTTTCCATAGACTCTATTTCAGCCGAATTCGTAGAAGCGTAATTCAAGTTCTTAGGCGAAGGAGATGTCGCATTGTAAGAGTGAGGATTTACACCATCAACATTAGCGGCAGAGGATGTATTTCGATGGGACGAAGGATGAAATGGGAGCCCACTGGGTATCGGTTCGGGTTTGATTCCTGAACGAGCTCCGAACGTTTGTCCAGAGAGCTCGGTTGAAACGCTTGGAGGTAGGCTTGCTGGTTTCATAACGGTTTCCAAGTAGTTGCGAGACATGGCAGATGCGTTAAGGTGGTTAGACACACATTTGTGTGAGTCGGCTGACGATACCTGTGGTCTTACAACCGGAAATTCTGAATGTTTGGCTGTAGGTGAAACTGGATTAATTTCCTTGCGAAGATTGGAGGTTCGCTTGATTGAATCCGACTTGGCTGCTTTGAAAAGTGGAGAGAGATTTCGATTCCCATAGTAAAGCGAGGGATTAGGTGCTGCGTTACTTTGAGGAGCTGGAGTAGTTGGCCCCGAGGCACTACGCGTAGCAGATTTGGGTTGATAAAATGGAGAAGGCGATTGTAGTCTTGAGGATGGCTCCGAAGGAATTCTATCAGGGCGAGAGAGAGGGGTTGATAGTTGAGATCCTGGTTGGGTGAATGAAAATAGAAGATCCTTAAGCGCTCGAGCATCCATTTCATGTCCTATTGCGCCGCCATTCTGAGGGATCTGTGAAAGATCTGTGACCGAACGAATCATCATAGGTGAGGTTGTTGTGGGAACATGCGGGCCAACACCACTACCATCCAATTCCATCGTGAACAGTCCTTTGCCAGATCCATGGGAGTTATGGCGCGAATGGTGTAGTCGATGTTCACTCCCGGAGGAGTCTTTGCCACTAGTTTCAATGTTGGATGTGCTATGATTAAGCTGCTCATTGGTATTGGGAGTAAAGAGGCCACTGCTTCGTTTAGCCTTTTCCTCTCTATCAGCCTTGAAAAATATGTCAAGAGGAGATTCTTCATGTCCCGGTGCTTCAGCATTTATCACTGGTGGAGATAGTGGTGACGAAGTGCTGTCTGATTCGCTATCTAAACGAGACTGCAGACTTGATTGATACGTGGTCCCAGGAACGGATTTTGAAAAGAACTTTGGCATGGGCAATGCTGACGGCGCTGGCGACGCATGAAACGTTGGTCCAGCGTAGGCTGTTTGAGACTTTGCGGGTGTGGAGTTTTGCGCCATTGGTGACTGCATGATTTGAGAGTCTTCGTTAGGAGGAGAGTCAGGTAGAGTGGCAAAAGTTGCTGTCTTATACGGTGAATGTTGGGACTGATTGTAACGCTGTCTTCCGGTCTTTGTACTGTCTGAGACCGCGCCATCGTCTCTAGCATGGTCATTCAGGGTTATATTCTGGGCCGAGTTCGTCTGTCTAGAGTCATAAAATGGAAACCCGTTCGACATTGCTTCGGCTTGTGGGGTTTGGTACGAAACGGTATGGTTGTTGTCATGATTGTTTCGATTGTTGCGTTGACGACGTTGGGCAGTCTTTCCCCCGCTAGCCGCAGCGGTTGGAGTTGCGCTCTTTGAGTATTGATGTTTGGCTCGTGAGGCCTTCGGTGGGGGAGTGTGAGTGGGGCTCAACATTATTCAAGCGGATGGGAATATGAATCAAGTGGTAGAAGCAATCGAGCTTGGCTCGGAAAGTGATTGTGGCGCGCTTCGGACTATCTAGCGAGTAGAGGGTCGACTTTAGTACGATTGATTGATGTACCGGTAATAGTGTCTAGTGATTTTGACTTTATTCGGTCTGGGTGATTGGAATGCGGAGACTTGGATGAGGTGAATGAAAACGAAGAGTTCGGAGAGTGCATCTCCACGCTTAACGAACCGAGAGCTTGAGAGCTTGAGGAGTTATAGAAAGAGAGGGGGGTGGGAGAGAAAGAGAAAAGAAAAGAAGTATATGATGGAGAGGATAGAAGAAACAAAGTAGTCGAAGAGAGGAAGGAGTCAGAGGTGGTAATGACTTGGGAGCTGGACAGGGTGATGAACGAGCTGCCGAATTCAGGCTAACCGCTTTAACCTTTGATAGGGCTGAGCTGCGTAACACGAAGGAATACGAATGCAAATGTGTGCATTGAAGCAAAGTAATAAATTGTGGCCAAAAGGATCTTAACCATGAGCGCTCAGGGTTAAATATGTGCTGTGATGAAGTTCCCGTGATTCTTGGCTGACTTAAGGCTCCCAAGTATACTCTCTACCCTCACTAGGCGGCCGCAATTCCGCACACCCAAGAGCAGAGGCAGCCTTGTCTTCGCTTTTACCCAGACAACTCCTACACAAAACTAGCCAGAGCCATTATCGATATCTTCTTCTATTCCCTCACCTCTACTCTTACTGTCTCAAGTTGTTACTTAAAGCCCAACTCGACTAACAATAACTTCCCTGGCCACTACCTACCCAACATACTCTTCCACCGAACTCGAATTATCCATACTATACTATGCACGACGTCGATATGCCTGACATTCCAGCGCCAGCGCCTGCTAAAGTCAAGACATCAAAAGCGGGGCCCAGTGGAGACAGTGCTAGTGACGGTAAGAAGAGGTTTGAAGTGAAGAAGGTAATGGAATTTGATGAGAATATGCATGAGACTCTTTGTTAAAATGGCGTGGGCGGCTGACGGGCGGTAGTGGAATGCTGTGGCTTTGTGGGCTTGGGATATCGTAGTCGACAACTGTGCCATCTGCAGAAATCACATCATGGACCTTTGTAAGATACGGCCGCTATTCATACGAAGATGAGCTGCTAAATTCCGACTAGGTATCGAATGTCAAGCGAACCAAGCATCTGCCACAAGTGAAGAGTGCACAGTTGCTTGGGGTATATGCAATGTATGTCTAACTCTCCATTTTCTTCTATATGTGCTAACTCTTACTTCTAGCACGCGTTCCACTTCCATTGTATCTCTCGCTGGCTCAAGACTCGACAAGTGTGCCCCCTTGATAACCGAGACTGGGAGTTCCAAAAGTACGGGCGGTAATCGCTCCGCTTTGTGGCTTTGGTTTGGTCATAGCAGAGCGGGTTTTTGTAGTGGAACGGCTAGACATGGAGGAGACTGCTGGGAGTGCTGCTACAGCTGAAGCTCTCATTTCGGCATTTGATTAAGGCGTGTCTAGGGACAAACATCGGGATCCATCGCTATTAGCAATCGTCTCTCCAAGGTTCTGTAGATCTGCCTTGCAGGCTGGAGTCATGTGGCAGTTTGTGAGCTCGTGCATTGCGTCACACGGGATACAATAAGGTAATTGGGCTTCATCGAATAAATAGCCTTCAAAGCCCGATTTGAACCATTACGCCATTTTGGGAGCACAGTAATGCCCGGCTTGAACGCTAGAATGCACCTGCAACCTCCCAATTCGAGGTATTGCATATCCCTTGTCAATTAACCTTTCTGCCATCCACCTCGATATCTAGGTCCGAAATAGCATTGTGGGGAGGCAACCATGCAACGGGATTCTTGTTGTAAAAAGGCCACGGAGGAACAACAGCAACAAACGCGAGGGCTGTACCTCCTAAGCCTATCCATAGAGTTTTGTAGATATCTTGGGTAGAAAAGCCGACAATGAAGGGAATTATCTACTAGGGTTAGAAACTCGAGGCAAAGGCATGTTATAGGAGAAGCTTACCCCAGCAGCTCCAAGCAACACGGTGGTAAAGAGTTCTGCCAGATGTTGGCCTTCGAAGTCCTAAGGGAGGTGAGCAACATTACCGGTATTCTAAAGATCCTTTGCACTTACAATCTGGCCTTCGAAGGCATCGCGTACTTTCTCAAGGAGCTGGTCGGTCATGGGGGTTGTTCTGTGTTGATAGGTTGCGATGCCGCCTACTGCGGGCTGCTTTGATGGAGGCGGAGGCGATCTGTCTTCGAGGGAGCCGGGGTGTGGGAGCCGCCTCTATGACATACGCCCGTGGGCAAGGTCGGCAAGTTGTGAGATATCCAAGGCTCTGACCAAGAGTTTCAATGTAATTGGCCAGCTATCCTAGAGCAATGTATCGCAATTGGGGAATCCCCGATTATTCGCTCACATTTTCTTCAGCATCATCAGACAGGAAACCTTTTGAAGCAAACTTTCAGCTGAGTCAGTGCGCCTCTCTTCGCCGCCGCCCGATGGTCTGTGGCTAAATCCCCTTTGTGCTTAACCTCAAGAACCTTTTTTCATCCCTCGCTCCTACAACCACGATCGCCCACTCGGACCATTATTTCCTTTGCAAACAATCCTTCATTCAGCGGTCTCTTTCAGCAAAAATAAGCAAAACGTAAGGCACGTGGCACTCATTCCGCTTACCAAAGTCTACGGCCCGACCGTACATTGAGCCACCAAGTCGAAACGTTAAAAGGGTTATCTTCCTTGCGACTGATCTCTTCTAGAGATTCACCTCCGTCATCGCCGACACCTTTACCAGGCATCTTGACGCCTTGGCGTCTCAGAAGAACAACACCATCAAGTTGGCGGGCATTAACATTCACAAGTTCTCCTTCATCCGTCCCCTTCTCGGCCCGAAAGCCTGGGTCTACGGAGGCGACTACAAGAAACCTCCATAACTGGTCTTCGATATCGAAATATACACTCATTCCAAAGAATTGATTACACATCCGCGTAATACAATACGTCACATTGGCGTAGGAAAGAGGAGGGCAAGCCTCGGACCTCATACGGCTGAGTGTAGGGCACACCCTACGCGAAGCCCTTTATTCAAATTGATCCCCTTCGCGCGGTGAGCGCTCACAAGCGGCTCGCCAATTGTACGGATCTTGGGCTCCGGACTCGACTCTAAACCCGTGAGAGGTAAAATCAAAGCATCTACATAGCTCATTAAAGGACACTAGCATTAACTTTTAGTAAATTAGACCTGCAATGTCTGATACTCCAAAGTCCGAGAGGTCTCAAACGAGATTCAGCACTCCTGTGTCTGACCTTGATGACCATCGTCACCAGCCGGTCTCGTTGCCCAGAGTGGAAGTGAACGGTGCCATGCAGTCTAACCCTGGGACCAGGAGAGGTACACATGTTAGCCTTCAACCTATGGAGAGACCGGATCTATTGCAAGTTGACGAAGCCCTGGAACGACATGGAATGGCAACGAGGGACTTCGAAAATGTAATTGTGGATGATGATAGAAGCAACCATGGCTCCCTTCTGGGAGACAATGCTTATGGGAGACGGGGGTCGGTAGCAAGTCCCATAGGAGGCCGAAGGAATACGTTTCGCCGACCTCGTGATCAACAAGTGGAGAGACTCTCAAGATCAAGGGTTTCATCTACGACATCTCGCTCCGTGTCTCCGCCTAACTCAGTAGATGCATTCGCTGATCGTCGTCGCCGCGATCGGGCCGGAACTGTTAATAGCCGGGCGCCTTCTGATTTGGACTTGACCCTTCATCGAACCGTGTCAGGAAGCACCCACATAAGACGCCCTACTATTAGTGACGAAAGACCCAATGATCTGCAGACTGATGTTGCTTCTCGCCACAGTTCTGCTGAAGAGGACATTTGCTTCCCAGTCACGGATGACACAAGCAAAACTACCCAGATCGACTTTGAAGAGTTGGAAGAATTTGTCACCGAGGCCCATGAAAAAACACCAATCGTCCCTGCCCTGCGGCACAAGGCGAGTGTAGGCTCCCAAATCTCAAATCCACGAATTTTCAATGATCTCCGTCCGAAGTCAGGCACGCCTACTGTTCCAAAAATACTCACTGAAGCACCAACTCCTAGTGGGCGTGCGTCGGATATCGCACTAGATGAGAAGTTCGCTGATGCCGATATTCTCGCTCGTTCACTAAATTTCCAACGACACCCTAGCGTAAATGAGGTGCCTCTCAATAGATGGACATTCTTTTCCTCGGAACTGGATGACACGATTCATGCCGCTGAATTGGGAGGCCTCCTGATGCCAGGTGAAAGGTTCCGCGATCTCTTTGAGCTCTCTCCCGAGGGTGGTGTCTGGTGGTTAGACATGGTGAACCCAACGGAGGAGGAAGTCTTCGCTATTTGTAAAGCGTTTGGTGTGCACCCACTCACCCGTGAAGACATCACCACTCAAGAAACTCGCGAAAAGGTGGAATTATTCCACTACTACTATTTCGTCTGCTTCCGGTCTTTCTACCAGATGGAGAAGACGAGTGAGGATTTCCTTGAGCCAGTGAATGTGTATGCGGTTGTGTTTAAAGAAGGGTTGTTGACCTTCACATTTTGTGAAAGTCCACACGCTGCGAATGTTCGCAAGAGAATAGGGAGGCTACGGGATTATGTTTCGCTCAGTTCGGACTGGATTTGTTACGCTCTAATGTAAGGCCTTTGCAGGCATACCTTATTGATTTACTGACACTGACAAATTATATAGTGACGATATTGTTGATACTTTTGCTCCTGTAATCCGAGAAGTTGAGCATGAGACCGACGCTATTGAAGATCAAGTCTTCACAGCACGAGTCGAAGATTCTCGCGTTATACTTCGTGCCATAGGAGACTGTCGGAAAAAGGTTATGTCCCTGCTCCGTTTGTTAGGTGGAAAAGCCGATGTTATCAAAGGGTTTGCAAAACGCTGCAACGAGAATTATAATGTTGCCCCACGTGGAGACGTTGGCCTTTACCTATCCGACATACAAGATCACGTTGTTACGATGATGTCTAATCTGGGACACTTCGAGAAAATGTTGTCCAGATCTCACAGTAATTATCTTGCGCAGATCAGCGTTGACAACTTGATTCAGGGCAATTCAGCTAACGTAACTTTGGGAAAAGTTACACTTATTGCCACAATATTGGTCCCACTTAACCTCATCTGTGGTCTTTTTGGAATGAATGTTCCGGTACCTGGTCGCTCGAGTGACAGCTTGGGTTGGTTCTTCGGTATACTAGGTGTAATTGCCAGTTTTGTAGTTGTCTGTCTTGTTGTTGCAAAGCGGTTGAAGTACATATAGTCTAGTATATTTTCTCGAGGTATTGTTTGCGTTATCTTTTCTTGAGCCTTTGATGTATATATCTAGAAGTGGGCATTGTAACAGTTCTATTCCCATTCGCATAGAACGGGGGCGTGTTATAGTTAGAATTTTATTGTGTCTTGTGGAATGGTTAGGCCCGGGGTTCTGATCACGCTTTAGAAAATCGAATGAACACTATTCTGCCCCTATTTAAACATTTTACTTGTGCCAAACCCGGGCAAAAGTATTTTGAGGGAATATAGTGTCTATCACTGCTTTTTAGTTAGCAGTCCGTAAATATAATTTAATTTTGATAAGGCTAATTAGGTAAATTCACCTTCTTACACTTTAAGATAATCAAAGCTTGGACTTTCCAAGCCTTGTTATACTTTAATTGCAATATACAGTAAAATCTCTTTAATACGATACCGTTTATTCGGCCGAGCATATCGTAATACCAATGGTATCGTTATATTAAGAGTCACGTGTAGGGTAAATAAGCAAGAAAAAGAGAAGCTTTATACCTAAAAAGGTTTAGGATATCTACCTCGCGGCCAAATAAGGCCCTCTCCCATACAAATTCTCTACTGGTTATACCGATATTGGTAGTAAGTGCTTAACGATATCGTCAAAAGTCAGATTATCGTAATATTACACCAAAAAATGCTTAATTAAGGGGCGTAGATCGTAATGTAGAGGGTATCGTTATATACCCTATATCGTATTAAGGAGATTTTACTGTACCCATATGTGCAATAAAGTAGAACAGGGTTAAAGGGGATAGCCGCTTTTCGTGATGCGGAAGAGTTCCGGAAGTTGCAAGCCGTAATCTGTTTAATCGTTGCCACTACGCGTTCTGGGCGAGTCATTAAAACATATCATAAGGGTGCATAAACTGTAGCTTTTATAGCCTTTTTACACTACCTTCAATTACTTAAGGCTCTATTATCCCTTGCACCGATTTATCTCAGTAAGTGACTCAGACTGCAAGGGCAAACTGCAGGCGCACTTCACTGATACTAAAGTATCACCAGTCTCTATCTAAAAGAACGCCACTTTCTTTTAACCGATCAGCTATCTACCGACCTTAAGTTTGCCCTGTCGTCTAAGGGCCTATAGTGCGGAAATCTATGGTACTCAACTTCAATTTTTGCAATTTTGTATAAAACACACTCTCTCCTATATATTTAACCCTTTTATAACGACTAGTTATTATATAAATACTATAAGGTAATAGCTCTTTCGCTTCTCTATCTATTGTACTAAATAACGGCGTTATAGCTATATTATACAAAATATTAAATATAGGCAGTCGGTTATACTATTTTATTTAAAACTTATTACTCTAAGAATAAGTCGATAGGTAGGACATTAAAAAGGGTAAAAAATTATTTTAGTCTTAAATCGACCCTCTTATATTTTGTATTAAAGGCCCTTAAATAATAACTAAGATAGATTATTAACTAATGTACTTTACAAGCGAGCCGCGAACCTCAAAACTCACCAAAAAATGGAAAAATCGCACCTTAATATCTCAACAACCACTTAATAATAATTAATGCAAATTTAATAGCGGCCTATTAATATAACAACTAACCTATATAGGAAGTATTAGAAATCCTATATAGGTTAGTTATTATATTAATAGGCCGCTATTAAATTTGCATTAATTATTATTAAGTGGCTATTAAGATATTAAGGTGCAATTTTTCTATTTTTTGGTGGGTTTTAAGGCTCGCGGCTTACTTGTATTCGCGACTCGCTTATAAAGTACATTAACACTAATTTGATTATACTAGTAAGGGTCTAGTAAAGCTATACTAGTTAAGTACTAACGAGATTTACTATCTAGGTTGCTAGCTAAGTCGCTTACTAAGATAAGCACTAATATTATCTTTAGAGATATAGCTTATATATATAATTTAGAATATTAGCTTCCTAGCGTCTAATAGTAAATATATAACTTTATTGTTTATTCTATTTATTGCCTAATTTAGTCCCTTTTTTAAGTCTATATAGGCTTCTACCTTCTATTTATAGGAAAAATCCCTAGTGAGGGAAAACCCTAGGTATAACCTTTTAGCTAGTCTTACGCGCTCCGCCTTTACCTAGCCTATTTACCTTTATAGTATATCTACCTTTTATACTATACTTTTAAGGTATCTTAAAAGGTCTAGGGGGTAGTAAAAAGGTTTAGTAATTTACCTATATTATAACGGAACCTTGTAATAAGTACTACGGTAAGCTCGTTATTAGGCTAGGTATATAGGTAATATAGATTAAAGTTAACAATGTAATAATAACTAGTAGAGTGGTTG